>OLVO01001173.1_pt1 | contig 28019 bp, 18 predicted proteins | sample 1672571 | NCBI WGS metagenome assembly OLVO01 (sample SAMEA3136700, study PRJEB25190) | human gut metagenome | biome: human gut; feature: human-associated habitat; material: faeces | place: Austria | collected 2013
CGGATTTGTGAAGAATATCGGCAATCGTGCCAATAATCTCTATCCGCAAGAATGGCGTATCCGTAGCGGATACTTGCCGGAAAATATACGCATATTATCGGAAAGTACAGTTGATTAAAGAAGACCCTGCTGATTAAGGCAGTATTCCGGCAGGTATTTCCTGTTCGGAAAGGGTAAAACTAATTTGTTTGCCTGTGCCTGGTTCACCTCCAGCGATTTCTTCCAGCGTGTAGGAAGGAGGTGGTGCAGGTGATGTCCGCGTTTCTCCGATGGGTGGAGTATTCCAATTCAGATTCAAGCTTTTATCCAAGCGGTGAAATACGTATGCGTTTCCCCACAAGATGAATTTATGATTGGAAATAGGTGTTGCCGCATCTTCCGAAAAGGTGAGAGTCAGTATAGCTTTCTCATTATTTCCTTCTTCTTTTTCCAGTTTGTAACTTCCTCGAGTTATTAAGGTTAGTCCGGATGAAAAAGCTGTTTGTTCTCCCTGTTTGAAAAAATAAGCATCCCGTGCGTGATTGTTAATTAGAAAAATGTCGGAAATGCCGGGCAGAAGATTTGCGTCTCCGTTGGGTAAGTTAGACAAGTAGCTGCGGAGCAACTTTATATCTTCGTAATTGTCGACAACCTTGATTGGCAGGGTGCAGGTTTCTTGTGTGGCGTTGTCCGTTACTGTCAGATAAGTTTGCCCGGTGAGAATACCGGTAACATAAATCATACGTCCGGCAGGTACTCCGGTCCAGCCGGTTTCGGTTCCTGCGCTTGCGATGCGTGTGTCTTTAACTTCAAGTGAGTAATCACCATTTCCGCTTTCCAGTCCAAGGTAACGTCTGCCACCCATGGGCACTTCATATTCACTGTTGTAAAAACGAAGTGGATTTTCTTCATCCTCTTTACATCCACTGAATAGTGTAAGGATGCAACATAACATGAATAGATAGAATTGTTTAGGTCTCATAATCTGTATTTTATGTTCGTTGCAAATGTAACATATTATTTTGAAATATTTAGTTGGAACTTGAAGAAAATGAGAGGGAGAGGGGAGATATATTTAGGCACGGATTACACGGATTACGCTGTTGCTTTATGGTAATCATATTGCTGAAAAACGTGAAATCCGTGTAATCCGTGCCTGAAATTATTATATAAACATACTTACATCACTTAAAATAGAAATTAATATGTTCGGCGTAATCCATGTCTAAAGGATTTTATGTACTATTTACAGCTTACTCTTGTAAATCCGTGCCATTGCTTTCTGGTACTGATTTTCCAGTTGCAGATAATTTTGATGGCTTTGATAGATGACAGAAACTTCAACGAAATATTCAATCATACTAATTTGTCCACCTATCAAAGCTTGTTTCAGCAGTGACAGATCTTGTTGCGACTGGAAAGTCTTGCTGTATTCTTCCATCGAAGCGTGCAGTGTTTTCGCTTCCCGGTAAAGCTGTGCCAATTCGGACTCTACTTGCAGGGTAGCATTATCCTTTTGCAAGTCAATGTTAAGAGCCTGTGCTTTAGCGATTTTTACCTTATTCCGGTTTTCGAAAAGTGGGAAAGAGAAACCTACCACTACACCGTTGAAAGGTACGCCTGTTTCTGTGTTCCGGCGGTAGCCGAGTTCCAGTTTGGGTAGCCATTGTGATTTATTGACAGCAATCTGTTTACGGGCAACAAGACTTTCGTTGCCGAGTGCCATAAGAGTACGGTCCGTTGCCATGACTTCCGACTTCAATATTTGATAATCAGTAGGGAAAGGTATAGCCGGATATTGGTTTTCCTCGAAAACTACCGGAATATTACCATTCAGCGTATTCAGCTCCTGCTGTTTGTTGCGGAGTGCTGTTTCGTTCAGAGACGCTTCTGTTCTGACATTCAACAGTTCCAGATTGATTTTGTTGGTTTCGAGAGCATTTGCATCTCCTGTTTGAAGACGCTTGGCATACATCTTTGCAAGTTCTTCCGCATTGCGGAGGCGTTCTTCCAGAATATGCTTTTGCTGACGAAGCATGATAATATCCAGGCAAAGTTCTTTCGCCTGTAACAGCTTCTCTTGACGGAAAACATCCGACTGACTGTCAAAAGCTCCGGCTTTGAGACGATTCAACTTGTTGCGTGTAGCATATAAACTAGGGAAATCAAAGCTTTGTGAAACAACCAGTTCGCCGATTGTTTCGCTTTTATCTTTCGCTCCCCATAGATGTGCGTAAGAAAGAGTAGGATCAGGCAGGTTATTATCCGTTTTAGCTTCCAGCTTCTGCGAAGTAATCAGTTGCTCGTTTGCCTGCAACTCCTTATTGTTCGTTTCGATATTCTTCAATACCTGTTCAATTCCGTTTTGGGCTTGCACTTCGCCTATGGTTAAGAAAAGAAGTGCAGCGCTTATGGTCATGATTTGTTTCATTTCTAATTTCTTTATTTATTACAAGCTATTGTTGATAGATACTTTATGATAAGGCATTTATTTGTTTGGCACCGAGGAACGACCCGTTTCTCACCGAGAAACACTTGGTTCCTCACCGGGGAACGATGGTTTCCTCACCGAGGAAAAACATCACCCGCTACAGGCTTTCCTGGGCCTTTTTCCGATGCATCATCAGATAAACAATCGGAACGATAAAACCGTTCAAAAAAGTAGACGTTAATAACCCTCCTAAAATCACTTTTGCCATCGGACTTTGAATTTCGTTACCGGGCAAGTCGCCGGCAAGTGCCAATGGAATCAGTGCCAGTGCAGAAGACAATGCCGTCATTAAAATCGGATTCAGGCGGTCGAGAGAACCTTGAATCACACTATCATATACATTCAAACCTTCTTCCTTTTGCAAATGATTGTAGTGGCTGATGAGCAACATACCGTTACGCGTTGCAATACCGAACAAGGAAATGAAACCGATGATAGCCGGAATACTGACCTCTCCTGTTGTAATCACCAAAGCAAATACACCACCGATCAGTGCCAGCGGAAGATTCAGCAAGATAACCCCGGATTCTTTCACACTGCGGAACTCATTGTACAGCAACAGGAAGATAACCACGATACTGATAAATGAAGTCAACGCTAATGTCCGGCTGGCAGCCTGCTCGCTTTCAAACTGTCCACCATACTCGATATGATAACCTTCGGGTAATTGTACCGATGTGTCGATACGTTTCTGAATATCATTCACAACACTGCGCAAGTCACGATCGGCCACATTGGCGGAAATGACAATTTTACGTTTCACATTCTCGCGGTTGATCGTATTCGGACCCATGGCCGATACCACTTCCGCTACATAGCTCAAAGGAACTTTGCGGCCGTCATTCGTATCTACCATCAAGTTCCGGATTTTTTCTATTTCATCCCGGGCATCATCCTTCACTTTCACGATCAGATCGAAACTCTTGCCTTGCTCATAAACCTGCGAGATCACTTTTCCAGCCAAAGCTACGTTCACATATTCCGAGAACTCCGGCAGGGTAATACCGAACTTAGCCAGCATTTCCCGTTTAGGCTGTATTTTCAGCTGCGGACGCTCAATCTGTTGCTCCACGTTCAGGTCGGCAACACCGGGAATATCACTGATAGCTCCTTTAATTTGATTACCGAGTGAGAACATTTTATTCAGATCGTCTCCGAATAGCTTGATAGCGATATTCGCTTTCGTACCCGATAACATAGCGTCGATACGGTGGCTGATTGGTTGTCCGATTTCTATATTTGCCCCGGTGATAGTACCCAACTTTTCACGTACATCAGCTACCAGTTCACTGCGCGAACGATCTTTCAGTTCAAACGGAGCTTCTATTTCAGAAACGTTTACCCCTAATGCATGTTCGTCCAGTTCGGCACGTCCCGTTTTCCGGGCTACGGTTTGTATTTCGGGAATCGTCATCAATAACTCTTCTGCCCGATGTCCCATTTTATTGCTTTCTTCCAGTGAAATACCCGGTAGAGAACTAATATTGATGGTGAACGATCCTTCATTAAAGGAAGGAAGAAAACTGCGTCCGAGGGTAAAGAACACTCCGAGCGCAACCACAAAGAGTGCGATTGTACTTCCAAGTGTCACTCGTTTGTGTGCGAGCACCCAAGTCAGTGCCTTTTCGTAAACCCCTTTCATCCAACGGGCAAGGGGAGCTTCTTTCAGTTCCTTGTTTGTCTTATTGCTTCCTAATAGATAAGAACAGAGCACCGGAGTCAGCGTCAGAGCAACTACTGTCGACGCGAACAATGCCACGATAAAGGCAACGCCCAGCGGAACCAACATTCTGCCTTCCATTCCGCTAAGGAAGAACAACGGTACAAAGCTGACAACGATAATCAGCGTAGAATTAAGTATAGGCATCCGCACCTCTTTCGAAGCATTGAATACCACCTCGAGTGTACTTAACCTTTCCGCTTTTGCTTTCTGACGGTTCTCCCGCAGTCGTTTATACACGTTTTCCACATCGACGATGGCGTCGTCTACCAATGATCCGATGGCTATCGCCATACCTCCGAGGCTCATGGTGTTGATTGTCAGTCCCATGTAGTGTAGTGTCAGAATCGAAACAAGCAGGGAAAGAGGCAGTGTTACCAATGAAATCAATGTAGTGCGCACATTTGCTAGGAACAGGAAGAGTACGATTACTACAAAAATACCTCCTTCAAAGAGTGATTTCTTCACATTGCCGATGGAACTTTCGATAAAGCGGCTTTGACGGAATATGTCCGTTGAAACTTTTACGTCCGGTGGCAGATTCTTTTGCAGGTCTTTCAAAGATGCTTCCAATTTATCCGTCAGTTCCAGCGTACTGGTAGCCGGCTGTTTGGTAATAGTCATCAGTACGGCAGATTTTCTACGCTCTGAAGCAGTTCCCAGTTTCGGGGCTTTCGGTCCGATGGTTACGTCCGCAATATCTTCCAGCGTGACAGGGAAGTTATTCACTGTCTTTACTACCGCTTTGCCAAGTTGCTCTGTTTTCGAAGTGGAGAGTACACCACGTACAATATATTCATTTCCAAATTCATAGAGCACACCTCCGTTTGCGTTCAGGTTCATATCCTGTGTCACAGCCATCACTTCTCCCATTGAAATGCCGTAATGACGCATCCGTTCGGGATCCAGCTGAATCTGATATTCTTTGATATCTCCTCCGAGCACGGCAACCTGTGCCACTCCTCCGGTAGACAATAGACGGGGACGGATAGTCCAGTCCGCAATCGTACGAAGATCGAGCATCGAAGTGGAGTCGGCAGTCAGACCGACGATGAGCATTTCGCCCAAGATGGAAGATTGTGGGCCGAGTGTCGGTTTACCAACGTTGACCGGCAGTGATTCACTGACCACTGCTAACTTCTCGCTAACAATCTGGCGAGCGAGATAAATATCGGTTCCCCAATCAAATTCTACCCAGACAACGGAAAATCCGTTGGTAGAAGAAGAGCGGACACGGCGTACACCCGTAGCTCCGTTTACGGCAGTTTCAACAGGAAAAGTGACGAGCTGTTCAACTTCTTCCGCAGCCATACCGTTGGCCTCTGTCATGATGACTACCGTAGGTGCGTTCAGGTCGGGGAATACGTCTACTTCCGTATGCATGGCGGTATACGTTCCCGCAATAAGCAGGAGGATGGCCGCACAAACTACCACCAGCCGGTTGTGTAGGGAGTAATGTATAATTTTATTAAGCATTTCTTTAAGAATTAAGAATTAGAAATGAAGAATTAAGAATGACTATGCAGCACGTGCAATAAACATATACCAATTATTGCGCAGCCAAATTCTTCATTCTTCATTTCTAATTCTTCATTTAATCAATGTTCGTGACTATGTGCCGGGATGGCATTGCTTGCGCTTGCCAGTCGAACCTGATAAGCACCTTCGGTCACTACACGGTCGCCAGCCTTCACTCCGGTCAGGATCTGAACACTTTTACCGTTGTCGGCTCCTATCGTTACTTCCTGTTTTTTATAACCCTCTTCGTCCAGTTGCAGGTAGATAAAGAAGATACCTTGTTCCTCTGTCAGTGCCGTGCGTGGGAGAGAAAGAACGTTTTCCATCGTTGAAGAAAGCAAGAACACCTCTACGAATGAGCCGGGGATCACTTCCCCTTTATTGTCGAACTCAAAAGTGACAGGCACATAAAAAGAGTTGTCTCCGGCAGCTTTTCCAAAAGAGAGAAGTTTGCCGTTCAATGCTTTCAGCTCGTACACCTGATTATTATAAGGAGTCTGGAAATTGGCGGAACTGATTGTACGGAGGTATGGATAATACTTTTCCGACACTTCGGCACGGAGGAAAAGACGACGGTTCTGCGTCACGCTTACCAGCGGTTGTCCGATTGTCACATAGTCACCTTCTTTCACGAGAATACTTTTCACATATCCGGCAATAGGAGCCGTAATGCTTTGGCCGATAGCCGAATGATTCTTGGAAAGGGCTTCGTAACTAAGGCGGGCGTTTTCGTAACTTTGCTCCGCTTGTGCAAAATCCTTGTCGGATACGATTTTGTTTTTAACAAGCTCCTTCATACGTTCGTATTCCTTCTTGGATACCTCGTAGGCAATGCGGGCACGTTGTACCGGATCACCGTCGGCGATATTCTTTGAAGAAATCGTGACTAGCGGCGTGCCGCTGCCGACGCTCATTCCTTCCGTTACTTTTCCACGGAAAGATACAACGCCGGCCACTGTAGCTACGGCAACCGATTCATCACCTTGGGCAGCCAGCACCTGTCCGCTGGTTTTAATCACTTGCTGGAAAGGTGCAGGTTCAATAACGCTCACCTTTACACCGGCTGCTTCAGCTTTCGCTTTCGGAAGAATGATTTCATCACTGTGGGCTTCGGCAGCTTCGTTGTATTCATCGGCTGCTTCATGATTGTGTTCTCCGCTACATTCGCCTTCATGGGAATGATCGGGTCCTTCTGCCTCGTGATTATGTCCTTCCGCGGCATGATCGTGTTCATCGTGTGTGTGTGTGACGGTACTATTATTACAGGATCCCAGCACGAATAAGCCCAGGATTCCCACGAAAATAAGTTTTTTCATAATGATATTTTCCTACTAAATTTTACTGTTTTTTTACGCTACAAAGATAAGGTAACGCAAATGCAACTGATTTGCATTTACGCTTTTACGCAAAAACAGAGTAGGGAGGGGCACGAAGAGGAGTGGCACGGTGTATATCCGTGCCATGCAGAGAGTCTCGGTAGACGTAATAGTTCTTAATCCGTCTCTCTTGTGGCCGTAATAGATGTTCGATGATTACATCCGTGAACAGGGTAGCGATGAATACATAATCCGGTCCGCTATCCGTATGTACGGATGGAGTGGGAGAGTAGAAACGAGTCATACATTCGCTGCTGCAACATGAATCGTTTCCCGGGTGATGATGATGCGTGGGACATTGCTGTTCTACAGGCAAGTCCTGCTTCATGCAAATCATTCCGTTGGGGTGATGATGATGGGGAATAACCGCTGCCACCAACATAATAATGTTGATAAAAAACAGCAGAGTTACTATAATTCGTTTCTTCCCTTTCATCCTTTCTTTTAGAGAATTTATTTTTTTATTGATTCCTTTTCTTTTTCTTGCAAACGTTCCAGCAATTCTGTTGCTGATACATAAATTACTTTTCCATCTGGTGTTCCCTGACTAAGGAGTTTACCATTGCGAGCATTTTTTTCCAGCAATCGCTTTTCTGCCAGCTGAAGACCGCGTCGTAATTTATCGCTCAATTCTTGCATTTCATTATTTGACATAATTCTTGATGCATTTAAAAAGTTCAAGTTCATATATTCGATCCTCGCCATGTTGGTAACCTTCGGCTACAATTACTCGAGGAGAAATACTGTTATCGGCTAACAGCCAATAGTCTACACGCGGCATATAAATCTGAAACAGATTGTTAATGCCTGCCTGATATCGGCGGTAGATAACGTCCATCGGTACATTATGTCCCCCTTCATTGACCCGTTGTAACACACGGTTGACGGCAAGTTCCGGAGAATTCAGCCAGAAATAAATCAAGCTGACTTTATATCCGGCATTTTGTGCTCTTTGAATGAGCCGGGTGTATGAACGGGTTGCCAATGTTGTTTCAATAGAGAAACTTACTTTAGCAGCTAATAGTTCATTAATACGTTTCAACATCAGACGGCCGGCTTCTATAGCCATACTTTCCGGATTGAACGGTGATAAACCTTTGGCGATTTCATCCGCATTAACGAACTCTTTGCATAATAAAATTTCAGGCAGTACAGTGTAGGAAGCTGTTGTTTTACCAGCTCCGTTACATCCGCTTATAATGTATAACTGCCTTGTTTCATCCATTTTTTTCTAAATGCCTGTTATAAATGATGTTGCAAATATACAAATACTTTTATTCTGCCTGCAGCCGATACCCTCTTTTTATTATTTATTATTTCTTTTCCAGTTCTTGCAACGAATCCATTTTCTTCTTTTCGAGGAACTCGTAGATGCCGCAAAGATGTTCCGTCACCTTTTGATTACCGAACTCATATACCTTGGTCACCAGTCCGTCGAGGAAGTCACGGTCGTGTGAAACAACAATCAGCGTGCCGTCAAAATCCAGCAATGCCTGTTTCAGGATATCTTTCGTTTTCATGTCCAGATGATTCGTCGGCTCATCTAAAATCAGGAGGTTGACAGGTTCCAGCAATAATTTAATCATAGCCAGACGGGTACGCTCTCCACCCGAAAGCACTTTGACCTTTTTCATCGATTCCTCGGGACCGCCAAACATAAACGCCCCCAGCAAATCACGAATCTTGTTCCGGATATCTCCTTTGGCTACATCGTCAATCGTTTGGAAAACCGTCAGGTTTTCATCCATCAGCGAAGCCTGATTTTGAGCGAAATATCCGATTTGTACATTATGTCCTAGAGTCAGTGTACCGTCATGTTCGATTTCCTTCATGATACACTTCACGAGCGTAGATTTACCCTCGCCGTTCTTTCCGACGAAAGCTACTTTATCGCCCCGATTGATCGTCAAGGTCACATGGTCGAAGATCAGATGATCGCCATAACGCTTCGCCACCTCCTCACAGATCACCGGATAGGAACCGGAACGGGGAGCGGGCGGGAATTTCAGCCGCAGCATGGCTGTATCCACATCGTCTACCTCGATACGTTCCACCTTCTCCAATTGCTTGATGCGGGATTGTACCTGTACGGACTTCGTGGCTTTATAACGAAAACGCTCGATAAACGCCTCGGTATCGGCCAATTTCTTTTGTTGGTTCTCATAAGCGCGCTGCTGCTGCTCACGGCGTTCTTGGCGAAGTACGACGTACTCCGAATATTTCACTTTATAATCGTAGACCTTGCCTAATTCGATCTCCAAGGTGCGGAAAGTCGTATTATCAATAAAGGCACGGTCGTGCGAGACTAAGATCACGGCGTTGGCACGGGTAGCGATAAAGTTCTCCAGCCATTGGATGGATTCTATATCCAGATGATTCGTCGGCTCGTCCAGCAACAACACGTCCGGTTGCCGGAGTAAGAGCTTTGCCAGCTCGATACGCATACGCCAGCCTCCGCTGAACTCAGACGTCGGGCGGTCGAAATCGCTACGGCTAAAGCCTAATCCGACCAATGTACGCTCCAACTCCGCATGGTAGTTGTTTCCTCCCATCATCTGGAAATGCTCGGATAGGTACGTGACACGATCGATCAGCTTTTGATAGCTCTCGGAGTCATAATCCGTACGCTCCGCCAATTGGGTATTCAAGCGGTTGATCTCCTCCTCCATCTCATGGATATGCTCGAAAGCGCATTCCGCCTCCTCCCGCACCGTACGGGTATCAACTAATTGCATGTGCTGGGGCAAATACCCGATAGTAACATCTTTCGGTACGCTAACAGTTCCGGAAGTGGGTGATTGCAAACCGGCGAATATCTTCAACATCGTCGATTTACCCGCACCGTTCTTGCCCACCAAGGCGATACGGTCCTTCTTGTTTACCACAAATGAAATGTCATCAAAAAGCGTAAAACCGCCAAACTCAACTGTTAGTCCTTCAACCGAAATCATACTGTCTCTTTAATTTATGACCGCAAAGATACAACAGTTCAAGGTTTACTCACAAACTTTTCAATTAATATCAGCACATCCTTATGCAACGGAAGGGCGGGATCGGTATAGGTAGCCATTTGCCTCTGCTGGTCCATCGTATCGCAGGTCTTCATCAGATGGTTCATATTTCCAATCAAATGATAATCCGCCGAAGGCTGGGCTTGCTTCAACAGTTCGGCATCTTTTACGGATACTTGCATATCCTTATCCCCTTGTAAAATCAACACCGGCACTTTTAATTTTTTGATGATTTCTTGCGGATTATACGTATACCATGAGATCATATAAGGCTGTACCGACGAACGGAACAAGGATTGTAAGCCGATCGGCACGTCCGGTACGAGCTTCCCTTCCTTCAAGGACGCATTTATCGACTTTACCATGTCCCGGATCACTTCCGGCTGACCCGCCATTTGCTCCTCCACGATCTCATAGGCTGGACGCCCCGCACCTGCCACCGAAATGTATCCTTTCACTTTCGGGTTATCCACCGAAGCCGCCATACCGACTAACGCTCCCTCGCTATGCCCCAACACATAGATTCCGGAAATACGTTTATCCCGGCTCAAATAATCGATCCAGCCTCGTGCGTCCTTGATCCCGTCCTCGAAACGCATGGAATACTCATCCTTTCCCGCTGAGGCGCTGGAGGCGATACCCCGTTTATCATACCGCAAGGAAGCGATACCTTTTCCCGCTAGCCCTTCCGCCAAGTATTTAAGGGAGTTATTCTTACCCGGCAAGGCGGCGGAGTTCCCATCCATATCCGTAGGGCCGGAACCGGGTATAATCAATACCACAGGATAACCGGACTCCTGATTGGGAGTTACCATCTTCCCTTTTAATGCCCCGGTAGACGTATTTAGCACCACCGAACGCTCGTTCAACCGTACAGGCAACTGCGGCAAACAAGACAAGGATACGAGAAGAAAGCAGGCAAAAACTATCAGTTTCTTTTTCATAACGGAATCAATTTATATACTTAAGCACATGAGACATACAATCTCAATATTCGCCAAATGTAACTAAAAAAGGGGAGAACCTCTCGGCCTTCCCCCCCTTTTTATCTAACATCTCATAGGAAACTAATACCCCGGATTCTGTTTCAAGTTTGGATTCTTATCCATGCTTGTTTGAGGAATCGGCAAGTAACGGTTACGAGAAGAGAACTGACGAGTCTCAATAACAGCCGTACCCGTGATTTCCGCACGTTTAGTAGGCTCAGACTCCCCATAATTAATCGTTCCTGTAACACGTAACAAATCACCATTCAGGACTTTCTCGGCAAGCATCTTTCCATCTTCCTGCCAACGGACGATGTCCGCACGACGCAAGCCTTCGCCGGCCAACTCTACCGTACGCTCACGACGGATCAATTCACGAAGTTTCTCCTTCGTCCCATATTTAGCCTTATCCACTTCCCGCATTCCTACACGCTGACGGATCTGATTCAAATAACCATAGATCTCATCAGAAGGACCGCTCAACTCATTCGCAGCCTCCGCATACGTCAATAGGACCTCCGCATAACGGAATACGATCGGACAAGCTCCCGAGCTCCAAACATCTCCATATTGATCCATCGGATCCAAGTATTTCGCCCAAGTCAAAGCACTCTTGGAAGCATTATCTGTATAAGTCGGGAAGTTCTTGTTGACAGTACCATCTTGAAATTTCTCGTCCAAAGTATTCAAGATATCACCTCTCCAGTCACGTCCCGGATATAAAATGGTCATGGCCATACGAGGGTCGCGATTCGCGAACGGATGCTTTGCGTCATAAGTCTTCGACTCTTCTTTCGTCAATCCATCAGACATTTCATACATATCCACCAAATTCTGGGTCGGGACGATAGAAGACCAGCCTTGGTCTACATTATTGTACATTTGCCCGATGGTTCCCAATCCGTCCAACGTCTCAATATTCTGATCCGCTAGGATTATCTCTTTAGAATCCACTCCCGATACCTTAAAAAGATTCGTATAATCCGGATCCAACTCATACTGCTTCAAATCAATGATTGCCTTAGCTGCGTCTTTTGCCTTTTGCCAATCACCATAATACAAAGCCTCACGCATCTTGATAGCTAAAACAGCACCTTTAGCGATATAGCCACGAGCCTCCGGAGCCTCTGCGATCCCTGCTAAGGCCTCGTCTAAATCCTTAGCTATATAATCGCGCACCTCTTGTTCCGTATTGCGTTCCACTTTAGCCTCGTCCGCACTTGAATAAGAACTAATAATAGGTACACCACCATACCACCAATTCATCAAGAAATACTTATAAGCACGGATCGCTTTAGCTTGAGCCACATAATTAGCTTTTACAGCGTCACTAGAAAACGTCACCTTGTCTACATTCTCCAAGAATGTATTCGCCTTACGAATCGACTTGTAATCATAAAGGATCTGCCCAGGATTAGAACTAGACAATGACCCATCCCCCCACGGGCGGAATCCTTCCCAAGGGAAATTATTATAGCCTATATCTGAGCCACAATCCAGATAAAGCAACGTATTTCCATCTAGCAAATCCTTATAACAGCCTACTATGAAGCCCTTCGCATCCGCCTCTGTCTGCCATGTGGTAGAAGGAGCCAACTGATCCTTAGGCACCGTATCCAGAAAATCTGAACACGAAGTAGATAACGCAGCCATACCAGCCGCCAACATATATATTGATAATCGTTTCATAAAATCTTCTATTTAAATGGTCTTAACTAATTAGAATGTCACATTTACGCCAAAAGAATTTGTCATCACTAATGGGTAGCTAGACAAACGGGAACTAACAGTCTCCGGGTCTACGTTCAATGGCATAGAATCTATCGTAAACAAATTCTCCGCAGAATAATAAACACGTACATTCGACAAACCGATAGCGTTCAGCACACTCTTTGGAAGCGTATATCCTAATTGCAATGTCTTCAGACGCAGGTAACTGGTATTAATTACCCAGAAATCAGACATCACGTTAGAAGCCTCACTCGGAGATTTTCTAGACTCCGCTACACGCGGCATACTTGCATTGGTATTTTCCGGTGTCCAGCTATCCAGCCATGCAGTAGAAGGATGTCCGGCACTACCCGAGAACTCACCAAACGCTTCTTTCGTAAACGCACGGCCTACATTAGCCGCACCGGTGAAGTTCAAAGTCAAGTCAAATGCTTTATAGCCTACATTCAAGTTCAAACCAAATGTAACAACTGGATTGATAGTCTTAGACAATACACGGTCATCCGCATCCAGCTTTCCATCTCCATTCGTATCTACATAACGTAAATCACCGGCTTGGAAATCCTGTCCGAACGGGTAGCCGTCTTTTCCTTTATAGGTATCCATCCATTGCTGTGCCTCTGCGTCAGATTGGAAAAAGCCATCAGCCTTATATACATAGTAAGAATCGATTGGCTTTCCAACAAAACGCCACAAATCACCGTCATCAGGATTTGTCATACGGTCTACACCTCCTAAATCCTCGATCTTGTTCTTATTATAGGCCATATTTCCCATCACATTCAATGACCAGTCATTCCACTTATTGTTATAACCTAGCTGTACCTCGACACCTCGGTTACGCATAGAACCCACGTTATCGAAATAAGGATCCAAGCCAAACTCAGTCGGGACCGGTACCTCCATGATGATATCCGTAGTCTTGCGATCATAGTAATCAAACGTGAAAGTCACATGATTAATAACCGCATCCAAGCCAATACCCCAAGTCGTAGATTTCTCCCATGACAAATCCTCGATACGATAGGCTTTCTGATAATATCCCGTCGTCAAGTTGCCTCCCATAGGATAATTACCATCCAAATTATAAGTCTGCATCCAAGGATAATATTGATTCTCCCAAGGATTCGATTTATTTAAGGCGTCTTGATTACCTAACATACCCCAAGAAGCACGAATCTTCAAACTGCTCAACCAATCATGCGTACTTTCCATAAACTCCTCCTCGCTGATACGCCAAGCACCGGAGAAAGAAGGGAAATATCCCCAACGATGTCCCGGAGCAAAACGAGAGGAAGCATCCGCACGGAAGTTTGCCTCTAATAAATATTTTCCCGCAAAATCATAATTAATACGCCCAAAATAGGAAAGCATGGCAAGCTCTCGGCTCAAACCATCATTTGTTTGTGTAGAAGCCCCACCGGCATCCATATCATTCAGGCTATTACTCGGGAAATTATTCCTCTGCATCTGATTCTTGCTAACCTCATACTTCTCCGCATGATAACCTACCATCACTTTCAAGCCATGCTGACCAAAGTTCTTGCTGTAATTCAGCAAAGCATCGAAATTATAACGTTTCCAATTCACGAAACGTTCAACCAAGGAAGTGGTACGAGACGCAGATGCCGGATCATCCGGTATGCTCAGGACTCGCTCCGTATGACGTTGGTCCTCGTTCACGTAGGCACCCGTCACAGTAGCCTTCAACCCATCAATAATATCATAATCAACAGAAAGTGCCCCCGTAAAATTCTGGTTACAATTATCCACCGTCTGCCCGGAATCCAACCATGCGATAGGGTTACCATCGTTAGTTTGTCCGTATTTGCCATCCTTATCCTTGACTGGGATCATCGGGCTAATAATATTCAATTGACGGATAATCTGGTCGGAAGAACCACCATAATAGCTAGCATTCGGATCCGAGAAGTCATTCTTAATAAAAGACATGTTCATCCGAACAGCCAGTTTCTTCGTCAACTGCATATCCAGATTCGTACGTCCGTTAAACTGTTTACGATCTGAGTTAGGAAGGATACCCGTCTGCCCTAAATATCCGGCCGAAGCCATATACTTCACGTTCTCCGCACCTCCTGTAATACTAACATTGTGCTTATGCAACAAACCTGTCCGATAAGCCTCATCATTCCAGTCCGTATTAGGATGTCCGTAAGGATCAGAGCCATCCTCAAACATCCGGATGTCCTCGTCACTATAACGTCCCGGCTCGAAACGATTCCACAAACGTGCGTAATCGGCTGAGCTGACACGATCAATCATGGAAGTAGCTTTCGAGGCACCCACATATCCGTTATAAGAAATACGAGGAGCACCCGTCTTACCACGTTTTGTCGTGATCAAGATAACACCATTAGAAGCCTTCGAACCGTAAATAGCGGCGGAAGAAGCGTCTTTCAATACAGAAATACTCTCAATATCATTCGGATCGATATCATTCATGGAGCCACTCTCGATACCATCGATCAAGATATATGGGCTGGCAGAGTTCAAAGTACCGACACCACGGATACGGATCGTACTACCATCCTGTCCCGGACGGCCTTGACCCGAGGTAACGGTTACACCCGGCATCATACCTTGAAGACCGGAAGACACGTTAGAGATAGGACGGCTTGTCAACTCCTTGCTATCCAATTGGGCTACCGCTCCCGACAAGTTCGCCTTCTGTTGCGTACCATAACCAACAACGATCACCTCATCTAATTTCTGGGTATCTTCCTGCAAGGACACATTGATGGAAGGCTCTCCATTATATTTGAATTCTTGAGTTAGATAACCGATAAAGGATACTTGGATCACATCCCCTTTCTTCACATCCAACACGAAATTACCATTCATGTCGGTTACAGTACCATTCGTAGTACCTTTTACAACTATTGACGCTCCAGCCACAGGGCCAAAACTGTCACTAACCGTTCCCTTCAAACTACCTTCTTGCTGGGAAATACCTACCCTCGGAGTTATCGCCGCACGATCAGAAGCATGAACCACACCCCCGGAACAAAACGCTGCAGACAATAGAACAAAACTGACAGGTCTTACAATTTTCAACATAAGAATCGTTTTTTGTTTATTAAATAGCTGTTACTATTATAAGACTTAAGGCATACTATTTTAGATCTCGTTTCTTATAATATTCACTCTTCTAAATCATTAATGTATAATTATAAATCCTCGGTTAACTACCATGAAAGCACTTCTTCATCGTTCTGGCGGAACTTATAATCATTAGACGCAGCAAATATAGCACTATTTTTAATTATAAAACAAAAAAGACTAATTTTTCGCATACGAATCTAAAACAACACCATCTAGTTATTAAAATATTTAACAAACAATCTTTCCAACCATAATCTTTTTTAGTATGGAGCTATGGACATCAAAGAGGTATATGGTTTGAAATTCAAACATAAAGTTAGTGTATATGAGTAATAAACGGAGTTCCGCCAGAACTACGTACTTAATAGAAGCTTGATTAATATTAAGGCACTTATTCCATTTATTCCTTTATAACCACTATTTATCATGAAAAAGTTGTTATCTTCGTCCCTTGTAATAACTAATTATTAAATTATGAAAAAGAAAAGCTTAACTTTATTACTAGCGACTACGGTGGCAAGTAGTATCCTATTTTCGTCCTGTATAGGATCTTTTGGTTTAACAAACAAACTTTTAACGTGGAATAGAAGCATCGACAGTAAGTTTGTTAATGAGCTAGTGTTCATTGCTTTCTGGATTGTCCCGGTTTACGAGATTTCCGCTTTGGCTGATGTCCTTGTGATCAACTCTATCGAATTTTGGAGCGGAAGTAATCCTGTAGCAGATGTAGGTAACGTTAAAACAATCGATGGTAAAGACGGCGTTTATACCGTAGAAACAAAAGTTGACGGATACCATATCCAAAAGGAAGGCGACGAGAAAGCGCTTGACTTAGTTTTCAACGAAGCAGATCAAAGCTGGAATGTAGAGGCTGACGGTGAAAGCACAAAATTGTTAAAATTCAATGGCAATGACGAAGTTGTCATGTACCTACCGGACGGAAAAGAAATGAATGTCGAGTTAAGCCAATCTGGGGTTTTAGCATTCCAGCAAGTAGCTAACGGATATTCTTACTATGCAGCTAAATAATTGAAAATTGAGAATTGAGAATTGAAAATTAGAAGTGACTCTACGTAATTTTCAATTCTCAATTCTCAATTTTCAATTCCCCAGTGCTAATCTAAATAAAATACGATGAATATGAACTCTATCAAAAAAATGATGCTTTCCGGAGCATTAGGTTGCCTTATTTCCGGAATGGCTTATGCGGACGGTTCTTCACCCCAACCCGTAAAACCTTATTGGCAAGACATTCAAGTCGTAGCCGTAAACAAGGAAAAACCCAGAAGCTCCTTCATGAGTTATGCGGACCGAGAAACCGCCCTCACCTCTCGATTTGAGAAAAGCCCGTACTATTCCCTATTAAACGGTACTTGGAAATTTTTCTTTGTCGACTCTTACAAAGATCTTCCTCAAAATATCACAGATCCTTCCGTTAATACCTCTTCATGGGATGATATAACCGTTCCCGGAAACTGGGAAGTACAAGGACATGGCGTAGCCATTTATACGAATCATGGTTACGAGTTTAAACCAAGAAATCCCCAACCTCCGTTATTGCCGGAAGCGAATCCGGTTGGCGTATACCGCAGAGACATCGAGATACCCGCAAGTTGGGATAACCGGGATATTTATTTACACATCGGCGGAGCTAAATCCGGCCTTTACGTATATTTAAACGGGAAAGAAGTGGGTTATAGCGAGGATTCCAAAAATCCCGCCGAGTTCCTGATCAATAAATACCTGCAACCCGGAAAGAATGTGCTTACATTAAAGATATTCCGTTGGAGCACCGGTTCTTATTTGGAATGTCAGGATTTCTGGAGAATGAGCGGTATCGAACGTGACGTATTCCTTTGGTCTCAACCCAAGGCCAATATTCAAGATTTCCGTGTCGTCTCAACCTTGGACGATACGTATACGAATGGAATCTTCAAACTGGCGGTAGACTTAAAGAATCATACCCAAGAAACGAAAAATTTAAATGTCGGATATGAGCTTTTGGACGCAAAAGGTAATCTTGTGACCTCCGAGGCTAATGATATATGGGTAAGTCCTGCAAGTCCTCAAACAGCATCTTTCGAGTATGATTTAAAGAACGTAGCCCCTTGGAGTGCCGAGCATCCGAATCTATACAAATTATTGATGACGATAAAAGAAGAGGGTAAGGTAATCGAGGTAGTTCCATTCAACGTTGGTTTCCGCCGGTTCGAGATGAAGCAAATTGACCAAGTAGCGGAAGACGGAAAACCTTATACGGTCTTATTGTTCAATGGGCAACCGGTTAAGTTCAAGGGTGTCAATATTCATGAGCATAACCCGGAAACCGGACATTACGTAACCGAGGAACTCATGCGTAAGGATTTCGAGCTGATGAAGCAAAACAATATCAACGCTGTCCGCCTATGCCACTATCCGCAAGACCGTAAATTCTATGAACTCTGCGACGAATACGGATTGTATGTTTACGATGAAGCGAATATCGAGTCTCACGGTATGTATTACAGCCTGAAAAAAGGCGGCACTTTGGGTAATAATCCGGAATGGCTGATCCCGCATATGGACCGTACGATGAATATGTACGAACGAAACAAGAATTATCCGAGCGTTACTTTCTGGTCACTCGGAAACGAGGCTGGAAACGGATACAACTTCTATCAAACTTATTTATATCTGAAAGACAAGGAAATAAATAGCATGAATCGTCCGGTGAACTATGAACGTGCCCTTTGGGAATGGAATACGGATATGTACGTACCTCAATACCCGAGCGCTGAATGGCTAGAGGAAATCGGGCGTAAGGGTAGTGATCGTCCGGTAGCTCCTTCGGAGTATTCACATGCGATGGGAAACTCTTCCGGCAACTTATGGGATCAATGGAAAGCTATCTATAAATACCCGAACCTGCAAGGCGGATTCATCTGGGACTGGGTGGACCAAGGTATCTTGGAAAAAGATAAGAATGGACGTGAATATTATACCTATGGTGGTGACTATGGAGTAAACGCCCCTAGTGACGGAAACTTCCTTTGCAACGGTATAGTAAACCCAGATCGTACCCCGCATCCCGCTATGGCAGAGGTTAAATACGCCCATCAAAATATCGGGTTTGAGGCGATCGATTTAGCGAACGGTTTATTCCGCGTCACGAACCGTTTTTATTTCACGAACCTAAAGAAATATATGGTCCACTATAGCGTAACAGCCAATAATAAAGTTGTACGCTCCGGTAAAGTCTCTTTGGACATAGAACCCCAAGCTTCTAAGGAATTTACGGTTCCCGTAGGCAACTTAAAGCCACAAGCCGGTACGGAATATTTCGTAAACTTCAACGTAACGACCGTAGAAAAAGAGCCGTTAATCCCTATCGGACACGAAATCGCTTGCGATCAATTCCGCTTACCGATCGAAAGCCCCAAGAAGGCGTTTAAGACCAGCGGCCCTAAATTAACGGTTTCGACAAATGGAGATAACTTATCGGCATCCTCCTCAAAGGTAAACTTCATGTTTAACAAGAAGACAGGAATCGTTACTTCTTATAAAGTGGATGGTACGGAATATTTCAGCGAGGGTTTCGGTATCCAACCGAACTTCTGGCGTGCGCCGACCGATAACGATTACGGAAACGGTATGCCAAAACGCTTGCAAGTCTGGAAGGAAAGCAGCAAGAACTTCAACGTGACAGACGCTACCGTCACTATGGATGGCAATAACGCCGTGGTTAACGTGAACTATTTATTGCCGGCAGGAAATCTATACATTGTTAATTATACGATCTATCCAAGCGGAGCTGTAAATGTGGCCGCCCGTTTCACATCCACGGATATGGATGCCGCCCAAACCGAGGTATCGGAATCTACTCGCACGGCAACTTTCACTCCGGGACGTGACGCCGCCCGTAAAGAGGCTTCCAAATTGAATGTTCCCCGTATCGGTGTTCGCTTCCGCTTACCGGCAAGCATGAATCAAGTGGAATATTTCGGACGAGGACCTGCTGAGAACTACTTGGATAGAAACGCCGGTAGTATGGTCGGCTTATATAAATCTACAGCCGAGGAATTATATTTCCCATATGTACGCCCGCAGGAAAACGGTCATCATACCGACACTCGTTGGGTATCACTTAGTACCGGCAAGAAAGGCTTGTTGATCCAAGCGGATAATACGATTGGCTTTAACGCTTTGCGTAATTCCATAGAGGATTTCGATGACGAGGAAGCGACTGGCCTATCCCGTCAATGGAGTAATTTCACACCAGAGCAAGTAGCGAATCATGATGAAGCCGCAGCAAAGAACGTATTACGTCGCCAGCATCATATCAACGATATCACGCCTCGCGACTTCGTTGAGGTTTGCGTCGACTTGAAACAACAAGGTGTAGCAGGTTATGATAGCTGGGGTTCACGTCCGGAACCAGCTTATACATTACCCGCAAACCGGGAATACAACTGGGGCTTTACCCTTATTCCGCTTAAATAAAGAAAAGTCATAACTTATCCATAACAAAGGGAGTGTATTAGGCTTAATCCAATACACTCCCTTTGTTTATACTACTGCAACGGCTTTGCAGTAACGTATCCTTATTTAATCACTTCCTTCAAGGTATTCTGTAAGTCTTCTCCAGTGATATTCTTGGCGATGATCACCCCATTCGGATCCAATAACACATTTGCCGGAATACCCCGTACCCCATAAAGAGCAGGGATCTCAGAATCCCAATATTTCAAGTCGGAAACGTGAGCCCAAGTCAGATGATCGTCTGCGATCGCTTTCTGCCATTTAGCCTTATCCTTGTCCAAGGATATACCTACGATCGTAAAGTTCTTATCCTTATATTGCTGGAAGGCATTTACCACGTTAGGGTTTTCCTTGCGACACGGGGGACACCAAGAGGCCCAAAAATCCAATAACACATATTTTCCCCTAAAGTCCGACAATGACACAGAAACTCCTGCAGTATCCGGCAAGGAAAACTCCGGAGCGACTTGTCCGATCTGTACGTGTTCTAATTGCTTGATAATACCGTCCAAGTCCTTCACATAAGGACTATTCGCCAATGCCGGGGAAATCTTCGCACGAGTCGCCTTCAAATCATCCAAAGATAATTGGTAGGTAAAATAACGATATAGATAGAACGCCGCCGCCGGAGAATCCGGATATTTCGAGATCAAACTGTCAATATCATACCCTTCCTCAAATACCTTCTCCGCATTTTCTTGAAAGATATCATTCACCGGCGAGTTCCGTACGGTGATGGTCTCCCCGTCATTCCCGATCTTGACATTCATATCCGTATTCTCCAAGAAAAGTTGAACCGGATAGTTCATGCTCTCGGTTGCCAAACCGAATAGTAAAGGCTGATCTACCTCACCCTTAAAGGTGAATTTCCCGTCTTTTACCTCTGCCGTATCCACGTCAAAGAACATTTTATTACGGAATGACTTCAAGTAAATCTTGCCGTCGGGCATATTCTCTACCTCACCATTGATAACATATCCTTTTGGAACTTCTTGGCAACCAACCACCAAAAGGCCGGCAAGCGCCATCATACAAAATTGCTTCATTTCTCTATTCTATTTATTGATTACTTAAACTCTGGGTGATGATAACGTCCCTTTTTCAACGAGATCGTCCCATATTCTATCGCACGCACCGGACAACGATGAATACAGGCAACGCACTGAACGCAAGTATCAGCCCATTCCGGTTTTCCGTCACCCGACAGGGAAATCGTACCGGTCGGACAGACCTTCGCACAGATACCGCAAGAGATACAGGTATCCGTAGCATAAAATCGGCTACTGCCTATCGCAAAGTGAGTAAATAACGGATAGACCATATAGCTCTTCAAAAGAGGGGCACTTCCCGCACAATACAAAGAGGGATTTTTCTTCTGCCGGATCGCCTCTACGATCTCGTCTACACGTTCCGGTGCTTTTTTCAGTTTTTCAGTCTCTACCTCCTTACTATCCACGTCGAAGCCGGGCATTAAGATATAATTGTTCGGCATTTGTATAGAGAATCCTCCGGTTAAGGTAATTCCCCGTCTCGCCAAGGTGCTCCGCATGATCCGATCCGTATATCCACAATCATCACCACAAGTACAGACGAAATAAACCTCTTGCCCTTTATATCCAGACAGGATCAACCGGGAAATAAAACGGGACACCAATACAGCCGGCCCCCAAGAATGGACAGGAAACACAAAAAACACTTTCTCCCTCTCCCTCAATGGATAAACATTCTCATCCTTACCCTCATTCAACGCATCGGCAATGGAAACCAACGGCTCATCGAAAGCCGTTCCTAACGCTTCCGCAACCCAACGGGAGTTTCCTGTCCCTGTAAAGTAGAATATCATGCGCTCATTTTTTAGATGCAAAAATACATAATATCCAAATATATACGCTATCTTTGTCTAGTTTAAGAAACCTAAAAAAACAAATCTTATGACAACGATGGAATTAAATTTACGGAAAAAATATCTCTATGACTTGATAAAAGGCATGGATGAGGAAAGATTATCGAAAGTGGAGACCTATATAAAACGTCTATGCCTTGCCAAGCAAAAGGAGAGTCTTTATCCTTGGGCACCAGACGAGGCTGAATTAACTTGTAAGATAGCTGAATCTGAAGTAGATTTCAACAATGGGGATTATTGTACGCAAAAAGCGCTGAAGAAAAAACTACAAAAAAAGTTGGCTTCATGGTAAAAGAAATCCAATGGTCTAAACATGCAGAAGAATCATTTACTGAAATATCAGATATTCGATACTAGGCAATCACCGGATAAACTGATGGATTTATTCAGATAAAATAACAAGGGATAGAAATGTAAGCGTCTTACAATTTATCCCTTGTTACTTTTCTGAATTATAGCGCAAATCAAATCTCAATATCCCAAATACCCGCCGAACGTTCTAATTCGACCAAGGCTGAGCTGTAATTAAACAGCGTCTCAATATACTGAGCTTGTACTTCATCGTAAGTACGCTGGGCGTCTAAGACTTCCAATAAAGAGACTTCTCCCCTATTATAGCTGTAAATCTTGCCATCCATCACCTCACGGGCTTGCCTTAAAAGCCCATCCTCATAATGATAAACTTGCTCGGCGAAAGATTGATAATTACGATATGCCTGCATCACCTCCGTCTGTACTTGCAAAAGAGCCTGCTTATATTGCGCTTCCGCTTGTTGCTCCCGATAACGAGCGGCACGAACCGTTCCCTTATTGAAATTAGAGAATTTCAAAGGAACAGCGATACCTGCCGTCACTCCGGTAAAAGGAGGTGCCGGGGCTTCCTCATTATAAACCCGGGCATTACGGCTTACGGCGATAGACAAATCCACATCCGTATTCCGCTCCCGGCGAGCTACTTTCAAGGCTCTAGCGGCCACTTCCTTGTTTTTTAAGGCGGCTACCAAATCCGTACGCCCCTCGCTTGCCGCCGTGATTAAGTCGGCAAGGATAAAATCCCGAGGCTCCGTACGTAACTCAGCCTCTGGGTGAAATAAAGTATCCGTACTGAAAGTCCCCGTCAAGAAGTTTAAGTTCGAGAAAGCATTCTTTAATTCCGCTCCGGCTTGCAGCAACTCGTTTCGTAAGACCCCGGCCTCTACCCGGCTCTGCGTAGCATCCACCTCACGGATTTGCCCCAATGAGAAACGGATACTGTCGCTCTCCGCCAATGTCCGGATATTCTCATAGGCATTCTCCTTTACCTTATACAACTCATGTTGCTTCAAGGCTTCCATATAAGCAATCGTAGCGTCTGCCCGGAGATTCCGGAAATAATCAGCCAACAAAGCCTCGGTCAACTCACTCTCGCTACGTGCCAATGAGATATTCGCACCCCGTTTTCCAAAAGAGAAAGTTTTGCTCAGTTCTACTTCAACACCTTCTCCCATTTGCAAGGAATTATTCTCATTATTGAAATAAGACACGGAAAGGTTCGGATCGTTAAACACCTTTGCCGCCGTTACCTCAGCCTTAGCGGCCGGCACATTCAATTTCTCCGACGCATACTCAAGGTTGCCTTCCGCAACCCGCTCCATATATTGCCGATACGTAAGCGGAACCATGGTCTGGGCATTCACGGATAAGCATCCGCAGAGTAACGACAGGATTATATATTTCTTCATATCTTCTAATCTAAACATAGTATATCTTTTTAATTCCACCTCCGGATTAAGCGTGCAGCTCTTTTTCCTCCGATACCGGCGTCAAATCCTTCCCCTCATAATGTTTCTCGATCATATAGTATAAAGCGGGAAGTACATAAAGCGTAATAACCGTAGCAAATAAAAGCCCGTAAACGATTACCGTAGCCAAGGGACGCTGCACGTCCGAACCGATACCTGTACTAACAGAGGCAGGAAGCAATCCCAAGACCGCAACCGTAGCCGTCATCAAGATCGGACGGAAACGGTGCTTAGTTCCCGTTATCACCGCATCTTTCAAATCTCGTTCCCTTGTACGTAAGTTATTGATATGGGAAATCATGATCACGCCATTTTGGATAGCGACACCGACCAAGGCAATAAAACCAACCGCCGAGGAAACATTCAATGTCATTCCCCGCACATTCAACGCCAACATACCACCAAACAAAGCCAAGGGAACGACACTCATCATCAAAGCCGCCTGCCGGAATTTACCGCAAGCCGCAAACAACAGAAGCAGCATCAGTCCCAACGCCAAAGGAACCACAGCCCCCAAACGGGCATACGCACGATGCTGGTTCTCGAACTGTCCGGCCCATTTCAAATGCACGGAATCATGATCGTATTTCACCTCTTTATCAATCAACGCATTCGCCTTATTCAAGAACGCTGTCAAGTCCACGCCACGTAAATTAACCCGTACCGTCAAGTGCCGCTTATTCATCTCACGAGTAATCGTACTGGCACCGGTTGTCATCTTAATCTCCGCTACTTGCGAAAGAGGAATCTTCGTTCCGGAACCGGTAGTCAACAATAGATTACCGATACGTTCGGGAGAATTGCGGCTAGCGTCATCGAAACGACAAATCACGTCATAACTTTTACTTCCGACAAATATCTGGGAAATAGAGGCTCCACCGATCGCTAACTCAATCAAATCGGCCACATCCGACACGTTCAAGCCATACTGGGCGATACGGGCACGATCCGCGATAATCTGCAATTGCGGCAACGGAGGCTCTTGATCTACCGCTACGTCGGCAGCACCCGGTATTTCCTTCAACACATTAGCGACTTGATCTGCGATATGGCGACTTTCCGTAATATCATCGCTATAGATCTTCAACGCCAAATCACTATGAGCCCCGGCGATCTGATCCATCACCATATCGATGATCGGCTGTGAAAAGCCGACCGAGTAGCCGGGCATAGTCTCCAACTTAGCTGCCATCTCCTCGATCAAATCCGCTTTCGTCTTACCGAACTCCCATGTACTATAGGGCTTCAATCCCACGCCACACTCCACATGGGAGAGTGAGAACGCTTCCGCCCCCTCATCATCGCGACCTACTTGGGTCATTACATATGAGACTTCCTTAAACTCTTTCAAAGTCTTCCGAAGCTCCGCCCCCATCTCCTTAGATTTCTCAATGGAAATACCCGGAGGAAGCTGTACCTGTATCCAGATCGCCCCCTCATCCAACGGAGGCAAGAAGTCTTTTCCTACGGTATAACTTAAAATCCCCGCTCCCAGCAATATCGCCAGTAACGGTACAATAACCCGTCTTGGCTTCTCCATCAATCGGACAATTTGTGAATGATAAGCCGTGGAAAGTTTCTCCAACCAACGATTATGGTAAATCTTTCCCGGCTTACGATACGCATAAAAGGCCAATCCCGGAATCAAGAACAAGGCCACGCACAAAGCGCCCAGCAAAGCATACCCTACGGTATAAGCCATCGGCGTAAACAATTTTTTCTCAATATGCTCAAAAGCGAACAAAGGAAGATAGGCCGTTATAATAATTAATGTAGAGAAAAAGATCGGGCGAGCCACCTCAGTCGTACGGCGCAAGATCGAATCCTCCGTCAATACCTCATCCGGATGCCGTTCCCTTTTCTTCAAGACCGTCTCCATCATCACGATCGCTCCGTCTACCAAAATACCGAAGTCTATAGCGCCTAAGGATAGTAGGTTCGCAGGAATATTCGTAACATGCATCAAGATAAAGGCAATCAATAGAGACAAGGGAATGGTTAAGGCCACCAACAAAGCGCCACGCCAACTCCCCAAGAATAAGATCAGTACTAAGACAACCAGTACCATCCCCTCGAACAACGTATGCGATACAGTATGCAAGGTCGTATTAACCAAATCCGTACGATCCATAAACGGATGGATACGGGTTCCCTCGGGAAGTGTCTCGTTATTTAGTTCGTCTACCGCCTTATGCACATCATCCAACACCCGGGACGGATTCTCCCCCCTGAGCATTTGCACGATGCCTTCCACGCCATCGGAATAATCACGGGTATCGTCCGTAAAACCTAAAACGCCCTTACGCTCCAAGTTTCCGTATTTCAGTTTACCGATATCATTCAAGTAGACCGGGACACCATTCACGGTCTTGATCACGATATGCCCCAAGTCTTCCAAGTCCTTAACCAGACCGATTCCACGGATCACATAACTCAAATCCCCCCGGCTTAACATACTACCACCGGCGTTCACGTTATTCTTCTCTATCTTTTCCGTAATATCCCCTAAGGTAATGTCATATTGCTCCATCTTATAAGGGTTCACCTCGATCTGATATTGGGTAGTGATACCGCCGTAATTACTTACATCCGCTACACCTGTAACCTGTTTCAGTCTCGGAATAATTACCCATTTATGCAAATCGGTCAACTCCCTCAAGTCTAAACGGTCACTTTCCACCACATAACGAAAGATCTCTCCCGTCGGCGAAGTCAAAGGATTTAAGCCGGGAACCGCATTATAAGGAAGCTCCACGTCTACCAACCGCTCTTGTACACGTTGCCGGGCCCAATAATCCTCAATACCATCATCAAAAACCAATACGACCGTAGATAAACCAAACGTATTCTTGCTACGCATTACGTTTAGTCCCGGCAGACCATTCATAGCCCGCTCGATCGGAATACTGATTTGTTGCTCGATCTCCTCGGCGGCCAATCCGGGAACTTGCGTCACGACTTGCACGGTGGTATCGGCGATATCCGGATAAGCATCTATCGCCAACCGCGTCCAAGAATAATAACCAACGATCGCTAAGAACAGAAATAACACGAACATCAGTCCTCGCCGATGTATCGCCAAGTAAATAATCCTTTTCATAATCCGTTAGCGTGCGTCAAGTAAATAAAACGCTCCCGTAGCTACGATCTCATCACCTACGTTCAAGCCGGATAAAACCACCGTCTTGCCATCTTCAGTAAGGCCGGTCTCGATCTTTTGTTTCCGGTAATCGTTATTCCCCAATTCCACCAATACGTACATATTCTCCTCTTCTTGCAAGATAGCAGAAGTCGGTATCTCGCCTCACGGTCGCTCAACTTGACCGTGCCGTACATCTCCGGTTTCATCAAACGGGTACTGTTATCGCACTCGATCAAGACCTCCACCGAACGGGTATCGGGGTCCAGCATCTCGCTGATATGATAAATCTTTCCCGATATCGGTTTATCCGGCATGGCTACCAACCGGATTTCCACCTCATCCAAAGCCTGTATTAAACTCAAATCCTTCTCTTTTACATGGGCGACCACCCATACCTTTCTCAAATCGGCGATGACAGCTACAGGCTCGGCGTCCTCTTTCATATATTGCCCGATTACGATCCGATCTTTCACGACCTCACCGGCTATAGGCGAGCGAACGATCAATGGTTGCCCCAAAGCCATTTCATCCGGATTAATCTGAAAGACTTTCAATGCGGCGACCATATTCTCATAGTCTTTTTTCTTTAACTCGTAATTCACCTCGGCCTCTTCCAATTCCTTTTGGACACCAACCTTGTTTTTCATCAAGTCTTTCTCCCGATTCAAGCTTTTCAAGGCCAGTTCCATCTCTTGGCGAGCTTGGTAATAAGATTTCCCCGCCTCATAAACAGCGGGAGC
>OLVO01001180.1_pt1 | contig 27907 bp, 24 predicted proteins | sample 1672571 | NCBI WGS metagenome assembly OLVO01 (sample SAMEA3136700, study PRJEB25190) | human gut metagenome | biome: human gut; feature: human-associated habitat; material: faeces | place: Austria | collected 2013
TCGGGAACAACCTGAACCAGATCGCAGCGTTCTTCAACAGCGGCGGTATCCAGTCCCGTGCGATGCACGAAAACATCAACCATGCGATTTCCTGCATTTTTGAAATGCGGGAGCAGGTCGCAGAAATGGCAGGAAAGAACTATGGCAATCTTAAAGCACATCGTAAGTAAGAGTTCCAACTATGGCGCGGCGCTGGAATATCTGATTTTCAAGCATGACGAACTTCGGAAAGCTCCGATCCTTGACCAGAAAGGAAATCGTATCATGCGGGATGAGTTTTATCTGGACGGCCTGAACTGTGAACCTTATTCCTTCGATGCAGCCTGCCAGCAGCTGAACCGCGAATATCAGAAGAACAAAAATAAGGATGAAATCAAAAGCCACCATTACATCATCAGCTTTGATCCACGAGACAGCACAGAAAATTGCTTGACGGGTAAACGAGCACAGGAGCTTGGACTGGAATACGCAAAAGCAAATTTTCCGGGGCATCAGGCATTGGTCTGTACGCACATGGACGGTCACAATGGCAGCGGCAATATTCATGTCCATATCGTAATCAACAGTTTGCGAAAGCTGGATGTACCTAAGCAGTCCTTTATGGAGCGACCCATTGACTGCAAGGCCGGGTACAAGCACCATCTGACGAAAGACTACTTGAAACATTTACAGAAATCTCTGATGGATATTTGCATGAGGGAAAACTTGAATCAGATGGATTTGCTTTCCCCCTCTCTCTCGAAAGTTTCGGAGCAGGAATATTACGCTAAACGGCGCGGACAGATCAACCTAGATCTGACCAATCTGGAACTTCTTGGCGATGGGTTTACACCAGTAAAGACGACTTTTGAAACGGAGAAGGAAAAAATCCGAAATGCCATTACCGATGTAGCAAAACGATCTGTATCTTTTATGGACTTCCAAAACCTATTAAAGCTGGAATGCGGCATTCTGGTGAAAGACCATCGAGGGCAATTCAGCTATCTTCCGGCAGACAGAGAAAAATTTATCTCGGCCGGAACGCTGGGAACCAGTTTTGACCGGGAGCATCTTTTACTGCTTTTTCAGTGCAACGCAGCCGAGAAAGAAAAGCAGCAGTGGCGTGTCGATGATCCTATGGATGCGCTGTACATCAAGTCGAATCTCCGGCTGGTTGTAAATTTGCAGGATTGCGTAAAGGCTCAACAGAACTATGCCTATGCCCAGAAAGTCAAAATCTCAAATTTACAGAAGATGGCGCAGACCGTTCTCTATGTGCAAGAGCACGGATATGATTCATACGAAAAACTTTATGAAGCTGCCGAGAGTATTGACCGAAAAATGGCGACGGCTCGAAGTGATGCGAAACTCACGGAAGTCAAGCTGAAAAAGGTCAACGAGCAGATTCATCATTTGGGTCAGTATTTTTCTACAAAATCTGTTTATAGCGAATTTCTGAAAGCACCTAACAAGAAAATTTTTCGGCAAATCTATTTCGATGAAATTGCAAAATACGAGGAAGCACGTCAATTTCTAAAGCGGGATTTCCAAGACGAAAAATTCCCTTCGATGAAAGATCTCCGGGCAGAAAAAGAACTTCTGATGTGCACAAAGGATGCACGATATGAAACATACCGCTACTTTCAAGAATGCAATGCAGAAATACAGACAATTCTTGCCAATGTGGATAGTATCTTTGAAACGGTAAAAGTGCAGCAGCGTGAACAGCAGCCGCGAGCCAAGAAGCGTAGCTACGATATGAGCTTGTAATCAGCAGGGTCTTCCACCCCGTACCCCGGAACCTTGCCGGATGCGTAAGCCCGTGCAGGGCTTTCCCATCCGGCAGGGACTTTTGAAAATAAGAAGGAGGTCAATTTTCAAGAACAACAATTTATTTGAAATCGTAAAACGGAATATCACTACCCGGCAGACCGCAGAAGCCTATGGCTTTCAACCCAACCGTAGCAGCATGATTTGCTGTCCATTCCATGCAGACCGCAATCCCAGCATGAAAGTGGATTCCCGGTTTCACTGTTTTGGCTGTGGAGCGGATGGTGATGTAATCGACTTCATCGCAAAACTGTTTCAGCTGTCCTTGCGGAAGGCGGCGGAAAAGCTGGTCGCAGATTTTGGACTTTCGGGGAATCCTGTTTTTCCACTACAGTATCCGAAAATTGTGGAATATAAAGGTCAAAACCCAATCCAAACATTGTACGAGTGCAGCGCGATTCTGGGTGACTGGCGCAAACGATTTGCGCCGAAGTCAGCAGAGGAAGAACTGCATCCCTGCTTTGTTGCCAGCCTGCATTATACTGATTACATCCAATATCTGATAGAGAATCGACATTTTCTCACCGAGCATTGGAAGGAGGTTCAACAGATTGCCCAACGAATCCGAAAATACGAGATCGACCATTTCCAACATCCGCAAAATGCTCTCGCAGGCTGAAAAAGGTGGTGTTCAGAACACGATTCAAAACTGTGTGACTGTTTTGCAGAACGACCCAGTTCTTGCAGATTCCATCCGGCTGAATCTGCTGAGTGAACGTATTGATATTGTAAAGCCGATGGGTTGGCAGCGTTCCGGCCCTACGCTGACCGACACCGATATGATGTACATTCTGCGCCGAATGGAAAAATATGGCCTGTACAGCGAAAAACGGGTGTCTGCAGCAATTCGCATTGTTGCCAACGAAAATCATTATCACCCTATCCGGGACTACTTGAATGACTTGAAGTGGGATGGCACAGAGCGGATAAGCCACGCTTTGCATCGCTTTCTCGGTGCGGCAGAAGATGAGCTTACCGCAGAAGCCTTGAAGATTTTTCTGTTGGGAGCTATCAAACGGGTGTTTCATCCCGGCTGCAAGTTTGAAATGATGCTTTGCTTGGTCGGTGGGCAGGGTGCAGGAAAATCCTCTTTCTTCCGGCTGCTTGCTATCAAAGATGAATGGTTCTCGGATGATTTGCGGCGAATGGACGATGATAATGTGTTCCGCAAGCTGCAAGGCCACTGGATCATGGAAATGTCGGAAATGATTGCGACTGCCAATGCCAAAAGCATCGAGGAAATCAAGAGCTTTCTCAGCAAGCAGAAAGAAACCTACAAAATCCCGTATGAAACACACCCGGCAGATCGTTTGCGGCAATGTGTCTTTGCAGGAACGACCAATCGACAGGACTTCCTGCCCCGTGACCGCACGGGAAACCGCCGCTTTATCCCCATCCCGGTGGATGCAACACAGGCTGAAGTACATATTCTGGATAACGAAGCGGAATCCCGTGCCTATATTGACCAGCTTTGGGCAGAAGCCATGACGATTTACAACAGCGGTGATTATAAGCTGACATTCAGCCCTGCCATGCAGGAAGCCTTGCAGATTTGCCAGAAAGATTTTATGCAGGAAGATACACAGGCGGGCATGATTTATGCGTTTCTGGAGGATTACACGGGTGACCGGGTATGTTCCAAACAGCTCTACGCTGAGGCACTTGGCAATCTGAATCTTCCTGCGGAGTGGGAAACCCGTGCTATCTGTGAGATCATGACTGCAGGAATTGTGAATGGCGAAATCAAGGGGTGGACAGCCCATAAAGCAGCCAAACGCTACCCGAAGTATGGCGTGCAGAAAGGATGGGAACGTGTAACCGCTGCAAAAGTGGAGGCAGACGGTTTTGTAGAACTTACAGACGAAGAAGCTCAGCAGATGGGATTTCCGTTTTGAAGGGCTGCTTTACATCGTTGGTTACAGGTGTGGTTACATCCTTCATCTGTCAAAAACTGCATCGTTCCAAATGTTTTTTCCTATTTGTAACTATGTAACCTGTAACCGCTAAGAAAAAACAAATACGGAAAGTTGCCAGCACATCGCCGCACAAAAAGTTTTCTACCGTGGTTACAGGCTACTGGTTACAAACAAAAATACGGAGGTTTTGCCTATGAAAGAAGTTCGCGTTTGCGAAGCAATGAAGTCCCCGGTGGGGACTTTAAGCGACGGAACGGTCTTGCATCAGCAAGATGGAGGGACCAAGTCCCGACAAGTTCGCGTTTGCACAGCGAAGCGGAGCAATGAAAGCCCCAGTGGGGCTTTTAAGCGACGGAACGGTCTTGCGCAGCAAGATGGAGGGACCAAGTCCCGACAAGTTCCGATTTGGGAGAAAAGCAATCTGACGCTGGAAGAAGCCGCAGCCTATTCCGGCATTGGCATCAATAAGCTGCGCGAAATGAGCGATTCCAAAGACTGCACCTTTGTTCTCTGGAATGGTACGAAGCGGCTGCTGAAACGCCGCAGGCTGGATGAACACCTTGACCGATTATTTTCGATTTGACAATAAAAATGAAGTCGGCAGTTGAAAGCACCTCGGCGGTATGGTATGATTAAGCTGTAGGTTGCTTTCTGCCAACAATGGAGGACATAACGATGGCAGAAAGAAGAAAAGACTCAAAGAAGCGTGTTCTAAAGGAAGGTGAATATCAGCGCAGTAACGGAACGTATGAGTACCGCTGGCGCAGTGAAAACGGCAAGCGCAACAATGTGTACGCCAAAAGTCTGGAAGAACTTCGTGAGAAAGAAGCAGAGATTCAGCGTGACCGCAGTGATGGCATTCGTTCGGAAGCGCGGAACGCGACCATCAATGACATTCACGAGCAGTGGCTGCAACTGAAAAAGGGGCTGAAAGCCAATACACTGGTCAATTACGAGTATATGTACAAGATGTACGTATTCCCGGAGTTTGGAAAGCGGAAGGTCGGAAGCCTGAAAAAGTCGGATGTGCGGCGGTTTTACAATGGCCTTGTGGATTCGCAGCGTCTGAAAGTGGCAACGGTGGAGAACATCCATACAGTGCTGCATCAGGTGCTGGATTTTGCGGTGGAGGACGAGTATCTCCGCATCAATCCATCCGATAATGCGTTGAAAGAGTTGAAGCAGACGCACAACCTGGACAGCGAACGCCGCAAGGCTCTGACCGCAGGCCAGCAGAAGCTGTTGATGAACTTCTTGAAAAACAGTGAGAAGTACAATCACTGGCTTCCCATCATTACCGTGATGGTGGAATGCGGTCTCCGTGCTGGTGAAGCAACGGGTTTGCGCTGGGAGGATATCAACCTTGATACGGGTGAAATCAGTGTAAATCACACGTTGATTTATTACAGCCACCGGGAGAAAGGTTGTCTGTACGGAATCAATACACCCAAAACGGAAGCTGGAAATCGAATTGTGCCTATGACTCCGGCAGTCAAGGCTGCGTTTGTGCAGGAGCGAGAGTATCAGGAGAAAACTGGAATTTCCTGCAAGGTGACGATTGATGGCTATACGGATTTTATTTTTGTAAACCGTTTTGGCGAGTGCCAGCATCACAGCACCATCAATAAAGGCATTGACCGTATCATCCGCGACTGCAACGAGGAACAGCTGGCAAAATGCGAAAGCGGTACAATCAAGCCGAGGAACCTTGTCTTGCTTCCGAAGTTTAGTTGCCATTCCTTGCGGCACACCTGCGCTACCCGGCTTTGCGAGGCCGGAATCAACATGAAGGTCATTCAAGACGTACTGGGCCACGCCGATATTACCACTACCATGAACATCTACACTGAGGCTACAAAAAATCTCAAGAAAAAAGAAATCGACAAGTTTGCTGAATTTTTATCTGCCAGTTCGACATGGGATGGAAAGGAGGAAAATGACTGATGGAAAATAAATCTGCAGCCCCAGTAGCACAGGTTCTTGTTCCGGCAGTGAGCGAGATTCGTTCTCTGCTGGAAGCTTCCCGTAAAAATGTAGCACAGCAGGTCAATCAGGAACTGCTGTCAACTTATTGGAAGATTGGTGAGGTCGTTGTTCGTTGTGAACAAAATGACAACATCCGTGCTGCGTATGGTGAAAAGACCTTATCGCAGCTTTCCAGGGCGTTGACAAAGGAGCTTGGCAAGGGCTTTTCGCGCTCGAATGTTTACAATATGCGGCAGTTCTATCTCAGCTATCCAATTTTCCAGACAGTGTCTGGAAAATTGAGTTGGTCGCACTACTGTGAGCTGTTATCCATTTCCGATAAGGAAAAGCGCAGCTTCTACGAAAAGGAAGCGGTCAATTCTGGCTGGTCTGTCCGTGAATTAAGACGCCAGATGGAAAGTTCCCTGTTTGAACGGCTGCTCCTGTCCCGTGGGGATGCAAACAAGGAACAAGTTTTAGCATTGGCCGAAAAAGGTGTGGACTACACTAAGCCGGAGGACATCATCAAGGATCCGTATGTATTCGAGTTTTTGGGACTGCCGGAAGAAAAGCCGTTCCTTGAAAGCGATTTGGAAGCAGCACTGGTGCGGCAGATTGAGGATTTCTTGCTGGAACTTGGCCGGGGCTTTATGTTTGTCGGCACACAGCAGCGTGTCACAGTGAACAACACCCACTACTATGTGGATATGGTGTTCTACAATAAGATTTTACACGCCTATGTGCTGATCGAGTTGAAAACCACCAAGCTCACGCCCGAAGCCGCCGGACAAATCAATATGTATCTGAACTACTACGCCGCAGAGGTCAACGACCCGGAAGATAATCCTCCTATCGGCATCATCCTCTGCACCGACAAGGACAGCGTAGCAGCCGAGTATGCGCTGGGCGGTTTGTCGAATCAGATTTTTGCATCCCGGTATGTCTTGTATATGCCGAACAAGGAGCAGCTTATTGGACAGGTGGAAGAAGTCTTGAAGCGTTGGCACTCTCACGAAGACGAATAAGTTTACCACCAGCCTTACCACTGACTTACCACCAATTTGAGAATAGCTGTAAACAGTTGCGTAGAGTTGCGAAAAATAAGACCTTTTTATCTTGCACGAACAAAGGCTTATGAACACTTGTAAACAGCTATAAATCACCACCAGTCAAGCTCCCCACGATGAAGCCGATTGAGCAGTAAAACGTAAAATTGAAACGCAGGTACGATGGATTTCCAAACGAAATTCGGGCGATATCTGCGGTACTACACCACAACTACACCAATTTTGGGACGTTTTCCCGAAAAGGAGCCTTACAAAGCGGTGTGGTGTAAGAACCGAATAGGCGGATTGGTGTAGTAGGTACACCGAACCCGTAAAGACGAAAAAGGCAGGTACACTATGGAAACATGGTGTGCCTGCCTTTGTGCTTATTATTGAAAGATAATACGAGGAAGTTGTGGAAAGAATGTTAGACCACGCATCAAATGTACATCAACAACCATGATTCATGGCAAGGAGCTTAGGACACAAAAGTTCATCCGATGCAGTTTTCTATGCATCCGATGAACTTTTTTCAGTAGCGTTTCCTTTTAAGCCACCTTGGTCTTTCGCAGATACCCCCATGCTGCCAATCCAACGAGCAGAACGATCTTGATCGGTGCCGATGCCAGCAGTACATCTGCCTGAAATAAGGCATGCCCGCCTGCATAGAGAAAATCAAAGCTGATCATTTTATACAGCAATGCATTGGAAAGCCCAATGCCCCCTGCCGGAATCAGGGTGGACAGCCATTCTCCAAAGGAGCCCGGCACGACCATATAAACAATCAGCGGTGCCACCACACTGATCAGCGCCACAGACAAAGCGGTCAGGTTGTTCTTGGCCCATACGGATGCCATCAGCACAAAGGCCACCTCCGCAAAGAAGATCAGGAAGTTTGCCACCAGCATGACCCACTCCATCTGGCCAACGGTATACGGCAGCAGGCTGGTCACAGAAAACAGCCATTGCACGGAAGTTTGGGTACTTTCCCAGCCAAATAGAGCATTCGTGACTAGGATCCACACCACGCCGCAGAGCAGATACGCCGCCCCTGTGATACTAAACGCCGCCGCTAGCTTTGCCGTTGCTAGCCGCAGACCGCCGTTTTTTGTGCACAGTTGGATGTCCTGCGCCCCGGTCTGTGCATCCGATGCAAACACCGGGGCCGCAATCACCGCGCACAGCAGGGTGAGCAGCAAGCTCAACAGGGTCTGGTAATCCATTGCGTCTGAACTGACCCCAAAGGAATAGGTGAACGGTTTTTGTACAGCATCGAACTTTTTCTGTGCAATGGCCTGCGCCTGCTCATAGCCGGGCTTTCCGCTTTGTTCCAGCCAGATCACCGATTCCAGCCGTTTGGGGAGCTGGCTGTAAAAGTTCTGCATATCCTCTGCGGTCAGCCCCATCACGCCCGGTGCCATGCCGGTTTTCGGGTCGGCAAAGGCTTCCTTTGCGTTGTTCACAAGAGGCCGATACCGGGCAAGTTCTTTATAAAATACCTCGTCCGGGATATCGTTGATGGAGCTTGCATCATACTGCCGGTACACCCGCTGATAGGCTTCCAGTGCTTCCTGCATGACATCCGGCGTGATGGTACCGGATACCTGCTGCTCCTGCCGTTTCCTGATTGCTTTCAGACCCGTGTAACGCACTTCGTTTCCGCTGGCATCCAGTTCCGTCCAGCCGATAAAGGTCACCGGCAGATATGCCATGACCACGGCCAGCACCAGTGCAATGGCCAGCAGAATAGCTGTCATACGGGTTTTGCACACACGTTTCAATTCCAAACGATACAGGTTCATTTTGCTTCCTCCATTTCCTCCGGGAACAGCCACAGATACAGATCTTCCAGCCGGGGCTGTGCCGGGACGCTGTCCGGCAGCTGCGGTGCATCCGCCAGATACCGCAATGTTACCGTTCCGTCCGGCTCGTTGCGCAGGTTCACTACTCGCAGCCGGTATTCCCACCGGGCAAGCTGTTCCATCGGGATATTTCCCTGCCAGACTTTGGCTTCGATCTGCTTTACCAGCCCTTCGGTGGTGTCCTGTGCAATGATTTTGCCAGCCTTCATCACGGCATTTTCGGCCGCAATGTATTCCACATCCGAAACGATATGCGTTGAAATGAGAACGATCCGTTCCTGCGCAAACTCCGACAGCAGATTGCGGAAGCGCACCCGTTCTCCGGGGTCCAGCCCTGCCGTGGGCTCATCTAGAATTAAAATTTCCGGGTCGTTGAGCAGTGCCTGTGCGATGCCTACCCGGCGCTTCATACCGCCGGAAAGATTTATGATCTTTTTGCGGCGCACCTCAGTGAGGCTTACCCGCTCCAGCAGTGCGTCGATCTGCCGGGCAGCCTCTGTGCGCGGCAGACCCTTGAGTGCCGCCATATATTCCAGATAGTCCTGCACCGTGAATTCCGGGTAAAACCCGAATTCCTGCGGCAGATACCCCAGCTTTTCCCGGTAGGCCGCACCAAGCGTTCCAACCTCCACCCCATCGCACAAAATCCGGCCACTGCTGGGCCGCAGAATGCCCGCCAGCATCCGCATTAAGGTTGTTTTGCCTGCACCATTCGCCCCCAGCAGTCCCCACACACCCGGCGTGAGAGTGATGGACACATCATCCACCGCCGTTTTATCCCGGTATCGCTTTGTAATATTCTGAATTTTCAGTTCCATGGCTTGCTCCTTTCAGCCTTCTGCAATATATTCTGACCGGGCGGCAAGCCGGATGCACTGCAACACCATACAGAGCACCAGCACGCCCGCCGCCAGTGGCAGACCTTTCGGCAGTTCCGATAATTGCACGAACCGCAGCAAACACATCTGCCCTGCAAACAGTGGTACAGCCCCGGTCATCATCCATTCCGGGCGCACCCAGCGCAGCAGCAGAAGCAGCTCATTGTTTGCGGTCAGGAATGGCACGGTCAACACCGCCAGCAGTTGCCCGATGCTCCATGGCACGGCTGCCCGCACATTGAGTACCAGCACTCCCAGCAGGATCGTTTCCCCCGCCAGCAGCAGCAAAAACCGCATCACCAGCGGACGACCGATTCCTGCATATGTGGCATGTTCCAGTTCAAGCATCTTATATTGACTTGCCCGGTATAAAAACGGCAGACCGAGCATGGCTGTCAGCATGGCGAGTGTGCTCAGACCAAACAGCGCATTGCGTAATGTCCATGCCTTCTCCCACAGGGCAAGTTCCCGACCCACACTGTACAACGCCAGTGCCGCCATTGCTTCCAGCGCCCAGACCTTCCAGCCCAGCAATTTGAACTGGCAGTGCAGCAAATCGCGCCAACCACTCCGTTGTTTTACGACATGTTCCGCCCGGCAGCGGCGCAGCAGCGTTTCCGGGACAGCTGTGTCAAGCTCTGTCGCCAGTGCTCTGGACAGTTTTTTTTCAAAGGCTCGATTCATCTCCAGTCCTCCTTTTCCAATTGCATTTTCAAGGTTTTCAATGCGGCACGCAGGCGGGACTGCACTGTGCGCAGGGGCAGTCCTGTGATCTGCGCGATCTCCCGCAATTTAAGCTGTTGTGCGAACCGCAGCAATACCAGTTCCCGCTGTTCCGGCTCCAGCTGGGCCGTCAGCGCTCGCAGGTTTGCTTTCTCCTCTGCCGCAGCAAAGCCGCTTTCCTGATAGGCGGGTTCGCCCGGCAAGCTCTCCAGCGATACCTCCGTCCGCTCCATAGTACGGTTCAGATCGATGCAAATGTTTTTTGCGATTTTGTACAGAAAGGGACGGAATGCCCCCTGAAATCCACCACAGGAATCCAGCCAGCGCACCGCTTTCAAAAAGGTTTCCTGTGCTGCATCCTGCGCCTGCTGCTCGTCCGCTGTATGCCAACGGCAATAGTTCAGAATTTGTGGATAGTACGCTGTAATCAGAGTGTCAAGCGCACCCGTATCTCCGCTCTGCACTTTCCGCAGCAATAATTCTGTCTGGATACGGTTCACCCCCCTTCCTGTCTATTAAAACGTCCCATATCATCAAAATGATTTCTGTTTTTTCAAAAATTTCAAATAATTGCCTTTATTATGTTCTTATAGCTTTATTATAATAAAGAGCCTTGTGTTTTTCCTTGTCAAGAGGGCTGGCACCGTCCAGCCCTCTCTTTTTGGCAGTAGAAACGGCCATGTGGTGGATGGATGTAGACCCGTAAAGGGCTGCATCAGAAAGTGGATTTATGAATCTGCAAACAAACAGCCGGAACTTTCCGCCGCAGAAGAAGCAACTGTAAAAACGGAAGTTTCCGCGCTTCCATCACAAAAAGACAACTTCCTGTCACAAAACCACTTTGGGAAAAGCGGCTGTCCATGATAGAATGAAGAAAATACCATAATAAGGAGTTTTCTTTATGGCAGCTACTTCTCAAAAGCGCTCCGGCACCACCGACCTTACTGTGGGCAAGCCACTGTTCCAGATCCTGCGGTTCGCATTGCCGCTGGTGCTGGGCACCTTGTTCCAGCAGCTGTACAGCTTTGCGGATACCGTCATCGTAGGGCGGTGTCTGGGCACCGATGCGCTGGGCGCGGTGGGCACCACCTACTCCCTCAACTTTCTTATTCTGGGCTTTGTGCAGGGAGCCTGCGTGGGCTTTGGCATCCCGGCGGCAGAGACCTTTGGCGCAAAGGATAAGGACGGGCTGCAAAAATACCTGCTGAACGGCGCACTGCTCTGTCTGGTGCTGAGCGTGGTGTTTACGGTGCTTACCACCCTGATGGCGGGGCCGCTGCTCCGGCTCATCCATACGCCCGAGGAGCTGTACACCGATGCGGTGCTCTACATCCAGATCATTTTTCTGGGCATTCCGGCTACGGTGCTATACAACTACGCTTCCAGCGTGCTGCGAGCACTGGGGGATTCCCGGCACCCCTTTTACTTCCTGCTGGTCGCCAGCGTGGTGAACATTCTGCTGGACTACTTCTTCATCGTGCCGCTGGGCATGGGGGTGGACGGTGCCGCCATTGCCACCGTGCTCAGCCAGCTGCTCAGCGGTGGACTGTGCGCTTACTGGTTCTTTGCCCGCACGGCAAAGCTGGAGGGGCTTTCCTTCCGGCAGCCGCGCACCTTGCTTTCGGCAGGGCACTGCAGGCGGCTGGCCTACATCGGCCTTCCCATGGGGTTTGAATACTCGGTTTCGGCCATCGGTGCAGTCATCATGCAAGACGCCATCAATCTGCTGGGCAGCACCGCTGTGGCAGCCCAGACCGCAGGCGAAAAGATCCGCCAGATGTTCACCTTGCCCATGGAGAGCGTAGGCATGGCCATGGCTACCTATGTGGGGCAGAACCACGGCGCCCGCCGCACCGACCGCATCCGGCAGGGCATCAAGGACGGCTGCATGGTGCAGCTGCTCTACTGCGCCGTGGCATGGGGCGTGATCTTTTTCATCAAGCCCTACGCGGTGGGGCTGGTGCTGGGCGATGCCGACCCTGCCGTTACGGCGGGTGCTATCCAGTACCTCAGCGTCATGAGTATGCTGTTCTGCTTCCACGGCTTGCTGATGATCTTCCGCAACACCTTGCAGGGGCTTGGTTACAGCGTGCTGGCCATCGTTTCCGGCGTGGGCGAGCTCATTGGCCGCAGCCTTGGTGGCGTGCTGGCAGTAAAGACCAGCCTTGGGTATCTGGGCATCTGCCTTTCCAACCCCTTTGCATGGGGTCTGGCGATGTTCTACTGCCTGTTCATGGTCTGCCGCATCCTCCGGCGGGAGACGCAGGTCGAAGCCTGAAACCTATAAAAAACACGATGACCCGTGGGGAGCTCCCCACGGGTCATCGTGTTTTTGAAGAAGAATTAAAGAAGATTAGAAATGGCTTTTTAGTCCTCTGCCATACCGATCAGGTCAAACTTTTCGGTGGAGACAGTCACCGTAAAGTCCTTCTTGGCAGGCTTTGCAAACTTGACCCAGATGGTGCGGTCAGGCAGGTTGTAGTACCAGCCGGACTCTGCGGCCTCCCAGCCATCGCGGACGATGTACTGGGGAAGCTGCTGCCCATCCACGCTGGCCCAGAGCGCACCCTTTTTCTTGCTGACCAGCTTCAGGGTCATGCGCTCCACGGGGGATTCGTAGCTGCCCTCGGTGGCAAAGCGGATGTCGGTGCGGTCGCCAGCCTTGACGGTGATGGTGGTCTTGGCGTAAACGCCGTTTTTGTAGTCCTCGGTGTGGCCGTCGTCATCGTACAGCACAAAGCTGGTGTCGGTCTCGGCAGCGACCAGCAGGTCGATCTGGCGCATGGTGTCCTTGAGGATGTGCTTGACGTCCTCGGTGGTCACCACAACGGCAGAGCCGCGCAGGAACATGGGGATGCTTGCCAGCGTGACCGGAACCTCGATGGTCTGGCCGCCCTTGTATGCGCGCAGATTATCGTTCATATCGTACCATGTACAGCCTGCGGGCAGGTAGACGGTGCGGGTAGTGGCACCCTTTTCCACCACGTTCGCCACCAGAATGCTCTTGCCGAACATAAAGGTCAGGTTCTTGTCGGTGTAGCACTTGGGGTCGTCCGGGAACTCAAGGAACAGCGGACGCCATGCCGGCATACCGTTCTGGTTGGACTCGTACATCAGGGAGTACAAAGTGGGCATCAGACGGTAGCGCAGCTGGTAAGCTGCACGGATGTAGGGCAGGTTCTCCTCGTACATCCACGGCTGGGTGACGGTGTTGTCGTTGTTGGCGGAGTTCAGGCAGAAACGGGGCTGGAAGATGCCGTTCTGCAGCCAGCGGAGCAGCAGTTCTGCCTCGGGTGCAGGGCCCGCAAAGCCGCCGATATCGCAGCCCATGTTGGAGCAGCCGGACAAGCCCATGCCCAGAATGGTGGCAATGTTGAACTTGACGGTGCGCCAGTCGGTCAGGTTATCGCCGCCCCACACCTGTGCGTAGCGCTGGATACCGGCGTAGCCTGCACGGTTGATGATGTAGGGGCGCTCGCCGGGGTACACGTCTGCCAGCGCCTGCTTGGCGGTGTAGGCCATCAGGTTGGAGTGCAGGATCTTCAGCTCTGCCATGGTGCCCTTTTTGCCCTCAAAGTCGCACTGGGCGTCGCGGTCCTCCACACCGTCCATCTCGCAGTTGTCGTTCCAGACGGTCTTGGTGCCCTTTTTGAGGATGTTCTCCTCCAGCAGCTGCTTCCATGTGTTGCGGCCATTGGGGCCGGTGAAGTCGAAGAAGCGTCCCTCGCCGCCCCACCAGCGGCCATAGTACGGAGCCTTGCCGTCCGGGGTCTTGATAAAGACATCGTTCTTTTCAAACAGGTCGATGTAGGGGTGGTGCTTCAGGATGCCGGGCTTCAGGTTGGGGATGACGTTGATGCCCCGGGCGTTCATGTTCTCAAAGAACTTTTCCGGATCCGGGAAGCGCTTGTGGTTCCAGTTGAACACATAGCGCAGGTTGTCCTTTTCGCCGCTGGAATAGCCGGAGGCCAGCCAGAAGTTGTCGATGAGGATACCCTCTTTTTCGTGCTTGTCGATGACCTTGTAGATCTCCTCGTCGCAGTTCTTTTCCAGCTCGGCGTAGTACATGGTGGAAGCGCAGTAGCCCAGGGACTGCTTGGTGGGCAGGGCGCTGCGGCCGGTCAGCAGGGTGTACTCGTTCAGAATCTCGGGCAGGGTCTCACCGGCCAGCAGGAACAGGTCGATGTCGCCGCCGTCGGTCTGGTAGTAGCAGTAGCGCTCCCAGTAGCCGGACAGCTCCTCGCCAAGGTCGAACACGCAGTCGTAGGAGTTGTGGTAGAACAGACCCACAGGGCGCAGGTCGTGCTCATTTACCCGGATGTAGAAGGGGATGTGCTTATACATCGGGTCGCCGGTCTCGGGGTCGTGGCCGATGGCATCCTTGGGGGACATCCGCAGGCGGCGACCCTTTTTGTCCAGATGGCCGGTTTTTTCGCCAAAGCCGTAGAAGTGGTCGTATTCCCGGTCCACCTTGGAGAAGTGGCTCAGACGGCCGATCTGATCTTTCTCAAAGGCACGCTCCCGCAGATCCTGATAGATCAGCTTGCCGGACTTATCGAACAGCTCAAAATGGAAGGGCTTTTTGAACAGCTTCAAAGTCAGGTGTGCGGTCTCAAAGGTCAGGGCCTTATCGTCCTCGGCGCAGGGGACATCCAGCGCAGTGATGCGGGTGCGCTCGTCCTTGAGCAGGGTGTCCATCCGGTCCTCCCACGCAGTGGTCACCAGCGTGTAGGACTCTTCCTCCATGGGGGTGCCCTTGTCGAAGTGCACCCGGATGCGGATGATATCGTCTGTCATGAAAATCAGCTTCACATCAGCGGCATCGCCGTGGATGAGGTAGCCGTTTTCGGTCTTTTCAAAGGATTCAAAACTACGCAGCAGCATAAGAGGTTCCTCCGTACAGTGTTACATACCGATCAGGTCGAACTGTTCAAACGAAACAGTCAACTCGTGATCCTTGGCGGGGTTTGCATACTTGACCTCGACAGCCTTTTTGCTCTGGCTGTAATACCAGCCCTCGGCAGCGGCGTCGAACTTGCGGCGGTTGAGGAAGTGCTCGATCTTGCGGCCATCCAGCGTGACCCAGAAGGGGCTCTTTTCCTTGGCGATCATCTCCACCTTGATGGTCTCCACGGTGTCCTTGTAGCTGCCCTCGGAGGCAAAGTTCATGGTCACCCGCTCGCCTGCGGTGGTGGTGATGGTGGTCTTGCGGTACACGCCGCTCTTGAAATCGTTGGTGATGCCGTCGTCATCGTACAGGGTCGTGGTGGTGGTGCCCTTGGGTGCTACGATGAGGTGCAGGGCGGTGGTGTGGTCGCCCTCCATGGTCATCAGCTGGTTGTCCGCCATGGCAATGACTGCGCCCTCACGGACGAACATGGGGATGGTAGCCATGGTGACCGGCACCTCGATGGTCTGGCCGCCCTCGTAGCAGCGGAACTTATCGTTCCAGTCGTACCACTTGCAGCCTGCGGGCAGATAGACGGTGCGGGTCTTGGCACCCTCTTCCAGAACGTTAGCCACCAGAATATCCCGGCCGAACAGGAACTCGAAGCTCTCCTCCCATGCCTTGGGGTCGTTCTGGAAGTCGTAGACCAGAGCGCGCATGATGGGCGCACCGGTCTGGCTGGCCTCGTACTCGGCGCTGTAAAGATAGGGAGTAAAGCGGTAACGCAGCAGGATGGCGTCCCGGATGGTGTCTGCAGACTCCCGGAACATCCACGGCTCGGTGACGGTGTTATCGTTGGAGGCGGAGTGGATGGAGAAGCGAGCCTGGAAGATGCCGTTCTGCACCCAGCGCACGAACAGTTCCTCGGTGGGTGCGGGGCCGGCAAAGCCGCCGATGTCCGCGCCTTCGTTGGGCTGGCCGGACAGACCCATGCCGGTGATGATGGGGATATTGTACTTCAGGCTCTTCCAGCTGGTGTAGTTGTCGCCGCACCAGGTCTGGGCGTAGCGCTGGATACCGGCGCTGCCGCTGCGGCAGACCATGTAGGGGCGTGCCTTGGCGTTGTGCTCCACCACGGCATCGGCACCCACCTTGCACATCAGGGTGCTCATAAGGGGCTTCAGCTGGCCGATGGTGCCGCCCTTGCCGTCAAAATCGCAGGTGCAGTCCTTGTCCATCAGGCTGTCGTACTCGCAGTTGTCGTTCCAGACGGAATCGGTGCCCACGGCGATGATGGACTCGGTGAGGTACTTTTTCCAGGCTGCACGGCCTTCGGGCTTGGTGAAGTCCCAGAATGCGCCGTCGCCGCCCCACCATTTGCCGACACCGTAGGTCTCAGGGTTCTTGCTGTCCTTCACGAATACGTCATCTGCGTTGAACTCGTCGAAACGGGGGTTGCACAGCAGGACACCCGGCTTGACGTTGGGCACGTTCTGGGCGTGCTTTTCGTTCATGGCGTGGAAGTAGGCGCTGGGGTCCTTGAAGCGGTCGGTGTTCCATGTAAAGACACAGCGCTTGTTGTTCTGGCTGGTATAGCCGCTGGACAGGTGGAAGCCATCGATGGGGAAGCCCTCTTCCTTGATGGTGTCGATAAAGCCCAGCACGGCGTCATCGCTGTCCTTTTCCAGTTCGGGGTAGTACATGCTGGAGCCCTGATAGCCCAGTGCACGCTTGGGCAGCAGTGCCGGACGACCGGTCAGCAGGGTGTAGTTGTCCACGATGCGGGCAATGGTGTCGCCGCCGATCAGGAAGCAGTCCAGATCGCCGCCGTCTGCCTGAAAATAGGTGTAGCGGGGCCAGTAGTTGCTCTTTTCGCAGCCCATGTTGAACACGGACTCGTAGAAGTTGTGGTAGAACACGCCCACCGCCTTGTGGGTGTCACGGTCCAGACGGATGTAGAAGGGGATGTGCTTGTAGAGGGTATCCATCTTCTCGGCGTCGTAGCCCATGGCGTCGGTGGCGCGCTCCCGCTGGAAGGTCTTGTTCTTATCCAGCAGGCCGGTCTTTTCGCCAAAGCCGTAGAAGCAGTCGTCCTCCTTCATCCGGCTGTAAGCCACCACACGGTTGTTGGAGTCCTTGACGAAGGGGTTGCCGGGCAGGGTGCTGTACAGCTCGGAGCCATCGGCAGCCAGCAGCTTGAAGTTGATGGGGTCCTTGTCCACCACCAGCGTCACCTTGCCGGTGGCAAAGGTGAGAGTGCTGTTATCCTCGGTGACCTGTGCGGCGAAAGGCTCCACACGGGTGCGCTCACCCTTGAACAGCTCGTCCATCCGATCCTCCCATGCGGTGGTCATCAGGACGTAGGACTCCTCTGCCAGCTCATGGTCAAAGCTTGCGCGGACGCGGACGATCTCATCGGTCACAAAGCAGACCTTGATATCAGCGTTATCAGTATGCAGCAGGAAAGCGCCGTCTTTGCGCTCCATGCCGGTAAAACGGGAGCAGATCTCCATAGTTTTTACTCCTCTCGGTTGATTTTTGATAAAAAATGCCCCCATTCCCCCTCAGATGCAGGATATCTTCAGAGAAATGGAGGCAACGTATTCGTTGCTTTACCCGGAACAGTCAGGGCTTAGAACGTCCAGCCAAGGCTGGGCACCAGACCGCACAGGTACGGGACACACAGCGCAATGGCAGGGATGAAGGTGACAAGGAACAGTGCCACGACCATGGCGGCGAACAGCGGCACGATATACTTGGTAACGCCTTCGATCTTGACCTTGCCGACACCGCAGCCCACGAACAGGCAGGAACCGACCGGCGGGGTGACCGAGCCGATGCCCAGGTTCATGATGAGCATGATGCCGAACTGCACATCGCTCATGCCGATGCTGCGGGTGATGGGCAGGAAGATGGGGGTGAAGATCAAGACAGCCGGGGTCAGATCCAGGAACATACCCATGACCAGCAGGAACACGTTCATGATCAGCAGGATGACGTAGCGGTTGCTGGAAACGCTCATCAGTGCGTTGCTGATAGCGGCAGGGATGCCGGAGTAGCTCATGACGTAGGACATGATGGAGGAAGCGGCGATCAGGAACAGGATGGTAGCGCTGCTCTCCATGGTGTCTGCCAGCAGATTGTAGAAGCTCTTGAAGGTCATCTCCTTGTACAGGATGGACAGCAGGCCGCAGTACAGGCAAAGCACCACACCGGCCTCGGTAGCGGTGAAGAAGCCTGCCAGAATGCCGCCCATGACAATGATGACGGCCAGCAGAGAGGGCACTGCATCAATGATGATCTTGACGGCGGGGTCGGGGTCCTTGACGGCGGAGGACTTATAGCCCTTCTTGACGGCGATGAACACAGCCAGACCAGCCACGCACAGACCCATCAGGATGCCGGGCAGGTAGCCGCCCATGAACAGAGCAGCCACAGAGACGCCGCCGGCGGTGATGGAGTAAAGGATCAGCGGGCCGGACGGGGGGATCAGGATGCCGGTGGGGGCAGAGCAGATGTTGACGGCTGCGGAGTAGTTGGGGTCGTAGCCCTCATCCAGCTCCAGCGGAGCCATGATGGAGCCCATGGCAGAGGTAGCTGCCACGGAGGAACCGGAAACGGCACCGAAGAACATATTAGCCAGAACGTTGGTGGCAGCCAGATAGCCGGGCATCTTGCCCACAGCCAGACGTGCCAGACGGACAAGGCGCTTTGCAATGCCGCCCTTGTTCATGATGTTGCCGCCCAGAGAGAAGAAGGGCAGCGCCAGCAGAGAGAAGGAGTCAATGCCCGAGAAGCAGCGCTGTGCGGCGGTCAGGGCAAAAATTGCGGGGTCCATGCTGAACAGTGCCGTGAAGATGGATGCAATGCCGATGCCTGCCGAGATGGGCACACCGGCCAGCAGCATGACAAAGAAGGAACCGAACAGCAGTAACGTAGCCTGTGCAACCATTATGCGTTTTCTCCTTTCTTTTCCTTACGCTCCGCGAAGAGCTGTACATACTTCAGCGCGCGAGCCAGAATGATGAACACGCCGGAGATCGGCAGGATGGAATACAGGAACTTGAAGGGAATGCGCATGACCGAGGAAACGTTGGTGGCGTTTGCAGTCAGCTTCCAGCCGCCGTAAACAAAGACGTAGCCCACAAAGAACACGATGGCGGCCTCAATGAACACGCTGAGCACGACGTTGAACGCACCCTTTGCGCGGCCCTTGACCAGATCCAGTGCCAGATGCTTATCCTTGTAGAAGCAGTAGGCAGAACCGATCATGGAAGCCCAGATCAGGACATAGCGCAGAAACTCGTCCGTTACAGTGGAGGGGTTGCGCAGGATCCAGCGGGTAAAGATCTGCCAAGTGCCGCCTGCCAGCAGGGCGAACATTGCCACTGCCATGAGGAAGCGCATGACATTATCCAGAATTTTATCCAGTTTTTTCACAAGATCATCTCCTTGAACTCATTCCCTCCCACGCAGCTGCGGGCAGCATCGTGCGCCGCCCGCAGCTTGGGAGATAAGAATGGAAAGCAATGCGTTGGCGTTTAGGCCATTGCGCGGATCTCTTCCACGACCGCGTAGGTGGTGGGGTTAGAAGTCTTGAGGTTCTCGTAGATGGGCTGCACAGCGGCCTGGAATGCGGCGATGTCCACATCCTTGACCAGCTCGACACCGTTCTGGTTCACAGCCTTGTCCAGCACCTCGTCCTCGAACTTCTTCCAAGCGTCCTTGTACTCCTCGGTAGCGGTAGCAGCGCACTCGGCCACGATGGACTTCTGCTCATCGGAGAACTTGTTCCACACGCTGGAAGCGATGATCACCATATCGGGGATGCGGGTGTGCTCGTCGAAGCAGTAGTACTTGGTCACGTCGCCGTGGTCGCGCAGTGCGGTGACGTTGTTCTCGGCACCGTCGATGACGCCCTGCTGCATACCGGTGTAGATATCGCTGTAACCCATAACGGTAGCGGAGCCGCCCAGGCAGTTCATCATGTCGATGGCCATCTGGCTGTCCATGGTGCGGATCTTCAGACCCTTCAGGTCAGCCGGGGTGCGGATGGCGGTAGCCTTGGTGTAGAAGGAGCGTGCGCCGGAATCCAGCATAGATAATGTCCTTACGGAAGCGCAGGCGCGGATGGGGCTGAGCAACACCCGGCTTCTGGTCGCATGGTACACGAACTGGGAAAACAAGCAGTCTGTGGTGCACTCCCACCCGTATCACGAGTTGGTGCTCCCCATCGGCGGCAGCACGGTGCGCTACTCGGTGGACGGCAGCGTGTATCTGGTCCATGTGGGGGAGCTGGTCTACTTTCCCTCTCAGGTCTACCACTCCGGCAACTTCAATATCGATGATGCCCAGTCGGATCGTCTGGTCATCCAGATCGACGATGCCCTCTGGCAGGCCACCCGTCGCCGCGTGAACCTGAAAAATGCAGACTGGATGCACGAGCTCACCGTGCTGGACAGCGAGGCCTGCCGCAAGTGGGACTTCAAGGGGCTTTTTATCCGCATGGCGCAAAGTCAGGAACTGTCGGACTCCATCCGGGATATCGTTTTTGAGGCGCAGGTCGCTGAGATGCTGCTGCTCATCACGCAGGCCACCGGCAGCGGACAGACCGCTGCCCCCAGCAGCACCAGTGTACTGGTTGCGCGCGCGGTGGCCTACCTGCAGGCGCATTATCAGGACCCGACCCTTACCACCGCGCAGCTGGCGCAGGAGCTTTACGCCAGCCGGGAGCACCTTTCCCGCGCGTTCAAGGAGTGCACCATGGAGAGCATCCACAACTACCTGACCTATCTGCGGATGCAGCACTGCCGCAAGGCGCTGGAGGAGGGGGTATCCGTCCTGAACGCCTGCACCGAGAGCGGCTTCCCGGATTACAGCAGCTTCCTGAAAACCTTCCGCCGCCTGTACGGCATCACCCCCGCCGAATACCGCGCACAGCACCGGACGATGACGCATTAAAAGCTGTGGCAAGAGGATACGAAAATTTTTTCGCAAAAAGGGTTGACATTCTGTCCGGCCTATGGTATTATACTTGAGCAGTCAGCGAGAACCGCTGAGAAGCGAAAAGTAAATATCGCGGGGTGGAGCAGTCTGGTAGCTCGTCGGGCTCATAACCCGAAGGTCGTTGGTTCAAATCCGGCCCCCGCAACCACCAAGCAGGTTGAATTTAAAAAATTCAACCTGCTTTTTTGTGTTCACATCAAAGTGGGAAGCACCGCCGCTGTTGCACATTGTGCAGCGTGAACAGTGTAGAATATTATTATAACTTTTTATATTTGATCAGTGTGTAAAAAGAAACTATTCTACGTCAAATGTTCACATCGTGCGGGTTGAACATTGTGGGTACGGAATGCGGCGTTTCCGGGTCTGAATGCCCACATTGTTCAAAACTCTGTGGGTCATAGGCGCAGGCCGCTGCGCTTGAACAGTGTAGCCCGCTGCGGGCAGCGGAGCCGAAGTAGGATGTGTTTGTCATGCGTTTATCATACTGGCTTTGCCGCAGAAAGAGTTAGAAGATCTTCAAGATAAAAAACGGTCATTTTTGCGATTTTGCGCGATTCCGTCTGCACTACATCCAGAAGATATCGTGCTTGTTGCCCGGCAAAAAGCGTAAAACTTTCCCATTTTATAATAAGAACGTTCTGGCAAAGACCGTCTTTTTCTGTTATACTCTAGCCAATGAATACAGCTGTAACAGGGAGGATGTTATGGAAAAGAACGTACTGAACACCGATCTCACCGGCAAGGTAGCCGTTGTCACCGGCGCAAGCGGCACGCTGTGCTCCATTTTTGCCAAGGCGCTGGCACGGGCAGGCGCAAAGGTGGCGCTGCTGGGCCGCAACATGGACAAGCTCAAGGAGCTTGCAGACGAGATCGAAGCCGAGGGCGGCACCGCCAAGGGCTACACCTGCAACGTGATGAACAAGGCCAACTGCCTGCAGGTAGCCGAGGATGTGCTGGCAGACCTTGGCCCCTGCGATATTCTTGTGAACGGTGCCGGCGGCAATAACGCCCGCGCCAACACGGACAAGGAATATTTTGAGATGGCCGATCTGGAAAGCGACACCGTCACCTTTTTTGATCTGGACGAGAGCGGCGTGGAGATGGTGTTCAACCTGAACTTCATCGGTACCCTGCTGCCCACACAGGCCTTTGCCCGCCAGATGGTAGGCCGCGAGGGCTGCAACATCCTGAACATTTCCAGCATGAACGCCTACCTGCCCCTGACCAAGATCCCTGCCTACTCCGGCTCCAAGGCTGCGGTGACCAACTTTACCCAGTGGCTGGCGGTGCATTTCAGCAAGGTGGGCATCCGGGTCAACGCCATCGCCCCGGGCTTTTTTGCCAGCGAGCAGAACGCAAAGCTGCTCTTCAACGAGGACGGCACCCCTACCGAGCGCACCAAAAAGATCCTTGCCGCCACCCCCATGGGACACTTCGGCGACAGCGAGAAGGACCTTGTGGGCGCACTGTTGTTCCTGTTGAACAATGAGGCAGCCGGTTTCATTACTGGCATCTGCCTGCCGGTGGACGGCGGCTTCTCGGCCTATTCCGGCGTGTAATAAGTACCATAAAATATACAAAACCACCTCTGCCTCCCGGTGCAGCAGCCCGGCGGGACAGGGGTGGTTTTTCAACTGAGTCGAACAAAAGGCTTCCCCCCAGCCGGGGGAAAGCCTTTATGCGGAAAAATGAATTTCTATGGGGTCACTTCTTCGGGTGCTTTTTGCGCCATGCAAGCGCTACGGCAACAGCAGCACACGCCAGCACTGCCAGCGGCCAGACGGAAGCCAGCGCCACTACCAGCTGCTGCAAGCCGTTTACAAAGTTGCCCCAGCCAGCGGTAAAGGCGGAGCCGATGCGGGAGAAGAAGCCTTCGTCCGCAGGGGTGTAGGTCTGCACCTCGTTCAGGTCGATATACACGGTGCATTGCTGCACCTGATCGCTGTACCAGTCCAGCTGACTCTGCCAGCTCTCGATCTGGGACTGCACCTCGGTGAGGGAGTCCTCGATCTGCAACAGATCCGAAAGAGTTTCGGCTTGTTCCTGCAATTGCTGTAAGCGGGTGCGCTGTGCCTGCAGATTAGAAAGCCGCGCGGACACGTCCATATATTGGGTGGTCACATCATCGGCCTGCTGGCTGCGATAGGTCACATTACCGGCAGCGGCAACAGCGTCCAAAAAACTCTGGTAGTTGGCCTGCGGCACCCGGTAGGTCAGGTTGACCGAGCGGCTGGAACCGGTGCGCGTGTATTCGCTGCTGGATTCCAGATAGCCGCCCGCCTCGGCAAGAGCGCTGTCCAGTGCACTGCGAGCTGTTTCGTAGTCCTTGCTTTCCAGTGTCAGGTTGGCGGTGTAGATGATCTTGGCACTGTCCACCGCAGGGGCAGCAGCCTCGGCGCTGCCGGTGCCGCTGTACTCCGTTTCCAGAGAGCGGTCGTCTGCCTCCAGACTGTAATTCACCGCCTCGGGGGTGCTGTCCAGCGCGGCATGCTGGAGATCAAATCCGCCCGCTGCCACAGAGGCAGCGGAGCTGTCAGCAGCGCCTTCGGCTGCGTACAGGGTGGGCGCGCTGCTTTTGGCGCTGCCCATCCCGATGCCCAGATGCAGGGTGCTGTAACCCAGCACGCACACGGCCAGACAGGCAGCCAGCGTGCCCAGCTGCTTTACCGGGAAGTGGATGGGCTTTTTCTTCTTGGTTTCAGTATTCAGGGGTGCTGCGGGTGCAGCGGCCTGCGGGGCGGGGGCGGTCATCATGGGCTCAGCCTTTTCTTCCGCAGTCAGGGTGTCGGTCATGGCCAGCAGTTTTGCCTTCAGATCGTCCGGGGCAGCCAGGTCATCGACCTCCATCTTATATTCATACCACCTCATCTTCGATCTCCTCCTTCAGCATCGTATGTAACTGTGCCCGTGCGCGCCGCAGCCAGCTTAGTACCGTGTTTGTGGGCACCGCCATCATCCGCCCGATCTCTGCCGCAGTGTATCCTTCGTAGTAATGCAGATAGATGGCGTTGCGGTAGTTTTCCGGCAGGGTGCGGATGGCATCCAGTACGCTGCCGTCCTCCGCAAGGACATCAGGGGCGGGCAGGTTCTCGTCCAGCTCGGTGTCCTTTTGGTGGGCGGCGCGGGTCAGGTCCCGGCAGCGGTTGATGGCCACCCGCAGCAGCCATGCTTTGAGATGCTCCTCACTCTCAAAAATGCCGTTGTAGTGCAGCAGCTTTTCAAACACATCCTGCACCACATCTTCAGCATCGGCTGTGCAGCGGCAATTATGCACCGCAGTGCGGTAGACGGTGTCGCTGTAACGCTGCACCGCCAAGGTAAATACTTCGTTTCTGGTCAGCTGTCCCATTGTTATAAACTCTCCTTGGATGCCCGGAAGCGGGCTTCTCGATGGAATGTTTGTGGTTCTCACGGGGACGTTCACTCAATATACGGCTCAGCATCCCCGATTATTGCAGAACAAAACCCGGATCCTTCCATTTTTTGTGTGCCGGACGCACCGGGCCGCATGGCACGTCCACGTTCTCCGACAGAGGTTGGATATCCTGCCGGTTTACCGGTCAGTATACCACGGAATCGCAGAAAGTAAAAGAGGGGAGGGTGCCCCTACTTATTTATAAACTCTTTGCAGCAGCGCCAGCCGCTCGGAGAGAAAGGTCTCGGCCTTGGGGTGGTGCAGCCAGCATTTGCCATCAGTGCTGTGCACCAGCTTCTGCGCCAGTGCGGCAGGGGCAGTGTCGATGGCCATCACGTCCTGCATGGTCAGCTGCAGGGTGAGCGCCGCCGGAACATCCGGCAGCGGCGGCAGCGGGTCCTCCCACACAAAGGGCGGCAGCAGCTGCACCGCCACGGTCAGGCGGGTGCACTCCTCGGTCAGCAAAAGGGCGGCAGGGGTGCCGTCCGGCTGCACCTGCAAGCTGCTGTATAAAAGCTGCATCCGGGCAGGGGAGAGCAGCCGGGTCAGGCCCTCTGCCGGAGCAGCCGCAAGCTGCAGATACCCGGCGGCCTCCTCCCGGTAGATGCGCCGGGCAGGGGCGTGCAGCCCTGCGTAGAGGGCAGGCAGCATAAAGCTACCGCTTTTTTCCAGCGCCTGCTGCGCCAGCAGATAGAACTCGGTCAGCGGGTACGCCGCGTCCGGCTGCGGCATCCCGAAATCTGGCCGCGATATATGACCTCCACCCATGGGAACCTCCGCGTTTTTCTTGACATTTCGTGCAAAATGGGCTATACTGCAAATAGAAAGGGTGCTGGCTGCAAGGGTCAGTTTCCTTCGGCTAAGTAGTCAATAAGAATGACCGCTCAGTGTTTGCGAGACTGTGGGCGGTCATTTTTATTTTAACATACTTTCCACAGTATTACAATCAAAATTCTGATTGTAAACCCTTTGCAAACTTTTCCGTTGACCTGCGGCGCACCGGTGCGGTATACTCGGGCACAGATGCCTTGCAAAACGAAAAAACAGAGGGGAAAACTGACTATGAAAGACAAAAAACTGACTACCTACCAGATGGCTGTCACCGCGGTGATGGCTGCCGTGCTGTGCGTGCTGGGCCCGCTGACCGTGCCCATCGGAGCCGTGCCCATCTCGCTGGCAAACTTTGTGATCTGCCTGACCGCATGGCTGCTGGGGCCGAAGTTCGGTACCCTGAGCGTGGTCATCTATCTGGCACTGGGCGCCATCGGCATTCCGGTGTTCTCCGGCTACGGTGCCGGCCTTGCCAAGCTGGCAGGCCCTACCGGCGGCTATCTGGTGGGCTATCTGCTGCTGGCCTTCATCGGCGGTATGTTCATTGAAAAGAGCAAGGGCAACCCGGTGGTTTCCGCTGTGGGTTTGGTGCTGGGCGATGCCGCCTGCTATGTGCTGGGCACGGCATGGTTCGTGTTCCAGATGCAGTGCGAGCTGGGCTATGCGCTTTCGGTGTGCGTGTACCCGTTCATTGTGCTGGACCTCGCCAAGATCGTGGTGAGCTGCATCGTGGGTGCACTGCTGCGCAAGCGTCTGGTACAGGCTGGCGTGCTGAAGCTGAAGGAAGCCTAACAGGCAAAGCAAAAGGGAGACCGCAAACGCAGCCTCCCTTTTTTATTTGTGATCCGTTATTTTACATAGCCAAGGGTCGCAGCCATCACGGCCTTGATGGTGTGCATTCGGTTCTCGGCTTCGTCAAACACGATGCTCTGGGGGCCTTCAAACACTTCATCGGTCACTTCCATGGCATCGCGGCCAAAGCGCTCGCCCATCTCCTTGCCCACGGTGGTCTTGTGGTCGTGGTAGGCGGGCAGGCAATGCATAAATACTGCATCCGGGCCTGCAATATTCATCAGATCCTGATTGATCTGATAGGGGGCCAGATCGTGGATGCGCTCTGCCCACACCTCAACCGGCTCGCCCATGGACACCCACACATCGGTGTACAGCACATCTGCGCCCTTTGCGGCCTTGACGGGGTCCTCTTCAAAGGAGAGGGTAGCCCCGGTCTGGGCGGCAATAGCCTGACACTGCTCCACCAGCGCAGGATCCGGCTGGTACTTTTTGGGAGCACAGGCGGTAAAATGCAGGCCCATCTTGGCGCAGCCCACCATCAGGCTGTTGCCCATGTTATAGCGGGCGTCCCCAAAGTAAACAAAGTGGATGCCCTTCAAATGACCGAAATGCTCCTGAATGGTAAGGAAGTCGGCCAAGATCTGGGTGGGGTGGAACTCGTTGGTCAGGCCGTTCCACACCGGCACGCCGGCGTAGTGCGCCAGCTCTTCCACGATCTGCTGACCGTAGCCACGGTACTCGATGCCGTCAAACATCCGCCCCAGCACCCGGGCGGTATCGGCGATGGACTCCTTTTTGCCGATCTGGCTGCCGGAGGGGTCCAGATAGGTCACTTCCATGCCCAGATCGTGGGCGGCTACCTCAAAGCTGCAGCGGGTGCGGGTGGAGGTCTTTTCAAAGATCAGGGCAATATTTTTGCCCCGCAGCTGGTCGTGACGGATACCGGCCTTCTTTTTGGCTTTCAGGTCAGCAGCCAGCTCCAGCAGCTGCCCGATCTCGGCAGGGGTGTAGTCCAATAGCTTCAAAAAGCTGCGATTTTTCAGTTCCATTGTATATTTCCCTCTCTATGCAAGAACCATTGAATATTTATTCAAGCCGTGATTCTATTATAATACGTTGCATCGGGAAGGTCAAGAGGGAACATTCGTGCCTGCCTTGACAAAGAACACGGCAAAGGTTATACTATAAACAGAAGGACGCTGACTGCACAGGTCAGCTTTCCGTCCCGTATTAGTCAAAAGATTGACCGCTCAGGCTGGAACTCTGGAGGCGGTCAATCTTTTTTGTTGTCGTCATTTTTCTTCTGCGAGTTCTTATCCATGACCTCGACGGTCAGACGGACTACTTCCAAAATCAGTCCCAACAGGGTGAGAATGACCATGAGAAGATTCAGGACTTCTGCCAGATTCAAACGATATCCCTCCCTTCGCCTTCAAGGCGCAGGGAAGTTTTCTTCAAAAAAGTTTCCCTCCCTGAACCTCTGCTTCGTTCCATGTACAGGAAGAATCAGTGATACGGGACAGAAAGCATGACCACCGATGATGCAATCAGCGTCTTACGGGTAGAATAACATAAATTATTGCGAATTGCAATAAAAAGGTTATGCTTACAGCTCCAGCTCTACCCGGCGTCCGGTGGGCTTATAGGGGGTCAGCCGGACACCGGCGTGCTCGAACATGAACCGCGCCGCAATGCTGGAATCGCTGTCGTGATACTTGTCGCCGTAGTACACCACCTCGGCAATGCCGGACTGGATGATGGCCTTGGTGCACT
>OLVO01001181.1_pt1 | contig 27905 bp, 16 predicted proteins | sample 1672571 | NCBI WGS metagenome assembly OLVO01 (sample SAMEA3136700, study PRJEB25190) | human gut metagenome | biome: human gut; feature: human-associated habitat; material: faeces | place: Austria | collected 2013
CGCCAGTCGATCAAGCGTGGCCTTGAGCGCATGAAAAAAACTTTTTGATTTTTTCTTCTTAACCCACTTGGAATTGATGAAAAAATGTCTCGGTTTATGAGAGGAGGTTTTCTTCCTAACGCAAGGGAATAACGGCAACCCTGAGTAAGTACGTGGAGCCAGACGGTGGGTGCGCGGTGACATTTCCCAAAAGAGATTGAGCGAACAACACCAACACTGTAAATGGGCCTGGACATCCCAAGGCCATGATCCGGCGCTGAACAGGTTGGCTGCCTGTTCCTCCGGGCTTGTCGCTTTACTTGCGTTGAGAGCGCCGCACAGAAAATAACGATTGTCTTTGGACAGGCCAAGTAAATATGTGCGGCGCTCTCTAATATTCAAAAACTATAATAAACCTCGAGACAAAGTGCCCCAAGGTGGAGTAAGGCAACAGGCCAGCATCCCGGTGGTGCTGACCTGTTGCGTTTCCCCACCAAACAGCGGGGGGCGTTCTATCAATCTGCGAAGGAGGTTTACCGTGAAATTAACTACACAGGAACTTGAACAAATGAGAAGCGTTGACATTGGCGCGGTGGCTGCCGAGTCCCTGCCTGATGTGAGCGGTATGACCTTTGACAATGCGCTTTCCCGAAAGGAGCGCATCTCTCGATTTTTGCAGACTGTCAAAAATCCATACTGCTTTTGCATCGGTGGCGTTGGCGTGAAAATTGAATTTGCTGAAAGCGGGCCATCTCTCCAAGATAAGCTGACAGATTTCCTGCTGCGGCAAAGAAGCGGGCTGTAACTTCGGCTACAGCTCGTTTTGCTTCTTCGAGACAAAGTGTCCCGAAGTGGAGGCATCCTTGTTGTCCTCCCCGGACAGAGTTATAATATAAGTGTAATGTGATAGGGAAGGAGGAACAATGGCACGAGCAAAAAACAGAGGGTATCAGCAGAGTTTCTCTCCCTCTTACACAATCCGCCGCTGGCGGCTGGGCATCTATATCCGGCTTTCAAAAGAAGATTTGAAAAAAGGAAAAGACGATAGCAACAGCGTAAAGAACCAGCGTGACCTACTGAACGATTTTTACCGACGCAACATTGACGAGTTTGAAAGCATCACGGAATATGTGGATGATGGTCATACTGGAACGGACGCCAACCGTGAAGATTTTCAACGGCTCTTGGCGGATGTCATGAGTGGTAAAATCAACTGCGTTATAGTAAAAGACCTGTCCCGCTTCGCACGAAATTATAGCGATGCCGGAAGTTTGATCGATAACCTGTTTGTTCAAATGGGTGTTCGCTTTATCAGCCTTGCTGAGAATGTGGACAGCTACAAGAACCCCGACAGCGTTTCAAATATCATCGTTCCCATTACAAACGTGATGAACGATAATTACTGCTATCAGACTTCCAAAAAGATCCGGCAGGTATTTGACTACAAGCGGCGCAACGGCCAGTATATCGGAGCATTTGCTCCTTACGGCTATGTAAAGCACCCAAAGGACAAGCACAGGCTGATTGTTGATCCCGATGCTGCTGAAAATGTCAAACTCATTTTCACAATGCTTATTCAAGGGTCATCAAAACGTGCTATCGCGCTGTACCTGAACGAACACGGCGTACCGAGCCCCTCGGCTTACAAGGTACAAAAGGGCTTGCCTGTTTCGACAAGAGGGTATGACGATCCTATGTGGGGAGTCCGCATGATCCACTCCATTCTTACCAATCCGACCTACACCGGGGATTTAGCCCAAGGCCGAAGCCGGGTGAAAAGCTACAAGGTACACCAGATTGAAGCTGTTCCACGCGAGGAATGGGTAGAAGTGGCTGGAACGCATGAGGCCATTATCGACTATGAAACTTTCGACAAGGTACAGGCTCTCTTACAGCGTGATACCCGTACTTCACCGAAAGGCCGTGAGGTACATTTATTCAGCGGCTTTCTGAAATGTGCCGATTGCGGGCGGGCCATTACCCGATGCGTTGGCAAGAACAACAATGTATATTATTCTTGCTCAACCTACAAGAACCGTTCCCGGACAGCCTGCACCATGCACTCAATCAAGCATGAACGGCTGGAGGCTGCTGTTTTGTTCGCTGTACAGCATCAGGTACATTTGGCTGTTTCCTACTCGGAAATCGTCACGCAGATCAATTCCGCTCCAATCAAAAAAAGCCAGTCTTACCGACTGGACGATCTGATAGCTGCAAAAGAGCGGGAACTGACAAAGATAACACGCTACAAGCAATCTCTTTATCAGGACTGGAAAGACGGTGAAATCACCCAGCAGGAATACCGGGATATGAAGGCTGACTATGAACGGCAGACTTCTGATATTTCCGCGGTGCTTACCAGGCTGAACGCTGAACGCGCAGAACTGGCAAACGGTGTAGACAACGAGCATCCCGCACTGGTAGCCTTTATGAAGTATCAAAACATTGAAGCCCTCAATCGGGAAATCTTAGTTGAGCTTGTGGACTATATCAAGGTCTATGAAAACGGCAATATCAGCGTGAAATTCAAATTTGCTGACGAGCTCCGCAAGATTGCCGAGTACATTGAAATCAACACTACGGAAGATACCGCAGTAGCGGGCTAACCCCCGCTACGACCCCCTTTGACAGTGTGTTTTCCTAATAGGCGCTAATCATATCCTTGAGATAATTATAAATTTCAAATATACTTTTTGTAGATTTGCCAATCTCCGTAAGGCGATGCTCATCTAGTGCAATGATACGCTCGTATTGTGTCATTAGCTTGGCGGATTTTTTGGCTACTTCACCTACAGCATTTACAAAGAACTTAATCCACCGAATATAACCACCGCTGTATTGGGTAGACCGAAGCAAGTCAAAATATTCATTCTTGTTGTGATACAAATACTCAGACAAACATATCAGTAGCTTTGCTTCTCTAGCGATATCACTCAGCATCATCGGCACAATGATTCTCCCAACAATACCGTTATATCGCTCAAATGGATGAATCATTTCAAACTGGTAATGCACCAAGGCAGCCTTAATCAACGGGTCAGTATTTTGATCGTTATAGAGATACGCAGAAATATCAGCCAGTGCTGGCAGTACTGCATCCGGTGCTGTGGGGTTGTATCCTTTGAGGTTCGTCTTTGCTCCTAACCAAAATGTTTGATGATCCCTAACGCTCATCGGATTATCCTCTGATTCTCTGTAAAGGGCGATGCCGCAAATTCGACTCAAATCAGGAGCGCAGATTTCCATATTTAGCGCTGCTCTGTATGCCGCCTCCAAGTCTATGATTGGAGATATGTTACCTTTGCCAGTTCCTCGACTGGTGAGTACCTCTTTGAAATCAGGATTGTCATAGTCAATCATACGAGAATAAGTACACTCTTTCAAAAGCATTAGCTCAGCAAATGCTTCTTTGTTTGGTGCATACTTAATGAGCCCTTCCAGAAAGCCAATGTTCCTATGGGCATCGATTAGCAACATAGCCAATTCGTCATCCATCTGATATATGTTCCCACGCATCAAGGGGCGAGGGGTGAAAGAATAGAATTTGAGACTGTTCTTTCCGGGTTCGATGTGCTCAATATAATCACCTGTGTAAGGCAGCATCACATATACCTCAACAACTAAAAGTCATTTTCAGTATATCATCGGTAAGGAGAATAGAAAAGCACTATTTCCTGATTTATTTCAAAATATCAGGAAATAGTGCAATAAAAATCAGAAATGGAGTTCCATGAATTAGACACACGGCGGCAAACCTGTTCATCGCCAGCGGCACGGATGTCGGCACGGTCGCGGGGCTTCTCGGACACAGTCAACCATCGACTACACTGGATATCTACACCCACGCGTTCGATAAGAACAAGAAAGCTGCCAGCCAGATTATGCAAAGTAGTCTGGAAATCTAAGCTATCCCACAAAAAGCTCTGTCCGGTTGCGCTATGCTTCGAAAGCTGAATTTCAAACAAATTCATATAAAAATTCCGTGAAATCAGATGATTTCACGGAATTTTTGGTACGCCCGACACGATTCGAACGTGCGACCTACAGAGTCGGAGTTTTCAGGCGTATCCTGATAAAATGCTGTGTTTTCAAGGGTTGTACGATTTTCAGCGAGAACGTCGGCCTTTTCAGGATTATTGCAAAATCATTGAAAACACTGGGCGAACCGGCTTTTTCGGTTTTGCAGGAGATAGTAGTCAAACAGTAGTCACACCCCTGCCGGTGATGGCAGGGGTGATTCAAGGAATCCTATAAAACAGAGGGTGGATGGGGCGTGTGCTTACAGAGATCCGGCAGAGAAGATCTGATCAATTGACATGGTGCGTTCTGCGGTATTCAGAGGGAGAGGTGCCGGTTTCCTGCTTGAATTTACGCCGGAAGCTGGAAGGAATATCATATCCAATTTTCGTGGATATTTTATCAATGGATTCTTCTGTCGATTCCAGCAAGTATTTTGCCCGCTGTAGCCGCAGCTCCCACACATAATCTGTAAGGGTGGTATTCATCCGTTTTGTAAAGAAGGTACTCATATAGACCGGGCCGACGTGAAAATGATTGGCGAGATATGCAAGGGAGAAGTCTGCTTTGAAACAATGCTCTTCAACGAATGCGACGACCTGCGGGAGTTGAAGCCCGGTACTCAGGGATTCAACCTCGAATTTGTCCAGGATCGACTGGATGCTGCGGCAGATAGCCGTCTGGTCGTTTGCTGCCCGCATACTGCGGCATATCCGCAGAGCCTCATTCAGCAGCGGCTCATATGCTTCATAGCGGACGGAGTAGGCATGCATGGAGGTGTTGAGCAAAGAGAGAATGTCCATATAGATGCACCGGACGAATAGCACCGGATAGGCAGCCGAGGTTGAGACGATGCTGCTTATTTCATCGCGCGCCTTTCGGAAATCCAATTGGCGCAGACAGATTGATAGATCGTCAAGGATCTGATAGGGATATTGAACTGCGGGCTGGTCCTCGCAAAGCTGCCGGACAGACGCATAGCTTGTAACAGGTGTGGAACCGGCGTAACGCTGCGCCTGTTTTGCCATATCGTAGAGGCGCGCGATCTCTAACGGGTTGGAGGAGAAGTCGCCATATGAAATGGAGCAGGGAAGTTTCGCGGCTAATTCCTGAAAATAGTATTCAGCAGAGGAAATACCTTCGTTGGGCATGACTGGAATCCATAGCAGGATGATGCGCTGCTTTGGGCAGGCCTCCAGATCGATTACAGTCCAACCGTCTGGAGGCAGAAACTCCGACCAGTCCAGTACCGTGCTTGCAGACTGAAACCGAATGATTGCAACGGTCAAGGTGCCATAAAAGTCCTCACTGAACAGGCGGTCGAGCTGCGTATCAGAAAACGCGGAAAAGTCAGCTGAAGTGAAGCGGATGCTGTCCTTTACCATGGTTTTATAGTAGCCAATCTTTGCTTCCAACAGCTCCTTTTCGCTACGCGTTTCATCGAATGCGCGTCCGATCTCCGAAAGCTCGTTCCCGGCGACAGAATCTTTTTTCGTGATGCGTTTGGTCAGAGCATGGAGCGGAAGATAGGTCACTTTTAGCGAAAGAAATACCAACAAAATGCCAAGTCCAAGGAAAATGCCCATGACCGCATAGGATTTTTCAAATGCTGCAGTGGCGTAGTCACTGAAATAGCCTGTATTGACCCGAACGATCAGTGCCAGGCGAAGCGCCCCGACACCCTGAATATACAGCGCACTGTCCTTGCCATCGGCGATGAATGCAGAGCGCACCATGGTCTCTGGAGCATCGACGGAAGAAAAACTCTCCGGGTGGTTTGAAAAAACGAGAATGTCCTCGGACAGCAGGCCAACTGCGTCAATCTCCTGCGTTGCGTATGTATTGATCCATTCATGAAGCTGCGTATCATTGAGGAGGAAAACAGTTCTGAATTTTGAGGAATTTTTTGCAGCCGGGAAGAAATAGAAGGATGTTTCGCCGATGGACAGAGCAAACAGCGTGTTCTCGCTGCTCTTTTCGAAAATAAGCTCCGGAGGAATGAGCAGATCACCGGCAGCAGTTTTCAAATAGTAGTCTCCGTCCTTGCAGGCTACGGAAGTATTTGCGGACAGGACATCTTCATTTTGAATATCGAAATACAGGATGTCCTTGACGAGCGCGTTGGTCATGGATAGCTTTTTCAGTTCGGAAACAGCCAGATACCGATCGTAGCTGCTTTCCGAGTAACGGGCGAAAATAAAAGCTGTGTTATTTTCAATGATATAGTTCATCACCAGTATGTCAGACAGGTCCTGATCCAGAACAATGGATATATTTTGTATCTTGCGCTCGGTTTCGTCCTGATAGACGGAGCGGTATTCCCGTTCCAGCTGAAACTGGACTACTGCATAAAAGCCGACAAAAGCTACGGACAGAACGAGAACATAGGAAATGACATATTTGAAAAAAGTCGAGTTGCGTAATTTCATGGCATGTCTCCTTATGCAGATAGACGTGACGCTTTGCGCTGCAAATATTATACCGAAGGAGAAATGAAAGCTCAAGCACTTGCCATGGTGCAATTCTTCACGCCATACATAATTTTTGTGCGGTACTCTTGGTAGAGACGGGGTGTATAATATAGTTGCAATAGTTAGAAATAAAAAGGACGGAGAACGGACATGACAGAAACACAAAACGAGTACCGTGAGGAAAGCGGAGCCGGGAATCACTATCGGACGGCTTACCATCAGGGACTGGAAGCGCTCCTTGCACGGCTGCAAAAGCAGTCGGACGGATTGCGGAAGCAGCTGCATAAAATGCTCCTTGAGCGGCCGGAAGCTTTTCGCAGACAGATTCGGCAGTCACTCGGTTGGCCGCTGACAGAGAAGAGAGAAGATGTGCCGACTGTGAAAAGGGAATATGTTGCCTCGGACGAAACGACAGATATCTATCGAATGCAGATGGAAATACAGCCGGGGCTTTGGATGTATGGAATCCTGTTTTTGAGGCGCTCGGAAGAGGCGCTGCCGCTGGTCATTTCTCAACATGGCGGCTTCGGGACGCCGGAGCTTTGCAGCAGCTTCTTTGACAGCGCGAATTATCATGATATGACGCGCAGAATCCTGCGCAGGGGCGTGCATGTGTTCTGCCCGCAGCTTTTTATGTGGCATGCGGAGTTGTTTGGCAATAGGCCGTATGACCGCAGAGCATTTGACGACCGGCTTAAGCGTGTGGGCAGCTCGATCACAGCAATTGAAATAGACGGCATGCAAAAATATCTGGACTATTTCCAGACAGCGCCGCAGATCCAGCCGGACAGGATCGGTATGATTGGATTGTCCTACGGGGGCTTTTATACGATGCTGCTTACGGCGTTGGATACAAGAATTCGTGCAGCAATGAGCGCTTGTTTTTTCAACACCGCGCAGGCACATGACGAATTCTCGGATTGCTTCTGGGCAAATTCGCAGAATTGCTTTCAGGATGCGGAGCTTGCGGCGTTAGTATACCCGAGAAGGCTTTGGATCGACGCTGCGGATGGGGATGAGCTGTTCCCGTGCAATATGGCGCGGGCAGAGCTGGAACGATTGAAAGCGATCCGCGCGGACGGCTGGGACGGACTGCGGTTTCGCATTTTTAAGGGCGTACACGAATTTCCAATAGATGACACAGGGATCGAATATGTGGTACAGGCGCTGAAATGATCCTGTGCAGGAAACAATTTTTATGCAATATGAAATAAAATTTGTGCGCTTCCCATGGCGGTTTTGTTCGAGTAAGATAAAATCGCAACAGGCGTTGAAATCAAACGCAAAATAAAGGGGAGGTACCACATGAAACAGTTGACCAGAAAAATTCTCGCGCTTTTGCTGTGCGCCGTGCTGCTGCTCGGCATGACGGCATGCACACAGACTCCAAATGAACCGGCAGAAAAGGAAAACGAGCAGACCCCGACAGTATCGGAAGATCAGAACAGTGAAAACACGCCGACTGCTTCTGAGAATGAAAGCAAGCCCGCAGAGGAGAATGATACGATCTCTTTCCCGCTCGAGACTCCTGCAACCTTCAGTATGTTTGCAATCGTGAACGGAGACGTTGCGCTTCCGGACTGCCTGGCATGGCAGGAGGTCGAAGCACAGACCAACGTCAAGTGGGATATCCAGTCGGCGCTTGGTGTTGAGATCGAGGAAAAGAAAAATCTTCTGCTCAACAGCGGCAAATACCCGGATGTTTTTTATAAGGCAAATCTGACGCCGGATCAGGTCAATAAGTACGGCTCGGAGGGCGTGTTCATTGCGCTCAACGATCTGATCGACCAGTACTGCCCCAATCTGAAGGCAGAAATGGCAAAGCGCCCCGGCGCAGAAGAACGCATTACGGCACCGGACGGCAACATTTATTCTCTTCCGTTCCTCGGCCGTTCCGGCAACGGCTGGATCAATTCGTTTATCAATCAGCCGTGGCTGGATAAGCTCGGGCTGGAGATGCCTACGACGCTGGACGAATTCTATGAGGTCCTGAAAGCGTTTAAGACGCAGGACCCGAACGGCAACGGAGAGGCGGACGAGATCCCGTTTGCCTGCACACAGGATTTCCTGTACTATTTCATTCCGAACTTTGATATCGTCATTGACAATAACTGCGGCGGCTGCAATATGGCGCTCATCGATGGGGAGTATCAGCATCTGTATTCCAGTGAACGCTACAAGGAATTCCTTGCGTATATGCGGAAGCTGTATGCTGAGGGCCTGCTTGACCCGAATACCTTTATCCAGAACGGAGAACAGATCCACGCGGTCGGACAGTCCGGCGATACCATCGGCTTCTTCTTTGATCTGGCGTCCTATCTGACGGTCGGACGTGAAAGAGATGCGGACTTTGTGCGCGTTCCTGTATTTGCAGATCATGTGCTCCCGTTCTCCCTTGCGGTCGTGCCGGGAACACTGGCAATTACGGACAAGTGTGAGCACCCGGAGCTCGTAATGGCCTGGGCAGACCGCTTCTACACGCAGGAGGGCGGTGCGCTGGTATTCATGGGCGTGGAAGGTGAGAGCTACGAGGTCTATGACGATGGTACCTGGGGCTGGATCACGGGCGACTATCCGGACATTACGACGCTTCGCGCGGCGACATGCATTACGGGCGGTGCATATGATTCCTCTGTACAGCCGGAGCTGTGGTTTGAAAATTCCGGCGATGCGGCAGAATACAAATTCAACCATGATATTCCGTCCGACCGCGAATACAATCCGAACAGCTTCTCTGCACTGAACTTTACAGAAGAGCAGCAGAGCGAGCTAGCGACAATTCTGGCCGATCTGGATCCGTATATCAAACAGTATCAGGCACAGGTCATCACGGGCGACGTTGATCTGGAAACCAGTTGGGATTCTTATCTGGAAACGATGAATCAGATGGGCTTGCCGAAGCTGATCGAGATCGTGACCACTGTTCGAAACGCCGCAGACTGATACATAGACCGGCGCAGAGAAACAGAGCTGTTTCTCTGCGCCCTTTTAATAATCCGGCTGTGAGCCGATGCAGAAAGCGGACACAGGCAAAGAAAGATGGTGCAACGAAATGCCACGCAATCAAAACACAATGCCGCAGGAGCGGTTAAGACAGAAGCAGGATGCTGGAGGGCTGCGCAAGGACTTCCGAAAAAACTGGATTCTGTATCTGATGATCCTGCCGGTCGTAATATATTATATCATTTTTCATTATGTTCCAATGTACGGCGTTCAGATCGCATTCAAGGACTATGTGGGAAGGCTGGGGATATGGGGCAGTCAATGGAACCATTTTGCCCATTTCAAGCGCTTCTTCAGCAGCTATAAATTCTCTGCACTCTTAAAAAATACGCTGACGCTGAGTATCTACTCGCTTCTGGTAAGCGTCCCGATCCCGATTATTTTTGCGCTGCTGCTGAACTATCTGCCGGGAAAGCGCTTTCGGAAGTTTATCCAGATGGTCTCCTACGCTCCGAACTTTATTTCCATGATGGTCTTGTGCGGCATGATCACCATCTTCTTTTTTCCGGGAACGGGTATTATCAATCAGATTATCCAGCATTTCGGCGGAGAATCTATCCCGTTTTTGTCAAGTCCGCAATACTACCGGCATCTGTTTGTGTGGTCTGGTGTCTGGCAGAGTATGGGTTTTTCGGCGATCATGTATATTTCTGCGCTTTCCGGTGTTGATCGGGGGATGCATGAGGCCGCTATTATTGACGGCGCAACCAAGCTTCAGAGAATCTGGTATATCGATCTGCCGACGATCATGCCAACAGCGATGATTATGCTGATCTTCGCGATGGGCGGAATTATGGGCGTGGACATGGAGAAATCCCTACTGCTCCAGAACTCGCTGAATCTGCCGGTGTCTGATGTGCTGTCCACCTATGTTTATCGTGTCGGACTGATCGACAGCGATTTTGGATATTCAACGGCGGTCGGGCTTTTCAATTCGCTGTGCAACATCATCCTGCTGGTCACGACGAATACGATTGTAAAAAAGAAAACCGCGACAGGGCTGTGGTAAGGAGGAGAAGTAAATGAAGCTGCATCATACAAAGAGCTCTTTCCGGAAGCAGTGCATGTCGGACAAGGTGTTTGACGTAGTCAATGTGACGCTGATGGTCGTGCTGGCTGCCATTTTTTTGTGGCCGCTGATTTTTGTGCTTAGTGCATCCTTCAGCGATCCGGCTGCTGTAACATTGGGCAAGGTTTGGCTTTTTCCTAAAGGCTTTACGCTGGAGGGGTACAAGGCAATTTTTGAGTATAAGAACATCTGGATCGGTTATAAGAATACACTGATCTATACGGTGCTTGGGACGTGCATCAATCTGGTCATGACGATCTGCGCGGCGTATCCGCTTTCGCGCAAGGACTTTCGTCCCGGAAAGCTTCTGTCGAGGATGTTCATGTTTACCATGTTTTTCTCAGGCGGACTGATCCCGTCGTACATGGTTGTTGTAAATCTGGGAATATACGACACGATTTGGGCGATGGTTCTTCCGAGCGCAGTCCATTTTCTTTACATCATTATTATGCGGACATACTTCCAGACGAATATTCCGCAGGCGTTGTTTGAGGCGGCGGAACTGGACGGGGCGAACACGGCACAGGTCCTGTTCCGGATCGTCCTGCCGCTCAGCGGACCGATCCTAGCTGTCATGGCGCTCTACTACGGCGTTGGTAAATGGAACAGCTACTTCGATGCGCTGGTTTATATGGGAACACAGACCAAGTATCCGCTGCAGCTGTTCCTGCGCGAGATCCTGATCAACAATCAGATCGATCTGAATATGGCGGGACTTGATATTGCGGCGGCAGAAGCCAAGCTTCAGCTTGCGCTGATCATCAAGTACGGCGTTATCGTTGTTGCGTCGCTGCCTGTTTTGTGCGCATATCCATTTGTGCAAAAGTATTTTGTAAAAGGAATTATGATCGGGGCGGTGAAGGAATGAGCATTGCAAATAAGACGTCAGATACGAGCACGCTCCGCGTCGAAAAGATCACAGCGGACCGGGAACAGGTCTGTATCGATATCCTTGGTACGGCTATGAGTGAAGATACACAGTTCGAGGTTGAATTTCGCGCGCCGTATGAGATCCCGGAGCGTCCAAATCTGGAAGAATACGCGACGGTGTCCGTTCAGAAGGATTTGACACAAGGAAGCGTGCGGATATCCTTTTCCCGTATGCTGGGAGAACACGATCTGCTCTATTGCAAATTGTTTGTATATGAGATAAGAGACGGCGAGGTACTGCGCATTCCGGGGCCATGCTATGCGGAGCTGCGGGAAGCTGGCGCTGAATGGGACTACCCGTATCCGGCTGCTTCGACGATCAAAGGGCTACAGGTCAAGACATTCGAAAATGTGCAGGAGCTGGGACTTGGACATGCCGCGCTCAATGTCAATCTGCCGTGTATTGTGCAGTCGTCCGATGAGAACCGTGCGATCACGTTTCCCTGTATGGGAAGAATCTATTATTTTAACCGCGCGTATATGGAGCAGCTGGACGGGCGAATCAAAATGCTGTCGGATGGCGGAACAGTCGTTGACCTGATCATTCTTACGCGGGGAGAATGGCATGGCGTTTGGGGCGACCCGGTGCTGACGCCGCTGCTGCTGCATCCGCGGTTCGATCCGAGCGGCATTGTCAGCGCGTTCCATGTGACCGCAGAGGAACCGCTGATGCTTTTTATAGCGTGTATGGAATTCCTCGCTGAGCGGTATATGCGACCGGATGAAAAATACGGCAGAGCATGCGGATGGATCATCGGCAACGAGGTGAATGCGCAGTGGATTTACTGCAATTGCGGAGAAATGGACATGGATACCTTCCTGTCGGAATATCAGATCGCGCTTCGGTGTGCTTTTTATGCAGGCAGGAAGCACTATGCGCAGGCCAGAGTATATATTTCGCTCGATCATTGCTGGAATATGCTGCTGGAACCAAATGAAAAGCACTTCTACAGGGGAAAAGCCTTTCTGGACGCCTTGCAGCGAAATGTCCAGGCGGAGGGCGATTTTGACTGGGGCGTTGCGTACCATCCGTTCCCGGAGGATCTGAAACGGGCGGATTTCTGGAACGATACAACGGCGATACAGAGCTTTGACACCGGAAAGATCACATTCCGGAATGTCGAGATACTTGCCGCATATCTCAAGCAGAAGCAATTTCTGCACAGGGGAAAAATCCGACATATCATCCTGTCCGAACAGGGACTGTGTTCCGGTGATATGCCGGAGGGTGAGCGGCTTCAGGCAGACGCATTTGTGCTGGCATTTCATAAAATCAAAGCGATATCTGAGATTGAAGCATTTATCTACCACAGCCATCTGGATGAAAAAAACGAGGGATTGCTGTTGGGCCTTTTGGCGGAGGACGGACGGAGAAAACCAATCTATGACTGCTTTTCTGCGATTGACGGCCCGGAGGGAGAGGAACTGCTCCGTGCGGCGTGTATGCGCATAGGGGAAGAGAATTGCCAGAAAATCGGCCTTCAATAGGAGTAAGAGAGGTACATGGAATGGGTTTAAGCTTTCAACCATTCGATTTGAGAATCGACTGTGGACGTTGGAAGGATCTTGATTTTACAGATAATCCAAGACCGACGTTCTCGTGGGCCGTACAGGGGACGGGAAGCGGTCAGTATCAGACTGCATGCAGGCTTACGGTTGCGGATGCACACGCCGAACTGTGGGACAGCGGATGGGTCAGAACGCAGAAACAGTGTCTTACATATGATGGCGTTGCGCTGAAAGGCTCCCACATATATACCATTTCGCTTCAGGTTCAGAATCAAAGCGGAGAACGCAGCGAATGCGTGCGGCGGCGTTTTGCTACGGCACTGCTGGAAGCGTGGCCTGCATCGTGGCTCGAGCCGGCTGATGATTACGGTGACGGTGCAATTTATACAATAAGACGTTTCGAACTGTCCGAAATGCCGGAAAGCTGTTTTTTCTATGCCTGTGGCCTCGGTTATCATAGTCTCTATCTGAACGGGAATCGAATTGCGCCGGATAACTGGATGACACCGCCTTTTACGTCTTATCACAAGCGCTGCTGCTATACGGCGCATACGGATTTGCAAAAGCTGCTGCACATTGGAAAAAACGTAATTGGAATGGTGATTGCACCGGGGTGGCGGCGGAATGAAGGCGAATATCTGAAGGCGACAGGCGGCAGAGAAATCCCGTTTATGGGAAGACCTCGTTTTACGGCAGTACTGGAGCTTTTCGGGGAGAACGGGAAACACGCCCGAATCTGTGCAGATGAGAAGTGGGAATCTACACGCGGCGCGATTGTGCAGACAAATATTTTTCAGGGCGAGACATATGATGCGCGAAATGAAATACCTCACTGGTGTACACCGGAGATGGCATATGGTACGGGATGCAGACTCGCAGAACCACCAGCAAAAGCGTATGCAATGGAACTTCAGAAACTGGAGCCGGTTCAAATCGGGAAAAGATACCGGCCGCAGGCAATTACAATGCCCGAACAAGGCAGGTATATTTTTGATTTTGGGCAAAATCTTGCCGGAGTATGTGAACTTCGCATTCCGGCTGATCTTCCGGAGGGCAGCCGGATTACAATCCGGCATGGGGAGCTTTTGGACGAAAACGGGATGCTCTACACAGCTCCGCTCAGGAGTGCTGCGGCGACAGATTGCTATATTTCAGGGGGCGTGAATAAGAATGGTCAGCTATGGACACCTTCGTTTACATATCACGGCTTTCGCTATGCAGAAGTTACAGGACTGAATGCCGTTCCGGATTCGGAATCCATAACTGCGCTTGCCTTGTATAACGCAGTGGATAATAGCAGTACGTTCCGCTGCGGCAACAGTATGGTCAATGCATTGCACGAAAGCATTGTAGCGACAGAACGCGCAAACCTGCACAATCTTCCGACGGACTGCCCACAGCGCGATGAACGGATGTTCTGGCTGAATGACGCGACGGTTCGGTTTGAAGAATTGCCATTTAATTTTGAAACAGGAAGACTGTTCCCCAAAATTGTTCACGACATTATGGATGCGCAGGATGAAGTGGGGGCGATTCCATGCACGGTGCCATTCATTTATGGAACGCAGCCAACGGATCCTGTTTGTTCATCATTTCTCATTGCCGTCAAACAGGCATATCTGCATCACGGAGATACGACGCTGCTCCGGGAGGCATATCCCGCACTCTGTGCATGGAATGACCGTATTTATCAGATGTCGAACGACGGAATTGTTTCCAATACACTGTATGGAGACTGGGCCTCTCCGGAAGACTGCTGCATGGAAATTGCACCGTTTTCAGTGGTTACGCCCGGAGCGATTTTGTCGACGGGCTACTGCTATTACAATGCACGGCTGCTTGCGCGATTTGCAGAAATCTTGAGTCTGGAGCAGGATGCGGCGGCGCATCGTAATAGAGCGGAAATGATTCGAATGGCCATGCTGCAAAAATGGCTTCAAGAGGATGGGACATTTGCAAGCGGCTCACAGGCATGTCAGGCATTTGCGTTATGGCTGGATATTATTCCGGATGATAAGCGGAAATTGGCGGCCGAGAAATTGCATAAAGCTGTGGAAAATGCAGGATTCAGACTTACAACCGGAAATCTTTGTACGCTATATGTGATGGATGCACTGGCTGAAAATGAATGCATAGAGGATGCGTGGAAACTGCTGACCCGAGAGGAATACCCGTCATGGGGGTATATGCTGCAAAACGATGCTACAACTATTTGGGAGCGGTTTGAACTGAAAAAGGATCCGACAATGAATTCACACTGCCATCCTATGTTTGGCGCTGTTGATGCATGGCTTTATGCGTATCTGGCTGGTATCCGACCAACGGATGTGGGGTTCTCGAAGGTGATGATCCAGCCGGTGATTCCGAAACAGCTGACCTTCGCTGAAGCAGTTTTGGATACCTGCAAGGGGTGCTTCTATGTCAAATGGAAGAAACAGTACGGAAAACTCGCGCTTTTTGTAGAAATACCGTTTGGTGCACAGGCGGAAATACGTCTGTGCGGCGAAATACACCATGTAAGCAGCGGCTCGTATCATTTTTTGTTCGACCAGCCAGAAAGAATGTATATGTGAATCGAGGAGGATATTATATGAATACGAACAGATCGCAAAGATATATTCAGCTTTTCTGTATTTTAGTGGTATTGATGATAGCGCTAACTGTAAGTGCAGCTGCTTATGAGGCCTCTCCCGCAGATTGGGACTTTAGCACAATTGGCAACACGGAGGGATGGACAGCGAATGATTCTGTTCAGGAAATGTTCGTTCAAGACGGGAACCTCTGTATTCATATACATGGAGACAGTCCAGCTATTACTGCAAATTCTATTGCAGTCAAGGCATCGGATTTTAACGTAATAGATATTCGCATGAAAAATGAGACGGATTCAACAACAGCTGCGCTTCAGTGGACAACGTCAGCTGATGGAATTATGGATAGCAAAAAGACAGCTTTATTTGCAATTGAGTCCAATAGTTCTGATGTTAAAGAATACCATGTGCAATTAAGCGGAAATGAAGAATGGAGCGGGACGATTACGTCACTGCGCTTGGTATTTCAAAGTTCATCGGGATATATAGGCATTGACGAAATCCGTTTTGACGTGTGCAATAGGCCCGCTGTTGAATATATTGGAAGCATTAACCCGATTTCAGCAGATGAAACCACGATTAGCGTCACTGGAGTGATTGCAGCTGATAACGATCAGACTGCTGTGCAACTGAAGCTATATGAGTTGGCCCCATATCAATATGAGCAGGACATATCTGATCTGATCCCGGTTTCTGTTCAGTCTGCGCCGATGAACGGGAATGTGTTTTTGTTTTCCATACCTAGATATGATGGACAAAGAGACAGAGTATATTCAAAGTTTGTGGTTGTTCAACAATTCGTAAATACACAGGAATTGCAATTCGTTGCTGCGCCTCGTTATGTAACAGATATTCAATTTGCGGCAGAGAATTCATTCTCGTACCCAATTATAGAGACGAAAAAAGGCCTTCTTGTTGAAATGACTGATGACGCGGAAGAACTGGGAATTGATCACGCAATTGTAAACGTTGAGTTTTCCACTATGATGTATGAGGAAAACCTAAATCCGAATGATACGATCATATTCCAGATGGACGGGACAAACTATTATTTCAGCAAGTCGTATTTTGAAAGCTTAGACAAGAAAATCAAGCCATTGTCTGACAATGGGGTTATTGTCAATCTGGTCTTGATTTTGTATCCCAATTTTCCAGACAACAGCATGACGGAAGTACTGCACCATCCTAATGCGGTAATGGGTACCGGCGGCGGAGGCGTGTTGGCTTTTAACACAGCGGAAGAAGCCGGTGTACAGGCGTTTAAGGCGGCGATGGAGTTCCTTTCCAGAAGATATACAAGGGACGATCAATTGTACGGAAGGGCTCTCGGCTTCATTGTAGGCAATGAGGTTGACGCACAATGGGAGTGGCAAAATATGGGCTATACTACTCTCGATCAATTTGTTGAGCAATACGAACCGGCTCTTCGAATTGCGTATATGGCCACACAAAAATACTATAAATATGCTCGCGTTTACACATCACTTACAAACCATTGGATGAGCCCTTATGATTCAAACCCATTAAAAGGATATGCGGCAAGAAAGGTTATTGACAAGCTTAACTGGCAGAGCAAGCAAAACGGCGATTTCCCATGGAACGTTGCATATCATCCCTATCCGGAGGATTTTTTTAACGCAGATACATGGAACGACGAAAGAGCAACCGACAGCGTGGATTCTGAACTGTTAACATTTAAAAACATACATATCCTTAATGATTATATGGGGAACAATTCCTTAAGGTTTGGATCGGAAAAAAGAAGAATCATTCTTTCGGAACAAGGATTCCATACAGCAAATAGTTCATTGGAAGCACAGAAAGAGCAAGCTGCGGCATATGCATACGCATATTATAAAACTGCCTTTTTGGATGGAATCGATGCATTTTGTTTGTTTAGCCATGTGGATATTCCGTCCTATGGGTTAAATATGGGGTTATGGACGCAGGATGCTTCCGTTACAACGCCTATGGTGGCCAAGGAAAAGAAATATATATATGATGTATTTAAGAAAATCGATACTGATCAATCTCTGCAAGTGACAAACTTTGCAAAAAGCATCATTGGTATTTCTTCGTGGGCAGATGTCGTATCTGATTTCGAACCAGATGCACTCCAGAAACGAACAGTTCCACAGGAATATACGCTGGTGAATGAGCCCTTTATTCCCGGTAATGTACTTGGAAACTCTTTCGAGACTGGCACAGAAGGCTGGCGGGCTGCTGATAATACCAATGAAGTGGTGCATACGACACAAACGGTATTTTCTGGAACGGGGGCAATTAGCGCAGAGTTTAACGCCAGAGCATTGAACTGGCGCGGGGCAGAAAAGCACTTTGCTTCGAGTATGAATATGGAAGATAGGCCTTTTTTACACTTGGCATACCAAATTACAGGTGAACAGCCAAGTGGTGCATGCGCACTAAAAATCAAAGTGTATAGTGGATTAGAAGCTGCTGAAGGTATCATAGCAGTTGATTCGGCTGAAGGCTGGCATACGCTGTGCATGAATCTGACAGATTGGAGCGGACTTCAAAACATTGATCGAATAAAGGTTTTGGTGCGGTCGGAAGGAACTGATTTTTGGGCTGGAAGTTTGATGCTGGACGATATTGGGTTTTCCAATGAAGGCGTTAGAGATAATAACAATACAGATGCGAATACACTGCCATCTAATGAAAAAATACTGTTTAACTTTGAAAACTCATTGCAAGAATGGTGCGCAGGGGCAAATGTCAGTTCGGTGACGAGCGTACAAACAATGCAAAATGCACCGTTTATACCAGCACTGGGAGAATATATGTTGGAAGCAGTATTTCCGACATATGCAGCAAATGCATGGCGTTCGATTGAGGTAATGCCAGAATATGCGTTGAATTTCATGGGAGCGGATGGCATTGCATATGCAATCAATGGGTATGGCGGAAGCGGAGGCAATGGGTACGAAACCAGAATCCGACTGTTCAATAATGAGCATATGTTTGAAAAATGCACGACGGTTTCGGCGGATTCCTGGAATCAAATCTATGTGGATTTGTCAGGATGGAATTGGCGAAACAATATAACAAAAATTGAGATTTCGTATCGTGCAACTGGCACAACAGCAGTGTGGTACGGCTCTCGCTTTCAGGTAGACATGATTAGACTGGTTGAACATGATAATTTGGAGAATGAAGTCGATTTGAAAGAACGCAGTATGCAGCCATTTTGGCAAGGCACAACAATGTATAATGAATCCATTTTGATGGTTTCTCATGATGGCGGGATACCGGAAGGAAAACTGCTGTTCCAGCCGACGGAAATCCTTTCGGTCAGAAGTGCGCGACTCGATCAGGAGTATGAGGAAGGGGTCGATTGGATTCTGGAAGATGGGAAAATCAAGCGAACGGTAAATTCCAGAATCCCATATTTGTCAACGGACGATTTGTATTTCCCGAGTTATATACCTGGCCTTACAATGCCGAAAAAGGATGGCGGTGCAGTGCTGTACAGAGAGGAATCCTATTTTCACGATAGACAAATCGTTGTAACATATACCCATGCTGAAAATGCATGGAATGGGCCGATTCCCCAACTGGCGGATGATGTACTGCAGAAAACGTTCTATAAACTTCGCAATGGTGAACCGCTGAAAATTGTCCTGTACGGTGACAGCATCTCCGATGGTTCAAATAGCAGTGGGTTTGTAAATGCACCGCCGTACCTTCCAATTTGGGGTAGATTGGCAGCGGATACGCTGGAAAAGTACTATGGCACGCGGATCACATTTGTAAACAAGAGCGTTGGAGGGACAGCGTCGCAATGGGGCGCAGAACAGACGGCCACTCGAGTTGTCAGCCAAAATCCAGATCTGGTTATTATTGCGTTTGGAATGAATGATGGGGCTGGAACCGGAGCTGGAGATGGAGTCCGGCCGCAAGTGTTCAAAGAAAATATTCAATCAATTATCAACCAGGTTAGAGCGGCGAATCCTTCGGCAGAATTCATTTTGGTTGGCACAACACTCCCAAATGCAGAAACGATTTGTTTTGACCAACAACCGTATTATTTTGAAAAGCTACAGGAGATTGCTGATTCGTGCAGTGGCATTGCAACAGCGAATATGACGGAAGTCCACAGAAAATTGTTGGAACGTAAAAGCTTTGCGGATATGACCGGGAATAATGTCAATCATCCGAATGATTTCCTTGCGAGATGGTATGCACAGTACATCGTTGGAATGCTGAAAGATAGTACATTTTCTTCTGATAGACCACTGAATGCCAGACGCCTGTTTTCTTTTGAAAATGGCGTACAGGGATGGAGCGCAGGGGAAAATGTGAGTACCGTCAACACTGTTCGCTCGTTTGCAAACTGGCCGTTTGCACCACAGGAAGGAAGCTGCGCGTTAGAGGCTGAGTTTCCAACGCAGGAGGCAAATGCTTGGAGAACCATTATGATTTCGCTGGAGGAACCGTTGAATCTGTCGGAAGCAGGCTGTGTTTACTATCACATCAATAGCTATGGTGGAAGCGGTGGAACTGGATATGAAACGCGAATTCGGTTGTATAGCGGCTCCAATATGAAAGAGGAAATTAAAGCAATGCAGGCGGATTCCTGGAATTACATTTGTACAGATGTTGCATCTTGGCCATATAAGGACAATATAACCAAGATCGAAATTGCATTCCGTGCTACTGGAAGCACTGCGGCGTGGTATGGTTCGCGATTCCAAATCGATAATGTGGGCTACTTGCTGGAAGGCACGCTCCTTTATGATTTTGAAGGTACAACGCACAGCTGGATGGGCACCGAGAATGTTATGTCAGTAAACAGTGTTGCTGCTTTTGCAAATAGCCCAATGAAACCTGTCAGTAATGCATATGCTTTGGAAGCCCTGTTTCCCGATATGGCGTTAAACGAATGGAGAACAATCGCTGTTGAATATGATCAAATGTTGGATCTCTCGGAAGCAACACATTTTTACTACTATATCAACAGCTATGGCGGAAGTGGCGGAAGTGGATATGAGACACGCTTGCGGTTATACAGCGAAAATGACGTATGGGAACAGACCGTGTCGATGGATGCTGATATGTGGAATCGTATCGAGGCAAATATCGGCAATTGGAGTGGGCGCGGACACATAACAAAAATCGAGATTGCATTCCGTGCGATTGGTTCAAATGCAGTATGGTATAGCTCAAGATTCCAAATTGACAAGGTCGGATATCGGAAAGTTTCGTGATCGGTTTTCAAAGGTGCAATGTTACAGCGGGCTTTTATCTATCCAGGCTTTAGAACTGCAGAGAGACGCCGACGAAAGGAATAAAAATGCTTACAATTCTTGAAACAACATGTGAATATAGGAAAGATCCGCTTGGGCTGGACGAGCGACGACCGCGTATCAGCTGGAAACTCCGTTCCGACCGGAGAAATACGCTCCAGATATCCTATCGTCTACAGGTAGCGAACGATCCGTATTTTTTGGAGCCGCTGTGGGACACAGGCGACACAGCCTCCGATCAGTCCGTCCTTGTCGTCTATGAAGGCCCGGAGCTGCGCCCGAGGACCAGATACTATTATCGTGTCAGCGCAAGGGATAACCATGGCGAATGCAGCGGCTGGAGCGAAACCGCTTTCTGGGAGACCGGAATGATGGACTGCGCAGAATGGAAAGCCGATTGGATCATGGCGGAAGAGGAGGCGCGTTTACAGCTGGATGTCAGTCCACTTCTTAGAAAAGCATTCATCCTCGACGGGCAGATCGCCTCGGCCCGTGTTTATGTGACGGCACTTGGTCTTTATTTGTTGGATATCAACGGGAAGCGTGTCAGCGAAGATTGTTTCACGCCCGGCTGGACGAGCTACCGGCACAGACAGCAATATCAGACCTATGACGTGTCGCCGCTGTTGCAAAGCGGAGAGAATGTGATCGGTGCGACGCTTGGAAATGGATGGTATGCAGGGTATATTGCATGGAGCGGTGAACGCGGGTTTTACGGAAAGAAACGGGCACTGCTGGTGCAGCTGCACATTCGCATGGCGGATGGAACAGAGCAGGTCATATGCTCGGATGAGAGCTGGCAGTCAAGCGAAGGCCCGATCCGAATGTCAGAGATATACCACGGAGAGCGCTATGACGCAAGACTGGAACGGGTGGGCTGGAATATGCCGGGGTATGATGCGTCAGAATGGAGTGGTGTAAAGCAGCTGGAATATCCGAAGGACATTCTGGTTGCGCAGGAGGCGCTGCCGCCGCGTATCATGGACGAACTGAAACCAACAAGGCTGTTCCGTACACCTGCTGGTGAGGCGGTATTGGACTTCGGACAAAACATGGTCGGCTTTGTCCGCTTCCATGTGAAGGGAAACGCAGGTGACCACGTGGTCCTGCGCCATGCGGAGGTGCTGGATAGAGACGGAAACTTTTATACGGCTAACCTGAAGGGTGCGAAGCAGACGATTGAGTATATCCTGAAGGGCGGCGGCGAAGAGCTTTATCAGCCAAGCTTTACATTTCAGGGTTTTCGGTATGTCTGCATCGACAGCTATCCCGGAAAGATTGAGCCAGAGAATTTTACCGGCTGCGTGGTACATTCACAGATGAAGCAGAGCGGGAGCTTTGCTTGCTCCAATGAGTTGGTAAACCAGCTTCAGCACAATATACTGTGGGGACAAAAGGGCAATTTTGTGGATGTTCCGACGGACTGCCCGCAGCGCGACGAACGCCACGGATGGACGGGCGATGCGCAAATGTTTATCCGCACAGCGTGCTTCAATATGGACGCGGTGCTGTTTTTCCGCAAATGGCTGCGGGATCTGGCTGCCGATCAGACGGATGAGTATGGTGTAACAAATGTTGTCCCGAATGTACGGGAGGTGTCCTATGCTGGCGCGGCGGCGTGGGGAGATGCCGCTGTGATCTGCCCGTGGACGCTTTTCCTGTGCTATGGAGATAAGCGGGTGCTGGAAGAACAGTACGACAGCATGAAGCGATGGGTGGAGTATATACAGCGGCAGGGGGAAAATCCATTCCTCTGGAATACCGGTGAACAGTTTGGCGATTGGTTGGCTCTCGATAATGGGCAGGGCGCTTGGATCGGCAGAACACAGACCGACTATATTTCCACGGCGTTTTATGCAAACTCGGTAAAGCTGTTGGCGAAAGCGGCCAAATGGCTGGAATATCGAGAGGAAGCAGAGAAATATCAGAGGCTTTATGAGTCTGTCAGAAGTGAATTCCGAAAAAACTTCGTTTCGCCGAACGGCCTGCCGTGCGCAGACACGCAGACGGCCTATGTGCTCGCGCTGATGTTTGATCTGCTGGAGGAAAAAGATCGGAAGAACGCGACTGAGACGCTTGTAAGGCTGCTGCATGACAATCGGGACCATTTGAACACTGGATTTGTTGGTACGCCATACCTGTGCCATGTATTGAGCGGATTCGGTCATCATGATCTGGCATGTAAGCTCCTGCTACATACAGATCTTCCGTCGTGGTTATACCCGGTCACCAAAGGCGCTACAACGATCTGGGAACACTGGGACGGAATCCGGGAGGACGGAAGCTTCTGGGATGACATTATGAATTCCTTTAATCACTATTCCTATGGCTCGATCGGAGATTGGATGTATCAGGAAATTGCCGGCATTCAGGTTGACGAGAAAATACCGGGGTACCGGCATATCCTTCTTCGGCCGCGCCTTGCCAACGGAATGTGCTTTGCCAGAGCGGTCTATGAATCGCCCTATGGACAGATTGTTTCCGGTTGGAAAAGAAATGAAACGGAAATTGAAATTGCGATTTCAATCCCAGCGAACTCTTTTGCGGCAGTCACATTGCCAAAGGCACGGATTTCACAATTGCGGAGCGAAGGCAGCGGAGAAGAAGTTATTGCCGCTCTTGCGCGGGCAGTGCAGACAGAAGACGGCATGGCGCTTGAACTTGGCTCCGGAGATTATATTTTTCAGTATGCGCTGGACGCAGCGTTATGATATCGGTAAAAATGAAGAAATGCTGTGCTGAAGGATGTACTTTATCTTGAAACGCAGCGGAAAGGATTGGTCAAGCATATGAAAAAGATTACAGATAAGCAGCTGTTGATGGGGGCGGATTTTGCGGGTTATCCGTTGAAGGAAGCAATCAAGGAGTATCTGGAGAAAAAGGGCTGGACAATTACAGATATCGGAGTTAAAGCAGACTCTGACCCCAATGATACCGAGCTGATGTTTCATCGTATCGGCCTGCGGGTCGGGGCAATGATCACGGAAAAGGAATTTGAACGAGCCATGATTTTCTGCGGAACCGGTATGGGAATCCATATCGCGGCTTCAAAATGCCCGGGCGTTCATGCCGGCGTCGTGGAATCAGTTCCGGCAGCCTTCCGCGCAATCACAGGAAACGGCGTCAATGTTCTGGCCATGGGTGCATTTTATGTAACGCCAGAGCTGGGAAAGCAGTGTGCGGATGCGTATCTTTACAACGATTTTGGAAGCGGATGGGAATGGTGGCCCGACTTTGACCGCTTCCATCAGATCGCAATTGATGAACTGAATGCGTTCAACTACGACGAATACAAGGCGAACGGATTTAAGGTCAAACACATTGACGACTGCGGCTGCGAGCTGTATGACCGACCAGAGGGCTTATCTCCGGTGCCGCTGATGTGTAAACGGTAAGTTAAGAAAAGTGCCCCAGAAGCAGAACGTGCTTCTGGGGCACAAATCGGATATGATATCCTAATCCCCTTTCTCAGCACAACGGCATCTTTACGCGAACTTATTGCTTTAACCACTGTGCAAATTCCCTCTGTGAGATCTTGCCGCTCTCACACTTCTCCTTTTCCTTCTGCGCTTCCTTGCTCCAAGTGGAGAAATCATCCTGCGAGATCTTGCCTGCGCGAATCCACGCGAAGCGGCGCTTGTACTCGCGGCGGTAGATTTTCAGCAGCTCGTCCTGTGCGTGGCTTTGCATATACTGGCGCATCGCGCCGACCTCTTTGCAGGTGCGGCCACGGCTGTCGAACACGCGGCTGCAATATTCCGTGCTGCCGTGAACCGTGAGCGCGAAATACTTGCCGCAGTTTTTGCAGGTGCGCATCGCGAGCCTTTGACGGACACATTCCCGCAGGGAAAAGTCGATCAGGTCGTACATACTTTGTGGATAAAGCACCTCGGTGAGCTGCTTTTCACACACAAACTCAAACGAAATCTTCATCGGCTGGAAGTCAAATTTCTGCAAAGACGGAGCCTGCTCATACGCCTGCACCCGCACAGAAAAGTCAATATCGGTAATACCTGCGTCCAATACCGTTTGAAACAGGCGCAGGATTTGCTGCTGCATGGTCGCCAGATTGCTTGGAACGTGCGCCAGCTCCTTGTGCGGCAACAGCTTCGTCGGATTTTTGCAATCTGCCGCCGCTTGTTTCAGCCGATCACTCCAATCCAACCACAGGTAGAAGAAATACGGATGCTCGTCCTTGAAGTCGTCCAGAAGCTTCTGCACCGGCTTCAGGCACGTTGTGTCTCGTGTCTGATAGAACTTTATTAATGCACGCTCCGCTTCATGAAATCGATCTTCCCATTGATTCACGTCATAATACACGAACGACAGCAGACTGTCCGGAAACGGGCGGCCTGCTATTTTTATGACATATTCGGCGTTTCCTTCCTTGCACTCCAGCGTCTCCGCGCCGTCCAGAAGATAAAATTTGCACTGAAAATCAGACATAGTTGCACCTCAAAATAGATTTACAGAAATCATAATTATAAATTAGTCTTGACAATATTTTAGAGTTATGTTAGTCTAAAATAGAAAACAAATCTATTGACTAATTATAAGTCTAAATCATGAAACACAGAATGTCAATAGCAAACGGAAAGGAAGTGAAAAAATGACCAAACTGGAAACCATCATAGCGGAAGATTTACAAAACAGAACGTATGAACCAAGGCATTTTCTGGTAGATGAGCTTATTCCAGAGGGCCTGCATATCCTCGCAGGCGCGCCGAAAATCGGCAAGTCTTGGCTGGCTTTGTGGCTCTGCTTATGCGTTGCACAGGGGCAGCCGCTGTGGAATTTTGCAGTAACGCAGGGTGAAGTGCTGTATCTCAGTCTTGAAGATTCGTTCCAGCGTATCCAGACGCGGCTCTTTGATCTGACGGAAGATGCGCCGCCGACGCTACATTTTACAATCATGGCTGATACATTAAAACACGGTCTGGAGCAGCAGATCGAGCAGTTTTTGAACGAACACCCCAGTACAAAACTGGTTGTCATTGATACTTTGCAGCGCGTCCGCAGCGTAGGCGGTGACAGCAATCTGTACGCAAATGACTATCAGGACATCGGGCTTTTGAAACAGCTTACGGACAAGCGGCACATCGCGATTCTCTTGATTCACCATCTGCGCAAGCTCCACGACGACGATCCGATGAATATGATCTCCGGCTCGACGGGCTTAAGCGGCGCGGCAGATTCGACCTTTGTTCTCCAGAAAAATTCGCGTCTTGCCAACATTGCCTCGCTGCACTGCACCGGGCGGGACATCGCAGATCGCACGTTAAAACTGGAATTCGGAGAGGAAGATCACGTCTGGAAACTGCTTGAGGACAGCAAAACTTGCAGCGGCGCTTCTAAGATTTCGACGCTTCAACTCACAAAACTTTTCTTTGAATTGCTCCGTGCCGATTCTGAATATCTCGGTTCGACATCGGCACTGTCTGCAAAGATCGACCCTGACGGAAGGCTTGGAATCACGCCGAAAAAAGTGACCCGTCTGGTGCTGGAAAGCGTTGAGACTCTAAGGTCACTGAAAAAGTCAGATCTACAAAGTAGGTCTGGCTTTTTTAGTTAAAAAATGGTATAATAGAAGCAGAAAAGGTGGGAAAGATATGCTGAAGGATAACTCACAGAAGGTACTGGATTTGTCGCCATATCAAGGATTATATGAGGCGATCATTCCTCGGGATCATATTCTGCGGAGGTTAAAGGACAGCATAGATTTCAGCTTTGTAAATCCCATGATGCGCAAGCAATATTGCGAGAACTTCGGTCGACCGGCAAAAGAACCGGAGATGATGTTAAAGCTGCTGTTCTTAAAGAAGCTGTATGACCTGTCAGATGAGCAACTTATTTCCAGAGCTCAAACAGATATGGCATATAAATACTTTCTTGGCCTTTCACCGGAAGACAAGATGATTGACCCCAGTCTATTGACGAAATTCAGAAAGACGCGGATCACAGAGGACATACCGGAGGATATGCTGAAAGAGACGATTCAGCAGGCGATTCAAAAAGGGCTGATCAAATCCGGAACGATCATCGTCGATGCGACGCACATCGAAGCTGCGGTGAGGGCAAAAAGCGCAACTCAGGTTCTCAGGGAATTAACCAAGCAACTTCGCAAAGAAATATACAAACATGAATATGATCTATCCGAAAGATTTCCGGAGAAACCATCCATAGAGGCAGAATTATCCGAAGAAGTAGCATATACCTACGAATTGCTTGAAAAAATACAAGGTGGAGTGGAGGCAAGTGACAATGCCGAGATCAAGTCATTATACAATCGTATAAAGGAACTGATGGAGAGTGACCGCATTCGGCAGATTCGCTCTAAAGATGATGAAGATGCAAGATTCGGGCATAAGACGACCACATCCACATTTTTCGGATACAAAACACATATTGCGATGAGTGATGACCGGATCATCACTGGGGTTGAGGTAACAGACGGAAGCAAGCCTGATGGCGAGCAGTTGCCAAAGCTGTTGGAAAAGAGCAAACGAAACGGGGTAGCTGTCAAGGAGATCGTAGGCGATATGGCCTATGTCAGCGATAACAATCTGGCATTTTGCAAAGAACACAATGCAGAACTATACGCAAGAACCAATTCGGCTGTGGCAGCTGCTGCGAATACACAGTTAGAAGAGGGTTTCAGTTATAGTAAAGACGCACACATGATGCAGTGTCCCGCAGGTCATTTAGCTATGCGCGTTGAGAAACGGAATGCGGCAAACGGCAACACCTACTACAACTACTGTTTCAGCGTCAAGAAATGTAAAGTGTGTCCTATGCGGGAGACCTGCAAAGTTGGAAAATCCAAGTGTCATACTTACAGCGTAACATGTATAAGTGACGTTCACAAAGCCCGTCTTGAATTTGAAAGCAGTGAAGAATTTACCAATAAAATGCATATTCGTCATAGGATTGAAGAGAAAAACGGAGAAATGAAAACAGCCCACGGGTTCCGAAGAGCGGATTCTGCGGGCTTGGTTGCTATGCGATTGCAAGCATATTTCACCGCTATGGTGGTAAATATGAAGAGAATTATGGCAGTCTCCGTCGAAGT
>OLVO01001200.1_pt1 | contig 27539 bp, 20 predicted proteins | sample 1672571 | NCBI WGS metagenome assembly OLVO01 (sample SAMEA3136700, study PRJEB25190) | human gut metagenome | biome: human gut; feature: human-associated habitat; material: faeces | place: Austria | collected 2013
CAAGCTGAGTACGAAGGTCGTCAGATGGTTGTAAAAGAAGCAATTCCTAGACGTTAATTTTAGAAGATATACATCTTAAAATAACTCTGAAGCGGGGAGACGATAGTCTTTCCGCTTTTTTGATATTGTCTATTATTGTTGTATATTTACACACCAAGAATAACACAACTAAAAAATAAGTATTATGACGTTGCCAAAACGGTCTTGCATGAAAGTAACCGGACTTGCTCTCGCTTGTTCCTCGCTACTTTTTTCCTGTGCTCCCAAGGAGGTTCCGCAGGTGAATTTAATCCCTAAGCCGGCCCATATCGAGGTGACTGGCGGTTATTTCAAAGTAGATAGTAATCTCGTATTCGGGAATGATCAATCGGGTACGATCCGTTACGTGGTCGATGAGTCTTTCAATGGCGGAAATCCGGAGGGATATGCGTTGAATGTGACCAAGAAGGGGATCGAGTTGAGAGCCGCCTCTAAATCCGGATTGTTTTACGGGGAACAAACGTTGCGCCAGCTGTATACGTCGAAAGGGATTCCTTGCGTATCGATCCAAGATAATCCCCGTTTCCCGTATCGTGGCTTGCATCTGGATGTCTCCCGTCATTTCTTCCCGAAAGAGGAGGTGATGAAGTTATTAAACGTCATGTCTTATTATAAATTGAATACGCTTCATATACATTTAACGGATGCCGGTGGTTGGCGTATCCAGATGGATAAATACCCGAAACTGACTACGGACGTGGCTTTCCGTACGGAATCCGATTGGCAGAAATGGTGGGATGGAAAGGATCGCAAGTATCTGCCGGAAGGAACTCCGGGGGCATATGGCGGTTATTTTACGAAAGAAGATATCCGTGAGATCGTGGATTACGCTACGGCCCGGCATATTAATATAATACCGGAAATCGAATTCCCGGGGCATTCGGACGAGGTGTTCGTGGCGTACCCGGAGTTGAGTTGTGCCGGCAAACCTTATACGACGGGTGATTTCTGCATCGGCAACGAGAAATCGTTTACGTTTATGGAGGATGTATTGTCCGAGGTGATCGAGTTGTTCCCTTCCGAATATATCCATATCGGGGGAGACGAGGCCGGGAAGGGAGCTTGGAAGACCTGCCCGAAATGTCAAGGCTTGATGCGCCGGAATGGGATGAAGGACGTGGATGAGTTGCAGAGCTATATGATTCATCGTGCCGAGGAATTCCTGATTTCCAAAGGCCGCAAATTGATCGGTTGGGATGAGATTCTGGAAGGGGGCTTGGCTCCGGAGGCTACCGTCATGTCTTGGCGGGGCGAGGAAGGGGGAATCAAGTCCGCCCGCATGGGACACGACGTGGTCATGACACCGGGTGGTTATATGTATTTCGATTTCTATCAAGCCGATCCGAAGACACAGCCGTATGCCATCGGCGGTTATACGCCGATCAAGCGGGCGTACAGTTATAATCCAGTGCCTGTGGATTCGTTGACTGCCGAGGAAAGTAAGCATATCCTAGGGGTGCAGGCGAATACATGGACGGAGTATATCAAGGATGAGAAACATTTGGAGTATATGATGTTCCCTCGTGCCTTGGCGGTCGCCGAGATCGGATGGACTCCGCAAGAGGATCGTAGTTGGGAGGATTTTAAGCCTCGTATGAACGCGAATATCCCGGTTCTGCAACGGATGGGTATCAATACGTTCACGCTCTCGGACGAGATCGAGACCACGATGGAGGTAGATACCTTGCGGCGAGAGATCAAGGTCATGTTGGATGCGGAGAAATATCCGGCGGAGATACGTTACACGACAGACGGCTCTATTCCCGCCGCCTCTTCCCGGGTCTATAACGGCCCGATCGTGGTGAAAGACTCCGCTGATATCAAGGCCGCTATTTTCCGTGACGGGCAGCTTCAAGGAACGCCTACCGAGAAGAAGGTGGATTATCACCGGGGTATCAATAAGCCTATACATTATAATAGTAAGCTGTATAGCGGTTATATGGCGGGTGGCATGAACGCCTTGCTGGACGGCTATAGGGGAGGCTTGACTTATCTGGACGGCCGTTGGCAGGGTTATTTGAATGACTTGGATTGCGTGGTGGACATGGGCGAGGTGACGGATATCCATAAGGTATCGTCCCGCTTTATGCAATTGATCGGCCCGGGCGTGTACCAACCGGGAGAGGTGGAGTTGCTGACATCGGAAGACGGGGAGAGCTATATCTCGCAGGGAGTTATCCCTACTACGATATCCAATACGGATAAAGACCTGTCTTTTCAGGAATATACGTTTAACGGCGATTGGAAAGCCCGTTATATCCGTATCAAGGCAAAAGAGGCAAATAAGGGTTTCATCTTCACGGATGAGATCGTGATCTGGTAAGTATGAATCAATTAATTATCAACTAAAATACATTTATCAAATGAAGAAACAGTTAATGACCTTCCTGTTGTGTGGCAGTCTGTTCGCTACGGCGCAGCAACCGGTAGATTATGTGAACCCCTTCATCGGTACGAGCAATTACGGTACGACGAATCCCGGTGCGGTTTGTCCGCAGGGTATGATGAGCGTGGTTCCTTTCAACGTCATGGGGTCGGAGAAGAACCGTTTTGACAAGGATAGTCAATGGTGGTCTACTCCTTACTCGGCAGACAATAAATTCTTTACGGGATTCGCCCACGGCAGCTTGAGCGGCGTGGGATGCCCGGAGCTGGGAGGTTTGCTATTGATGCCGACGACGGGCGAGTTGAACGTGGACTATAAGGCTTACGGCAGTGAGTACAAGGACGAGGTGGCTCATCCCGGTTATTATAGCAATACCTTGACCAAGTATAATATCAAGGCGGAGGCTACTGCCAGCATGCGTACGGGCTTGAGCCGTTTTACCTTTCCGAAAGGGGAGAGCCATATCCTCTTGAACCTAGGCGAGGGCTTGACGAACGAGACCGGCGCTACGGTACGTATCGTGAATGATACGGAGATCGAGGGGAGTAAGCTTTTAGGTACGTTCTGCTATAATCCACAGGCCGTATTCCCGGTTTACTTCGTGATGAAGGTAAACAAGGCCCCGAAGAAGATGGGTTATTGGAAGAAACAACGTGAGATGAAGGGGGTAGAGGCCGAATGGGATATCTACTCCGGCAAGTATAAGTTATATACCAGTTATACCCGTGAGATGAGCGGAGACGACATCGGCGTATGGTTCGATTATGATACGGACGAGGGCGAGGCTATCGAGGTGAAGATGGGTATCTCGTACGTGAGCATCGAGAACGCCCGCCTGAACATGAATACGGAGCAGCCCGGCTTCGATTTCGACAAGGTCCGTACGGCGGCTAGCACGATGTGGAACAAGGATCTTTCCAAGGTACAAGTGGAAGGAGGTACGAAAGACGAGAAAACGATATTCTATACCGGTATGTATCATTTGCTGATCCATCCGAATATCCTGCAAGACGTGAACGGCGAGTACCCGATGATGGAGAGCCTGAAAGTAGGCCATACCACCGGAAACCGTTATACGGTCTTCTCCCTGTGGGATACGTACCGCAACGTAAGTACCCTGATGACCTTGCTCTATCCGGAGCGTCAATTAGATATTATCCGTACGATGCTGGATATGTACCGGGAAAACGGTTGGTTACCGAAATGGGAGCTTTACGGACGTGAGACCTTTACGATGGAGGGCGATCCCTCGATCCCGTATATCGTAGACGCATGGATGCGCGGCTTGCGTGACTTTGATGAGCAAACCGCTTATGAGGCGATGCGTAAAGGCGCTACTACCCCGGGAGAGTTCAACCTGCTTCGTCCGGACGCGAACGATTATTTCAGCAAGGGCTATGTTCCTTTGCGTGAGCAATACGATAACTCCGTATCTCATGCGCTGGAATATTATATCGCCGACTGGAACTTGGCTAATTTCGCTCAAGCCTTGGGTAAGAAAGAGGATGCCAAGTTATTCCGTGACCGTTCTTTAGGTTACAAACATTATTATAGCAAGGAGTTCGGAACGCTGCGTCCTATCTTGCCGGACGGCACTTTCTACTCTCCGTTCGATCCGAAACAAGGCGAGAACTTCGAGCCTAGTCCCGGTTTCCATGAAGGCAACGCATGGAATTATACGTTTTATGTTCCTCACGATATCAAGGGACTGGCCAAATTGATGGGAGGCGATAAGAAATTTGTCGATCATTTGCAGAAGGTATTCGATGACGGCAATTATGATCCCGCCAACGAGCCGGATATCGCTTATCCTTATTTGTTTAGTTATTTCAAGGGAGAGGCTTGGCGTACTCAGAAGTTGGTCCGTCAGTTGTTGAAGGATTGCTATCATAACGCCCCGAACGGTGTCCCGGGTAACGAGGATACAGGCACTATGTCCGCTTGGGCTATTTTCTCCATGATGGGCTTCTATCCGGCTTGTCCGGGCGACGTGAACTATGTATTGACTTCCCCGACTTTCGATAAGGTTACGATCCAGCTCGACAAGAAATTCTATCCTAAAGGCGAATTGGTAATCGAGTCTAAGCATAGTAATCCGGAAGCGATCTATATCAAGGACGTTTTCGCCGGCGATAAAAAGCTAAAGGGCTACACCATCTCGCAAGAGGACTTGGTAAATGCCGGAACCTTGCGTTATATCCTCGAGGATACGCATAAGTAAGCCAAGATAAAGATATACCGAATTTGATATTTACCGGACGCAGATGACACCGACAAGCACGGGTGATCTGCGTCCGGTTTATTTTTTGATATCCTAAAACCATTTGATCTTCCTGAATATAAAAAAGGCCGTAGCGGATAGCAAGATCGAGAGCAAGATGATAACCACGAAACCATGCGGCATATCCTCCATGTAGATCGGGACGTTCATCCCGTAGAAGCTAGCGATTAATGTCGGAACCATTAAGATAATGGAAAGTGATGTCATACGTTTCATGATCGTGTTCACGTTGTTGGAGATGATAGAGGCGAAAGCGTCCATCGTACCCGTAAGAATATCGCTATAGATATTTACCGTGTTATGGGCCTGCTTCAACTCGATCTCCACGTCCTCCACCAAATCCTTGTCGATATATTCCGGCTCTTGGAAAATATTCTGGAGCTTGGCCAGCATCACCTCATTCCCGCGGATGGAGGTGTTGAAGAATACCATGCTCTTCTCCAGCTTCATCAACGCTAGCAGATCCTCGTTGCGGATGCTTTTCTCCAACGCCTTTTCCGCCTCGGTGACGGCGTAATTGATTTGTTTCAGGTATTTAAGGAACCATACGGCCGATGAGTGGATCAGCCGGAGGATCAACTCATACTTGTTTTTAATCTGGAGTTCCTTCCGTTGGGTATAACGGATGAAATCGGGGATCAAGTCCGTCTTATGGTAACATACGCTTACGATGATCTCATTGTTCGTGATGATACCGATCGGCACCGTATTGAACGGGATGTCATGATCTTGGTTCTGCAACGGGATACGTAAGATGGTAAGCAACCAATTCCCCTCGTACTCGATACGGGGACGTTCGTCCGTATCGGCTATATCGCTCAAGAATGATTCGGGTACGTTAAATCGATCCATCAAGAATTGAAGATCTTCGGGAGTCGGGCACTCTACGTTTACCCAACTGTTAGGAAGCCATTGGTTCTTCTCCACATAACCGGCCTCACAATAAAGAAATTGTCTCATTATTGCCTCCTTTCGTGTTTAATCCGAGCAGAGGATCAATGAAACCCTCCGCCTCGTTAGTTCATACTCTGTTCTGTTTCTAGCGGGATACTGTCGTCCATAATTTGAAAATTACTTTTTACGGCGCAAAGATAATACTTTTTTACGTAAGTAAAGTTATGTCGCTGTATGCTGACAGCAATATTGTTGCCAGTTTACGTTAGCATAGGCTTACTTCTCTGAGAGTATTGCGATACTTCTGGTAATAGTACTGGAGTACTTTCATGGAAGTACCCGAGTACTGCCTAAGAAGTACTCCAATACTTCTTAGGCAGTACTGACCGTTTATTCAATCCCGCATTTCCCCTCTTCGTTGAAGTAGAAGAAGAGCCCGGTATCTATGCTGACCGGACCATGGATACGGTTTACGGCGGGTTCCCATGCGGGCATCAACCGGAGTACCCGTAAGGCTTCATCGCGGAACTCATCATAGGTTTTCCCCGTATCGCGAGGATACAGTATATTCTCGGGTAGGCTTACGGGATTCTGTAACATTCCTAAGGAATCGATCGTGAAGGAGTAGAAGAGTCGTACCTTCGTGCCCGTACCTTTATAAGATTCGGGATAACGCAGGTTTTGTTCGAAGAAACGGATCATGGCTTCTCTTCCTCCCTTGAACTCGGCCATGGGGCGAGGCTCGTGGAGCCGGCTGGCGAAGCGTGTGTATTCCTCATAATCTTCCGGGTTATCGGATAGGTAGAACGTGGCGGCCAAAGGATAATGGACGATGCCGGCGCCCTGTCCGGTGATGACGGTCTTGCGCACCCGGTACAATCCCGGAGGGTTTTCCTTGAGCTCAGGCATCAAGGTGGCCGAGAAATCGTCTCTTGTCTGGTTAGGAAAGATCGGATAGCCGAGAGCGACGAAGGCGGTGGGTTGCGGGATTCCTTTCCATGCCCTCCCGTCGAAACGCTCGATGAAATACTCTTCGCCTCCCATCCCTTCCAGGTCGGTATGGTTGGTGATAGCGATCTCGATCCGCTCGATGTTGGTTGGGTAGACGTTCGGTCTTACTCGCATGGAGAAGTGGGTGGTGTCCATGCTGATAGCTTCCTCGGGTGGCCGGTCGTAAGGGCCTCCGCCGATCCGGATGAGGGGTGAATTGAATACGTAAGTCTTGAAAGCCTCCACATACTCCTTCTCCGCTATGATAAGCTGTAGGAAGACGGAGTCGTCCGTGTTCCAGAGGGAGGTCAGGTTGCCGCGGATCTTCCGGAGATGCGGGGGAAGGGTATCGTATTCCTTGCCGAAGAACAATTCTATGCTGTCCCGTATCTGCTTGGCGGTCCATCCTTCCGTGGAAACTGAAGATGCGGCATGGGTATCAGTCGGTAACGGTAGGGAATCTTGCCGTGCTATGGATTGGGAGTCGGCTGAGTAGTCGCTACTGTTTTCCCCTTTCTTTTGTTTGGTATGGCAGCCGTATAATAGGCAACCTCCCATGATAACTAATCCGATAAAATACGCTTTCATGATTCGACAGGTTTTAATTCCTAAATATAAAGAATCTTTTTCAGAAATGGGTAAAAGATATTACCTTTGACTCCCCAAATAGAAAGAATGATGGCAGAAGGAACAAGAAATACAGGAAGAGGAAGGAAAAAGCCTGTGGAGATGCTCCCCGATATGGGGCGTCTTCAGCCACAGGCCCGTGAGTTGGAGGAGGCTGTGTTGGGTGCGTTGATGCTGGAGAAAGACGCGTACTCGATCGTCAGCGAGATCTTGAAGCCGGAATGTTTCTATGAGAAAGCGCATGAGAAGATTTATGCCGCTATCGTAGACTTGGCGTTGAGCCAACGTCCCGTGGATATGCTTACCGTAACGGAGCAATTGAAGAAACGGGGAGAATTGGAGGATGTAGGCGGACCGTTCTATATCTCTCAACTTACCAGCAAGGTGGCCAGCAGCGCCCATATCGAGTATCACGCCCGTATCATCGCCCAGAAATATCTGGCGAGGGAGTTGATCTCTTTCACGGCGATGATCCAAGGAAAGGCATTTGATGAGACGCTCGATGTAGAGGACCTGATGCAAGAGGCGGAGGGTAAGTTGTTCGAGATCTCTCAACGTAACGTAAAGAAGGATGTCACCCAGATCAACCCCGTCATCAAGGACGCTATGGAGATGTTGCAAAAGGCGGCCCTCCAGAAGGAAGGTCTGAGCGGATTGCGTACGGGCTTCGAGGGCTTGGATAAGATGACTTCCGGTTGGCAAAACTCCGATTTGGTCATCATTGCAGCCCGTCCGGCCATGGGAAAGACGGCTTTCGTGCTCTCCATGGCCAAGAAGATGGCGGTGGACATGAAGATTCCGGTAGCCATGTTCTCGTTGGAAATGAGCAACGTGCAGTTGGTCAACCGTATGATTGTCAACGTGTGCGAGATTCCGGGCGAGAAATTGAAAAGCGGACAGTTGGCGCCTTACGAATGGTCGCAGTTGGATAATAAAATCACCCAACTGTATGATGCCCCGTTTTATGTGGACGATACGCCGTCGCTGTCCGTTTTCGAGTTGCGTACGAAAGCCCGGCGTTTGGTGCGCGAGCATGGGGTCAAGATTATCCTGATAGACTATCTCCAGTTGATGAATGCCAGTGGAATGTCGTTCGGCAGCCGTCAGGAGGAGGTCAGCACCATTTCGCGTTCGCTCAAGGGGCTGGCCAAGGAATTGAACATACCGATTATTGCGCTGAGCCAGTTGAACCGTGGGGTGGAGAACCGTGAGGGTATCGACGGCAAGCGTCCGCAGTTGAGCGACTTGCGTGAATCCGGAGCCATCGAGCAGGATGCCGATATGGTTTGTTTTATCCATCGCCCCGAATATTACAAGATTTACCAGGACGAAAAGGGGCACGACCTGCACGGTATGGCGGAAATCATCATCGCCAAGCACCGTAACGGTGCCGTGGGCGACGTGTTGCTGAAGTTCCGTGGGGAATACGCCCGTTTCCAGGATCCGGAAGAAGACGCCTATGTGCCCATGCCGGGCGAGGCCGTGGCTTTCGGTGCCGGACGGGGAGAGGATGTTCCTTTGCCTGCGGCCGACATGGTGCCTCCGTCGGATGCGGCGTCTCCTTTCGGTGCGCCTCTGCCCGAAGGTCCTCTTCCATTTTGACAACGTGGGAACGGGGTGTGGACGAAACTCACTGGTTGCTTGAGGCTTTGTCTGCATTCCCTTTGGTGGATTGCCTGAAAAAGTGTAATTTTGCGCGTTATTTCGAAATAAATTAAAATCTTAAGATATGAATATCTCTTATAATTGGCTGAAAGAGTATGTCGATTTTGAATTGACGGCTCAGGAAGTGGCCGATGCGTTGACGTCGGAAGGCCTGGAAGTGGGTTGCGTGGAGGAAGTGCAGCCGGTGAAGGGCGGTTTGCAGGGATTGGTCATCGGTGAGGTGCTGACTTGCATGCCCCATCCCAATTCAGACCACATGCACGTATGTACGGTGAACCTCGGCGAGGGAGAACCGGTACAGATTGTATGCGGTGCGCCGAACGTGGCAGCCGGACAGAAAGTGGTGGTGGCCACACTGGGTTGCAAATTGTATGACGGCGACGAATGTTTTACCATCAAGAAATCCAAGTTGCGCGGGGTGGAAAGCCACGGAATGATTTGTGCCGAAGATGAAATCGGTATTGGTACGGATCACAACGGCATCATCGTGTTGCCCGAGACGGCTGTACCCGGAACCCCGGCAGCGGAATACTATAACCTGAAGAGCGACTATCTTATCGAAGTGGACATTACGCCCAACCGTGCGGATGCCTGTTCGCATTACGGTGTGGCCCGCGACCTGTATGCCTGGTTGGTGCAGAACGGCCACAAGACGGCTTTGCACCGTCCGTCGTGCGACGGTTTCAAGGTGGACAGCCACGAGCTGGACATAGACATCGAAGTGCAGAACGCGGAGGCATGCCCCCGTTATGCCGCCGTGACGCTCCGGAATTGCGAGGTCAAGGAAAGTCCGGAATGGTTGCAAGACAAATTGCGCACGATCGGTCTGCGCCCCATCAACAATATCGTGGATGTGACGAATTACATCATGTTCGCCTACGGACAGCCTTTGCACTGTTTCGATGCCGATATGATCAAAGGGGGCAAAGTGGTGGTGAAGACCATGCCGGAAGGTACGCCTTTCGTGACGCTCGACGGCGAGGAACATAAGTTGAGCGACCGCGATTTGGCTATCTGCAACGTGGAAGAGCCGATGTGTATCGCCGGTGTGTTCGGCGGAAAAGGGAGCGGAACGTATGAAACGACCCGTAACGTATTGTTGGAAAGTGCTTATTTCAATCCGACGTGGATTCGCAAGAGCGCACGCCGTCATGGTTTGAGCACCGATGCTTCTTTCCGTTTCGAGCGGGGTATCGACCCGAACGGTGTGATTTACGCCTTGAAACAGGCTGCCATGTTGTGTAAGGAACTGGCAGGCGGGGAAATAGCCATGGAGATTAAGGATGTATATCCCAATCCGTTGCCCGATTTCGTGGTGGACTTGAATTATGAATACGCTTACGGTCTGATGGGGAAAAACATCGGGGTGGATACGGTGAAAAGCATCGTGACGAGTCTGGAGATGAAGATTTTGGAGGAAACGGCCGAAGGGCTGAAACTTCAGGTGCCGGCCTACCGTGTGGACGTGCAGCGTCCGTGCGATGTGGTGGAAGACATCTTGCGCGTGTACGGGTATAATAATGTGGAAATACCTTCGGCGGTGCGCTCTACGCTGAATGTCAAAGGCGATGAAGACAAAAGCCACAAGTTGCAGAATCTGGTGGCGGAACAGTTGGTGGGATGCGGTTTTAATGAAATCCTGAACAATTCGTTGCAGCGTGCGGCCTATTATGACGGGATGGAGAGCTATCCGGCCTCGCATTTGGTGAAACTGATGAATCCGTTGAGTTCCGACCTGAACGCGATGCGCCAGACGTTGCTGTTCGGGGGATTGGAATGTATTGCGCACAACGCCAACCGCAAGAACGCGGATTTGAAGTTCTTCGAGTTCGGAAATTGCTACTATTTCCGCGAAGAGAATAAATGTCCCGATATCGTTCCCGGCGTGAGCAGCAGTCGTGACCCGGAGGTCATCCAACACGTTTTGGACGCTTATTCGGAAGACTATCACCTCGGGCTGTGGGTGACGGGCAAGCGGGTGAGCGGTTCGTGGGCGCATCCCGACGAAGACAGTTCTTTCTATGAACTGAAAGCTTACGTGCTGAATATCCTGACCCGTCTGGGTATGAATTTCGGTGCATTGGTTTTTGCGCCGAGCCGTAACGATATCTATTCAAAAGGTATCGAGATTCAAAACCGTGGCGGTAAGGTCTTGGCCATGTTGGGTATCGTGAGCCGGAAAATCCAGAAGATGATGGACGTGGACCACGAAGTGTATTATGCCGACCTGAACTGGAAACTTCTGATGAAGGCCATCCGCAACAACAAGATCAGTTATACCGAGATCGGCAAGTTCCCTGCCGTAAGCCGCGATTTGGCTCTCTTGTTGGATAAGGGCGTGGAATTTGCCGAAATAGAAAAGGTGGCTTATTCCACAGAGAAGAAGTTGCTGAAGGAAGTGACGCTCTTCGATGTCTACGAAGGGAAGAATCTGGAAGCCGGGAAGAAGAGTTACGCCGTGAACTTCGTGCTGCAAGATGAAACGAAGACCTTGAACGACAAGCAAATAGACGCGATTATGAATAAGCTGATTGCGAACTTGCAGGCTAAGTTGGGGGCGAAACTGAGATAACCCGCGATATGAAAGGATTAGTCGTAGCCAAGGTCGTATATTATGTGCTGGTGTTTTGCTGGTTGTTGCAGATCACCCTTCAGGGGTACACGCGTGCGTTGATTGTCCCTACGGTGGTGCTTATCGTATATGGTTTGGTGCTCAACTATAAAATGAGAAAGAAATAGATAGAAATCATCATATTTAAAATTTAATTCCAATGGGAAGAGCGTTCGAATATAGAAAGGCTGCAAAGCTGAAAAGATGGGGCCACATGGCCAAGACATTTACAAAATTGGGTAAACAAATCGCCATAGCCGTAAAGGCCGGCGGACCGGAACCCGAAAACAATCCTACGTTGCGTTCGATTATTGCGACTTGCAAGCGTGAGAACATGCCGAAGGATAACATCGAGCGTGCCATCAAAAATGCGATGGGCAAGGATCAGAGCGAATATAAGAACATGACTTACGAAGGATACGGCCCCCACGGTATCGCCGTATTCGTGGATACTTTGACCGATAATCCGACACGTACGGTGGCAGATGTCCGTTCGGTGTTCAACAAGTTCTCCGGGACGTTGGGTACGATGGGTTCTTTGGCCTACTTGTTCGACCATAAGTGTGTATTCACCTTCAAGAAGCCGGCTACGGTGGACATGGATGAGTTGATCCTCGACCTGATAGATTTCGGGGTGGAAGAGGATTACGACATGGACGAAGAGGAAGGCACGATTACGATTTACGGCGATCCGAAGAGCTACGGTGCCATCCAGAAGCATCTGGAAGAGCAGGGCTTCGAGGATGTCGGCGGTGAATTCACTTATATCCCGAACGATTTGAAGGACGTGTCGGCCGAAGAGCGTGAAACGTTGAACAAGATGGTAGAGAAACTGGAAGAGTTCGACGACGTGCAGACGGTTTACACGAATATGAAGCCTGAAGGAGAATAAAATGAAAACGGTTTATCAGACGGAGGGTACCTGTTGCAGGCAGATAGAACTGGAGGTCGACGGTGACGTGGTGAAGTCCGTGCGCTTTTTGGGCGGTTGCCACGGAAATCTTCAGGGCATTGCCCGGTTGGTCGAAGGGATGAATGTGGCAGATGTGGTAAGCCGTTTGAGCGGCATCCGTTGCGGCATGAAGCCAACTTCGTGCCCGGACCAATTATCTTTGGCTCTGCGGCAGGCTGTTTCCCGGTCTTGATGGCAAGATGATAAAAGAATCCTCCTCGTCCTTACCTCTATATAATATAAGGTAGGGACGGGGAGGATTCGTGTCGTGGCGTAAGTCGGGTGTTTAGCCTGACTCCCATTGTTTTTAAAGGTTAGCGGTTCGGGCTATAGTTGCTGTCATAATCTTCCGGGGTGAACCGTACCTGAAAGCGCACTTTTCCCGATGCCTTGGAATAATAGTAATAGGAAAAGCTGATACCTTTTTCTTTGTAGGACTTCAAATCCACGGAGTTGACTACGTTTTTGCGCAAGAGATCCTTGAGGGATTCGCAGGCTTGAGCGTTCATCACCGTGTTGTTGTCCAAAACTCCTTCCAAAGTATAATAATAATTGAGTGTACGCGAATGGTCATCATACGTGAGGCTGTCCATAAGGGTGTACTGGTCCATTCTCCGGGGGCATTGCTTTTCCGTGTATTCCCGTGCTTCGCGGGCACAACGTTCGTCGAAACTCTCAAAATGGCAGGCACAGAACCCCAACAGCGCACCCAATAAAAGTGTGGTATTAATCTTTTTCATATCTGATAGTTTTACGCGCGAAATTAATTTATTCTTTGTAATTTTGCAAATCAATCCATTGAAATGATATGAAAGACAAAGAGGAAAGGATTGCCCGTGCAGTGGCATATTTCAAAGAAGGTTATAATTGTTCGCAGTCCGTTGTGGCGGCTTTTGCAGATTTGTACGGCTTTACGCACGAACAGGCTTTGCATATATCCGCTTCGTTCGGTGGAGGGATAGGCCGTATGCGGCTCACCTGCGGAGCGGCCTGCGGCATGTTCCAGTTGGCGGGATTGGAAGTGGCAGCCATGGAAGGCAAAGACCGTGAGACGAAATCGCGGAATTATGCCATTGTGCAAGAGCTTGCCGCCAGGTTCAAAGCCGAAAACGGTTCTATAACCTGCGGGGAATTGTTGGGGTTGAAACGGGATGCACCGGTCAGCAACCAGGCAGAAGCCCGTACGGCGGCTTATTATGCCAAGCGTCCTTGTCCGAAGATGGTAGAGTCGGCAGCCCGCATTTTTGCTGATTATTTGGACTCTATCGGTCGTTGATGTCAATGTTTTGCCACATAGTACACCTAAAAAACCTTTTTTACGTTAAAATAGTGTATAAACCTGCAACTATTTTAAGTTTTTTTATATAGCATACAAATAAAATATTACCTTTGTATGTATTTATGAAAGAATATCCTTTGAGAGGATGAGATTATTAACTAAAAGTATTTGAGTATTATGTTTGAAAATGCTGGTGAAGTGGCAGGCCTCGTATGGAATGCCTTGAATGAGAGTGCACCGTTGAGTGCAAAAGATCTGAAGAAAGCAGCAAAAGTGAAAACAGACAAAGAATTGTATCTTGCACTGGGCTGGTTGCTTCGTGAAGATAAATTGGTTGTTGCAGGCACGGAAAAAGAACCCGTATTCTCTTTGAAGTAATAAAGGGGACTTTAATCGACTGACAAGAAAGCATGTCGTAAGCGCAGAATCCTTCGTCATAGGCTAAGGAAAGAACGCTTAAGACATGTTTCTTTTTTTTGTGGTACTTCTGTTTTTGACATTTTGGTATCTGTATAGGATATTTAATCCTTTATTTCTTGCTTTTGTTGACTCGTTTTTGTAGATTTGCCCCAGTGTTAGTCAACATAATGTTAGATGTCCTTAAAATTGTAGGCTATGGATATTCAGAAAATAATGGCTCAGCTTGAGGCCAAGCATCCTGGTGAAAAGGAGTATTTGCAAGCAGTTCATGAAGTGCTTATCTCCATAGAAGACGTGTATAATCGCCATCCTGAATTTGAACGTGCCAAATTAATCGAGCGACTGGTGGAGCCGGAACGCATCATTGTGTTCAGAGTTCCTTGGGTGGACGACAAGGGAGAGGTTCAGGTCAACTTGGGTTACCGGGTACAGTTCAACAGTGCCATCGGCCCGTATAAGGGCGGATTGCGTTTCCATGCTTCCGTAAATCTTTCCATATTGAAGTTCCTCGGTTTTGAGCAGACGTTCAAAAATGCGTTGACCACACTGCCCATGGGAGGAGGTAAGGGAGGTTCCGATTTTTCGCCACGAGGCAAGAGCGATGCCGAAATCATGCGTTTCTGTCAGGCTTTCATGAACGAGCTTTATCGCTATATCGGTCCGGAAATCGACATTCCGGCCGGTGATATCGGTGTGGGGGCGAGAGAAGTGGGCTACCTTTTCGGGCAGTATAAGAAACTTACGCGGGATTGGAGCGGTGTGCTCACCGGAAAAGGGCTTGAATTCGGCGGTTCGTTGGTGCGCCCCGAGGCCACCGGCTATGGCGGGCTCTATTTTGTGCGTGAAATGTTGGCCGACAAAGGTATCGACATCCGGGGCAAGCGCGTGGCCATCAGCGGATTCGGCAATGTAGCCTGGGGCGCTGCCCAAAAGGCCACACAGATGGGCGCCAAGGTGGTGACTATTTCCGGTCCCGACGGATACATTTATGACGAAGACGGGCTCGATGAAGAAAAGATTGCTTACATGTTGGAACTTCGCGCGAGCGGGAACGATATTTGCAGCCCGTATGCGGAACGCTTCGTGGGGGCTAAGTTCGTGGCAGGCCGCCGTCCGTGGGAAGTGAAGTGCGATATCGCTTTGCCGTGCGCTACGCAAAACGAGCTGAACGGAGAAGATGCCCGGCATCTTATCGAAAACGGAGTGATATGCGTGGGTGAAATCTCCAATATGGGATGTACGCCCGAGGCTATCGACGCGTTTATTGCCCATAAGATGCTCTACGCTCCGGGCAAGGCTGTCAACGCCGGCGGTGTAGCCACGTCCGGATTGGAGATGAGCCAGAATGCCATGCACCTCAGTTGGTCGGCAGAAGAGGTGGACCGTAAGCTTCATGCTATTATGCACGGTATTCATGAGCAGTGTGTGAAATACGGTACTGAGCCGGACGGTTATGTCAATTATGTGAAAGGAGCCAATGTGGCCGGATTCATGAAAGTGGCCAAGGCCATGATGGCTCAAGGAGTGGTATAGGTAGTTTTGTCATGAGGTAGAAAGGGGAGCGGTGCCGGAAAGAATCATTTCCGGTACCGCTTTTTTGTGCCGCATTTTTTGCATGCCTGCGGATTTTTGTGTTTATTTGTTTTCGCAATCAGAGATTAGACCAAGCTATTATGACAGACGATAAAAATAAAGAATGCCCGCTCTTGCGGGATACCGCTTTTGTGGACCTGATGAAGCGGCGCATTTTCAATGTGCTACTCATTGCCAACCCGTATGACGCTTTCATGTTGGAGGATGACGGACGGGTGGAGGAAAAGATTTTCGATGAATACGTGAAATTGGGTTTGCGTTATCCGCCCCGTTTTTTTCAAGTCGCTTCGCAGGAGGAAGCGGAAGAAGAGCTGGGAAAGACCAGTTTTGATTTGATTATCTGTATGCCCGGTACGGACAATAACGACGTGTTCGACATCGCGCGGGGCATCAAGACGGACAATCCCACGGTACCTATCGTCGTGCTGACTCCGTTCAGTCACGGTATAAGGAAAAGCATGCAGAACATGGATTTTTCCATCTTCGATTATGTGTTTTGCTGGTTGGGCAATACAGACTTGTTACTCTCTATCATCAAACTGATAGAAGACAAAATGAACCTGGAGAACGACGTGGCAGCCGGGGTGCAGATGATACTGCTGGTAGAAGACTCCATCCGTTTCTATTCCTCCATCCTGCCCAACCTCTATCGGTTCGTACTCCAGCAAAGTCTGGAGTTCTCCACCGAGGCATTGAACGCCCAGCTCGAGACCTTGCGGATGAGGGGGCGGCCGAAAATCGTGCTGGCCCGTACGTATGAAGAGGCCTGGGACTTGTACACCCGTCATAAGGAGAACACGCTGGGGGTCATCAGCGACTGCCGTTTTCCCCGTGACGGGAAGACGGACGAGATGGCCGGGTACAAGCTATTGTCGGCCATCCGTGCCGAAGACGAGTTCGTGCCGCTGATTATGGAGTCTACGGAGGCCGACAAAAGCGGCTGGGCCGAGAAATGCGGGGCGCATTTCATCGACAAGAATTCCAAGAAGATAGGGGTGGACCTCCGTCGTTTGGTACGCCGTCATTTCGGGTTCGGTGATTTCGTCTTTCTCGACCCGAACACAATGGAAGAAGTAGCGCGCATCAAAAACCTGAAAGACCTTCAGAACAACATTTTCACCTTGCCCAAGGAATCGCTCCTTTACCATATTACGCGCAATAACGTGTCGCGTTGGTTATGCTCGCGGGCATTGTTCCCCATATCCGAGTTCCTGAAGCACATCACGTGGGATTCGCTGCAAGACGTGGATGCCCACCGTCAAATCATATACGACGCGATTGTGAGCTACCGCCGGATGAAGAACCAAGGCGTAGTGGCCGTGTTCCACCGCGACCGTTTCGACCGTTTCAGCAATTTCGCACGTATCGGTGAAGGCTCGTTGGGCGGAAAAGGGCGTGGCCTGGCCTTCCTGGATCATATCATCAAGCAGCATCCCGAATTGAACGCGTTCGACAATGCAGATGTCATGATACCCAAAACGGTGGTGCTCTGTACGGACATCTTCGACGAGTTCATGGATACGAACGAACTTTACCAGATTGCGCTTTCGGACATTCCCGACGAAGAGATTCTCCGTGCATTCTTGCAAGCCCGGCTGCCCGAACGCCTGATCGGCGACTTGGAGGCCTATCTTGATGTCGTGCGCCAGCCCATTGCCATCCGCTCCTCTTCCTTGCTCGAAGATGCACATTACCAGCCTTTTGCCGGGATATACTCCACCTATATGATACCTTACGTGGAGAGTCGCGACGTGCGGCTGAAGATGTTGCGCGATGCCATCAAGGGGGTATATGCTTCGGTGTTCTACCGCGATAGCAAGGCGTATATGACGGCTACGAGCAACGTCATCGACCAGGAAAAAATGGCGGTGATTCTTCAGGAGGTGGCCGGAAACCGTTACGGCGACCGTTTTTATCCGAACATCTCCGGTGTGGCCCGCTCGGTGAACTACTACCCCATAGGGGACGAGCAAGCCGAAGACGGCACGGTAAATCTGGCGCTCGGGCTCGGGAAGTACATCGTGGATGGCGGTATGAACCTGCGGGTTTGTCCGGCTCATCCCGACAAGGTGCTGCAGACGAGCGAGATGGAAATAGCCTTGCGCGAGACGCAGACGCGGTTTTATGCCCTCGAAATGAAAGCCGTGGAGGAGGATTTCAGGGTGGACGACGGTTTCAACCTGTTGAAGCTTCCGGTCAAGGAAGCCGAACAGGACGGTTCGCTGCAATTCATTGCTTCCACGTACGACCCCTATGACATGGTGATTCGCGACGGTATTTACGACGGAGGACGTAAACTCGTCACCTTCTGCGGCGTGTTGCAACAGGGGGTGTTTCCCCTTCCGGAGCTTTTGCGGCTGATTCTGAAACTTGGGCGTGAGAGCATGCGTCGCGAGGTGGAGATAGAATTTGCCGTGAAACTGAATCCCGACCGTACTGGGGTGTTCTATTTGTTGCAGATACGTCCGATGGTGGACAATAAGATGATGCTCGACGAAGACTTGACGGAGATTCCCGATGAGAAGACGCTGATACGTTCGCATAACGCCATCGGCCAAGGGGTGAGCAATGAAGTGTACGATGTGGTCTATGTGAAGACCGACGATTATTCCGCCTACAACAATCCGGCCATAGCCGACGAGATAGATCGTATCAACCGCCGCTTCCTGGAGGAGGGGCGCAACTATGTATTGGTCGGCCCGGGACGGTGGGGCAGTAGCGACCCTTGGTTAGGCGTTCCGGTGAAATGGCCCAACATTTCAGCCGCCCGTGTCATTGTGGAGTCCGGGTTGACGAATTACCGTGTAGACCCCAGCCAAGGCACACACTTCTTCCAAAACCTGACCAGTTTCGGCGTGGGATATTTTACGGTGAATGACTTTTTGGGCGACGGGGTATACAACCAGGTTTTCCTGAACAGCCAACCGGCCGTGGAAGAAACGGCCCACGTGCGTCACGTGCGCTTTTCCTCTCCCGTGGTCATCAAGGTGGACGGGATGAAAAAAGAAGGAGTGGTCATGCTTCCCGGAGTGGAATAGTAAGGATTTATGGCTTATTGGTAGAATAAGAAGACGAATTTTGTAAATGATTGGTTGATAGATGTTTGAGACAATGCTGAGAGCCTCTTGTTTTTCTCCGCAGAATGAAAAATCGTTTGCAGGAGAATGAGAAATCGTTTGCCTGAGATTGATTTTCATTTCTCAGGCGAACGATTTTGCTTGTTCGGATTGTCTGTATATATGAAAAAGTACGATATGACGATAAGAACCTTATGCGCCCGTATCAAAGGGCAGCCCGACGTGACGGAGGGCACGGCTTATGCCATTTTGTTCACCATCAGTTTTGCCCATTTGTTGAACGACATGATACAGTCGGTCATTCCGGCCATTTATCCGATGATAAAGGATAAGTTCGGGTTTTCCTTTGCGCAGATTGGTGTCATTACGCTGGTGTTCCAGTTGACTTCCTCCATCCTGCAACCTTTTGTGGGGCGTTATGCCGACCGTCATCCCCGTCCTTATGCGCTCTCGTTGGGCATGTGTTTCACGTTGGCCGGATTGTTGTTGCTTTCTTTTGCTTATAATTTTATGTTGATACTTCTGGCCGTGAGTATCATCGGATGGGGCTCGTCCGTTTTTCATCCGGAGGCGTCGCGTGTGGCGCAGTTGGCTTCGGGTGGTAAAAAGAGTCTGGCACAGTCTATTTTCCAAGTGGGAGGAAATGGCGGCAGTGCTATCGGACCTTTGTTGGCAGCCTTGATTATCATACCTTTCGGACAGCCTGCTATCAGTTGTTTTGCCATGGCGGCAGTGCTGGCTTCTTTGATATTGGCAAGGGTGGGGCGATGGTATGGCATGAAGCTGGCCACCGTCACAAGGCAGCGTCATGCTGTTTCTGTGGCGGCAGGCAGGCTGTCGAAAAGCCGGGTCCGGACGTCGCTTTTGATTCTTGTCGTGCTGATATTCTCGAAATACTTTTATATCTCTTGCATGACGAGCTATTTCACGTTCTTCTTGATGGACAAGTTCGGTATGTCCGTACAGCATTCCCAAGTCTGTTTGTTCGCCTTTCTGGCGGCATTGGCTGTCGGGACTTTGTTCGGTGGAGTGTTGGGCGACCGTTTCGGGCGTAAGTATGTGATATGGGGCTCCATTCTCGGTGCGGCTCCCTTTGCGCTCGTTTTGCCTTACGTCGGTTTGTTCTGGACCATTACGGTAGCGGTGATAACCGGGTTGGTCATCGCTTCGGCTTTCTCGGCCATTCTGGTTTATGCCACGGATTTGATGCCGGGGAAAGTGGGGATGATTTCGGGCATTTTCTTTGGCTTGATGTTCGGGTTGGGCGGAATCGGTTCGGCCTTTTTCGGTTGGTTGGCCGATAGGACCAGTATAGATTTCATTTTCCGGGTGAGTGCTTGGTTGCCTTTGCTGGGCATCATCGCGGGTTTTCTGCCTGATATGAAAGAGAAAAAACGAATTTTATAAGTTAATCATGACGATGCAATACACATGTAAATACTTGTCGCCTTTAGGGGAAATGCTGTTGGCTTCCGACGGGGAGGCATTGACGGGTGCCTGGTTCGAGGGACAGAAATACTATGCTGCCGCTTTGGCGGTTGCCCATGAGGAGAAATCATTGCCGGTGTTTGAAGAAACCCGGACGTGGCTTGACGGTTATTTCAACGGTCGGAAGCCGGGTTTCATGCCTCTGATACATTTGCAAGGCTCGCCGTTCCGGTTGGCTGTGTGGGAGATGTTGCAAAAGATTCCTTACGGAGAAACGGTCACTTATCGCGACTTGGCTTTGGAAATAGCCCGGAAGCGTGGAATACGGAGCATGTCGGCGCAGGCTGTAGGAGGAGCCGTGGCGCATAATCCGGTGTCTGTCATTATACCTTGCCATCGCGTAGTGGGCAGTCACGGAAGTTTGACAGGGTATGCCGGAGGGCTTGAGCGTAAAGTCCGGCTTCTGAATCTGGAGGGGGCAGACATGACGGGCTTCTTTGTGCCCGGACGAGGAACGGCACTGTGACATCCGAATGGGTAATCGTCCGGTTTCGGGGCATCGGCCGGTAAGAAAACGGGCAAAGAAAAAAGACGGAGAGAATGCAGACATTCCTCCGTCCCTTTATGGATTCTATGATTAAATCTTATACGATACCTTGAGCCATCATAGCCTTGGCTACCTTCATGAAACCGGCGATGTTGGCACCCTTCACGTAGTTGACGTAACCGTCGGCTTCCGTTCCGTACTTCACGCAATTCTGATGAATGTTCTCCATGATGGCGTGCAGACGGGCATCTACCTCTTCCGATGTCCAAGACAGACGTTCTGAGTTCTGGCTCATTTCGAGACCTGAAACCGATACGCCGCCAGCGTTGGCTGCCTTGCCCGGTGCGTACAGAATCTTGGCTTCCTGGAATACGCGGATGGCTTCCGGAGTAGAAGGCATGTTGGCGCCTTCGCTCACGGCCATTACGCCGTTGGCTACCAACTGGCGAGCCTGGTCACCGTTGATTTCGTTCTGAGTGGCCGACGGCAGTGCGATGTCTGCCTTTTCGCCCCAAGGCCGTGCGCCTGCCACGTATTTGCAACCGTATTTCTCTGCATATTCACGGATACGTCCGCGATACAGGTTCTTAAGTTCCATGATGTAGTCGAGCTTTTCGCGGTCGATTCCGTCCGGATCGTAGATGTAACCGTCTGAGTCGGACATCGTGAGTACCTTTCCGCCGAGTTGAAGTACCTTTTCGGCCGTGTACTGAGCCACGTTGCCGGAACCGGAGATGAGGACTGTCTTGCCTTTAAGGTCGGTGCCTTTGGTCTTCAGCATTTCCATGAGGAAGTACACGTTACCGTACCCCGTAGCTTCGGGACGGATGAGCGAACCGCCGAACTCAAGTCCCTTGCCGGTGAATACGCCGCTGAATTCATGGGTCAGTTTCTTATACATGCCGAACATGTAACCGACTTCGCGTCCGCCTACGCCGATATCACCGGCCGGCACATCGGTATCGGGACCGATATGGCGATTGAGTTCGAGCATGAAGGCTTGGCAGAAACGCATCACCTCGGCGTTGCTCTTGCCGCGCGGAGAGAAATCGGAACCGCCCTTGCCGCCGCCCATAGGAAGAGTGGTCAGAGAGTTTTTGAAAGTCTGCTCGAAAGCCAGGAACTTCAAAATGCTGAGGTTTACGGAACTGTGGAAACGGATACCGCCTTTATAGGGACCGATTACGTTGTTATGCTGTACACGGTAACCCATGTTGGTTTGAATCTGGCCTTTATCGTCCATCCAAGTGACGCGGAATTGATAAACGCGATCAGGAATACAAAGACGTTCAATCAGATTGGCTTTTTCGAACTCAGGGTGTTTGTTGTACTCCTCTTCGATCGTACTGAGAACTTCTTCTACAGCCTGATGATACTCAGGTTCGTTAGGGAAACGACGTTTCAAGTCTTCCAGAACTTTTTTTGCATCCATGTGATAAATCCTTTTTTAATTAATATTATTCGTTAACTTTATCTTTTCTACCTTATTTCTCCTTATTATATATAAGAAAAATCTCTCTCTTGGTTTTCAGTTGCCAAAGTTAAGCATTTAATAGCAAACTGCCAATAAAAACGAGAAAAAAAATCTTTTTGCTATCATTTTTAGCAAAAGACAAACATTTCTTCGGATTCGCAGTGCTTTATATAAAAATAAGGTTTTGGATTTTGTATTTTTTCCGGTTTGCACTATCTTTGCATAGCATTTTTTTGATTGAAGATGAAGAACATCAGGAATTTCTGTATTATTGCACATATAGATCACGGTAAGTCTACTTTGGCCGACCGTTTGCTTGAATATACGAATACGATAAAGGTCACCGAAGGGCAAATGCTCGACGATATGGATCTGGAGCGGGAGCGTGGCATTACCATTAAAAGCCATGCCATCCAAATGGAATATATACATAAAGGAGAGAAGTACGCGTTGAATCTGATCGATACGCCGGGACATGTGGATTTCTCATACGAGGTTTCGCGTTCCATCGCGGCTTGCGAGGGGGCGTTGTTGATTGTGGATGCCACGCAAGGCGTGCAGGCTCAGACCATCTCCAATTTGTATATGGCCATAGAGCACGACTTGGAAATCATCCCGGTCATTAACAAATGCGACATGGTGAACGCCATGCCGGAAGAAGTGGAGGATGAAATCATAGACCTGTTGGGATGTAAACGTGAGGAGATTATCCGTGCGTCGGGACGTACGGGAATGGGAGTGGATGAAATATTACAGGCTGTGGTGGAACGTATCCCCCATCCGGAAGGGGATGAGGACGCTCCTTTGCAGGCATTGATATTCGATTCCGTGTTCAACTCGTTCCGTGGGATTATCGCTTATTTCAAAATCGTGAACGGCAGTATCAAGTCGGGCGACGAAGTGGCTTTTATCAATACGGGCAAGGAATACACGGCTGATGAGATTGGAGTACTGAAGATGGAAATGTCCCCCCGTAAGGAATTGCATTGCGGGGATGTGGGGTATATCGTTTCCGGTATTAAGACGGCAACGGAGGTGAAAGTCGGCGATACGATTACTCACGTGGAGCGTCCGTGCGATAAAGCCATTTCCGGTTTCGAGGAAGTCAAGCCTATGGTTTTTGCCGGGCTTTATCCCATAGAGACCGAGGATTTTGAAAATCTCCGGGCCTCTTTGGAAAAATTGCAGTTGAACGATGCGTCGTTGACCTTCCAACCGGAATCGTCCGTGGCGTTGGGCTTCGGTTTCCGTTGCGGTTTCCTCGGCTTGCTTCACATGGAAATCGTGCAGGAACGTTTGGATCGCGAGTTCAATATGGATGTGATTACGACCGTACCCAACGTGTCTTATCTCGTATATGACAAGCAGGGCGGGGTGAAAGAAGTGCATAACCCGGCCGGTATGCCCGAAGTGACGCTGATCGACCATATAGAGGAGCCGTACATCAAGGCTTCCATTATTACGACAACCAACTTCATCGGTCCCATCATGACCTTGTGCCTGGGGAAAAGGGGGGAGTTGTTGAAACAGGAGTATATCAGCGGAAACCGTGTGGAACTCCATTACAGCATGCCTTTGGGTGAGATTGTGATTGATTTTTATGATAAACTCAAAAGCATATCAAAAGGGTATGCCTCTTTCGACTATCATCAGGACGGTTTCCGGCCGTCTAAACTGGTGAAGTTGGACATCCTGTTGAACGGGGAACCGGTGGATGCGTTATCTACTTTGACGCATATCGACAATGCGGTGGACTTCGGGCGGCGGATGTGTGAGAAGCTGAAGGAGTTGTTGCCCCGCCAGCAGTTCGATATTGCCATACAGGCGGCCATCGGTGCCAAGATCATCGCCCGCGAGACGGTGAAGCAGTTACGTAAGGACGTGACGGCGAAATGTTACGGAGGAGATATCAGCCGGAAAAGAAAATTGCTTGAGAAACAGAAGAAAGGAAAGAAACGGATGAAACAGATTGGTAATGTGGAAGTGCCGCAAAAAGCTTTCTTGGCTGTGCTGAAGTTGGATTAACCTAATAAAAACCTTATAGACTATGGATTTAAGACGCGACGTGGCCCGTGAAATAGCCCGTATTTATTGCCGTTTGTCTCCATCGGGCATCGAGGCATTGTCTGAGATACTCGTACCTTTCAAATATTCGAAAGGCGATGTGGTATTGCCTGAAGGAGAAACGTGTCGTCACATGTATTTCGTAGAGCGCGGAATGGTGAGACAGTATTATTATAAAGGTGGGCGTGATGTAACGGAACACTTTTCTTATGAAGGGCGAATCGTGATTTGCATTGAAAGTTTCTTGAAACAGGAACCTTCACGGCTGATTGTCGAGGCGTTGGAAAACAGCAGGCTTTACGGTATTCCGTATGATGCCTTACAGGAATTGGCAGACGAGAATAAAGAGATTGAGCTGCTGTTCCGTAAGATTATGGAACATGCCTTAATCAGTTCCCAAGTCTATGCTGACAGCCAGCGCTTTGAGAACGCTACGGAACGTTACCTTCGTCTCTTGAATACGAAACCCGAGATTTTGTTGCGTGCGCCGATGCTCCATGTGGCTTCTTACTTGCAAATGTCGCCTGAAACATTAAGCCGCGTGCGTGCGGCTCATTTGGAAGAGTCGAAAAAGGAGAGAAGTGAAAAGCCGTCCACAGAGTCTTAGGGACTTGTTAAGGTAATGAGATGGCCTTATATATGGAAACGCCGGATGTTCTTGATGAGAATATCCGGCGTTTTTGTGTACCTTGATATATTATAATAATGATTTCTTGCCTGTAAGTCTTGTTTGTAAATATAATATTTGCTAACTTTCGGTGTTTTTATAAACATTAAATCTTTTATTTATGGATTGTAGAGTTAACCTAATGAAAAAGAAAAGCGTTCGCTTGGTTTTGGTCGGTATGTGCGGCGTAGCCGGATTGTTGGTCACTACGACCATGAGAGCTGAAAGTGGGCTTAGTGTGTCCGCAGTAACGATGTCGGCTGACGAGGCGGAAACAGGACATCCTTTGGAAGGATTTTGGAAAAAGACTTGGATTCGGAAGAAAGGGGATTCCCATAAGGGTTCCCAACCGTTCGTGCATTACAAGTATTATGGAGAAGACCACATGGTGTCGCTTTCCGTGCGGTATGTAGGCACCAACGATGTGGACGTGGATTTCGAAGGGTTATACACCACGTTTGAGTATATGTCGAAGAAAGCCATTCGTGAAGGCGGCGGGAAATTGAAAATCAAGACGCGGGCAGAAGACATGTTCGAACTTTCATGGACGGGTCGTTCCCTTGTAGGGGAGACGGACTATGAAGAGGGGTGGGAGCGGTATCCCATGCCCTCGGGATTGGCCGCCATACACCAAGGGATGCGCGATGCCCACGAGGCAGACGGACGTTACACCGGCATGTGGGAAGTGCAAGGCTTGCGGCAACCGTTGACGGGTGAACTGATACCACCCAAGTTGAAGAGCTATAAATGGTATGGTGACGGTTATTTCTTGGGCTTTACCCCGAATCGAACCGGGGAAGACCGTGTATATTTTAAGGGACATGCCGGGACTTTCACGTCGGAGGGTGACAGCATCATCAAGGAGCGCGGTGGGCGCAACAAGGTGAAATGGTTATCGGACGACACGTTTGAGATGTCGTGGTTCAACGGACGGGGTGTGGCTACCGAGGTGTGGAAGCGCGTGGAAAACGATGATTTGGAACAGCAGGTGCTTCGCGTGATGAAGCCGATGTTCCTGCGTGTGGAAGGTTTGTCTGTGGCGGATATGTATGCAGCCGACAAGGTGTATGAGAAAGCTGATGTTCCTCCGCAATATCCCGGAGGAATAAACGCCCTGATGGAATATATGTCGTCTAATATCCACTATCCTGAGGCCTGTGTCAAGGAGAAAGTCGAAGGCAGGGTGATGGTTTCTTTCGTGGTGGATAAGGATGGGAACGTGACGCGCCCGCAAGTGGTGAAAAGTCCTGATGTGCGCCTGAGTGCGGAAGCCGTGAGGGTCATCATGGCCATGACGAAGTGGAAACCTGCACGGTTGGACGGCAAACCGGTATCTATGAAAGTTACTGCTCCCATAATGTTTGCGTTAAAAGGAAAGAAGAAATGAGGGTTGGAAGAGTCGGTACAGGAATCTGAAAGTCCTGGTTTGCAGTGGGGCTGCAACCTAAGAAAAAGGGAAAGGCGTGTCGCTCTTTCCCTTTTTTTTGTGTCTCGTTTCCATGAGGGTTCCCCGTATGGATACCCGTAGGTTTAACGTGCCGCACGGTAGATGTGCTCCATGTCCTCGCGGTTCAAAACTTTGAAGCCTCCGATAGAATGGGTACCGTCATAACTGCATTTACGGGACATTTCGCGAATTTCCTCGTCTGTGATTTCGCGTCCGATGAGTTCGTGTATGCTGGTAGGCATGCCGATGGCCCGGAAGAAGCGTTCCAATGCTTCGATACCGGCCAAGGCTGTTTCTTCTGCCGACTTGAAGTTGTTTCGTACTCCCATGGCATTGACGGCGAATTGTGCGAAACGGGTGGGATTTTCAAGGTAGACGTAACGTGCCCAACTGCCCCATACGGCGGCCAGGCCCGCACCGTGGGTTACGTCGAACATGCCGCTGAGTTCGTGTTCCAGAAAGTGTGTGGCCCAGTCTGAAGTGGTACCGCAACCGGTCAAACCGTTGTGAGAAAGGCTGCTCGCCCACATGATTTGGGCGCGATGCAGGTAGTTGTCCGGTTGTTGCAGTACTTTGAACGCGCTGTCTTGTACGGTGCGGATGAGGCTTTCGGCAATGGAGTCGGTTACGGTCATGTCATCATCGTGGGAGAAGTAGCGTTCCAACGTGTGCATGATGATATCTACTACGCCGGCTGCCGTTTGATAGGGAGGCAATGTAAAGGTGCGCTCCGGGTTCATTACGGCAAACTTGCAGCGGAGCTTATCGCTGCCGTAGTCTTTTTTCAGGTCGCCGTCTTCGTTGGTAATGACGCTGTCCGGAGACGATTCGGAGCCGGCAGCTGGGATGGTCAGGATGACGCCGATGGGCAGCGCCGCTTTTAGCTGCTCCTTTTCAATATAAATATCCCATATGTCACCATCGTAAAGCGCACCGCCTGCGATGGCCTTGGCGGAGTCGATCACGCTGCCGCCGCCCACAGGCAGCAGAAAGTCCACGCCCTCCTTCTTGCACAGTTCAATGCCCTCGTACACCAGAGAGAGCCGGGGATTGGGCTTCACCCCGCCCAAAGACACGTAGGGGATGCCCGCCGCGTCC
>OLVO01001225.1_pt1 | contig 27223 bp, 21 predicted proteins | sample 1672571 | NCBI WGS metagenome assembly OLVO01 (sample SAMEA3136700, study PRJEB25190) | human gut metagenome | biome: human gut; feature: human-associated habitat; material: faeces | place: Austria | collected 2013
GCTGGATTCGCCGTTGGAGGCAATGGTGCTGCGGTAGTCGGCGCAGCCCAGGAACAAGGGGTTGTCGCCCAGGGCAGGCATGCCGCCCCGGGGCAGATGTACGGCGGTGATGGATGCGGCGCGCACTTCCTCGGCGCGGGCGCGGCAGGCGGCTTCATCGCCCAGCGTTTTGGGCTGCATGGCAGCGCACTGGGCCTTGGCCTCCAGCAGGCGCTGCACGCTGACGTCCAGTTCGGCCAGGTCCAGCTCGCCGTTTTCGGCGGCACGGCGGGCATTTTGCATTGCTTCGGCGGCCAGGGCGGGTGTCTGGGAGACGAACACCAGGTCGACACCGGCTTTCATGGCAGCCAGCACGCCGTTGACCGTGCCGTAGAACTTTTTGATGGCGTCCATCTCCATGCAGTCGGAAATGATGATGCCGCCAAAGCCCAGCTTTTCCCGCAGGAGGCCCGTCATGATGCGGCGGGACATGGTGGCGGGGATGTGCTCCGGCTCGATCTGCGGAAAGAGGATGTGGGTGGTCATCACGGCGGGTGCACCGGCTTCGATGCCCGCAATAAACGGTTTCAGTTCCCGCTGCATCAGCTCGTCAAAGCTGCGGTCGATGCAGGGCAGGCCAAGGTGGGAATCCACCGCCGTATCGCCATGGCCGGGGAAATGCTTGAGCGAGCAGTAGACGCCGCCGTCCAGCAGGCCGCGCACCATCTGGCTGCCGTATTCGGCCACACGCTCCGGCGTATCGCCGTAGCTGCGCACGCCGATGACCGGGTTGTCCGGGTTGCAGTTGATGTCCATGACCGGGGCCAGATTGAAATCAACGCCGCAGCTGCGCAGTTCCTGGGCGGTCAGCAGGCCCATATCGTAGGCGTTGCGGGGGTTGCCGGTGGCGGCTACCGCCATGGCGCCGGGGATGTTGACCTCACTCTCCGGCAGGCGGGTGACAACGCCGCCCTCCTGGTCGATGGTGATGAAGGGCGTCACGCCGGTTTCTTCCTCCACCACTTTGCGCAGGGTGGCGCAGAGCTTTTTCAGCTGGGGGCCATCCTGGATATTGCGGCGGAAAAGGATGATGTTGCCGACCTTATATTCTTTGATAAGCCGCAGAAATTCTTCCGGCGGCTCTAACCCCTGAAAGCCCGCGGCCAATCGCTGGCCCAGTTTTTCCTGCAGGGTCATTTCTTGCAATGTACGCATAAAAGCACCTCGTCAATACAGGTGGTAGGCCGCTTTGCGGGCGGCAAAGGCGGCTTCGTCCGGGGCCTGGGCTTTGATAAGCTCCGCCGCCGTCCAGTCCGGGCGTTCCAGTTCCCGATGGCCTGCCAGCAGGCTAATAAAGGGGCGGCCGCCCTCGGTATGCGGGGGCAGCAGGGCGAAGTCATTGGGGCAGGTATCCCGGATGAGTTCCAGCAGGATCAGGCCTGCCGAAAGTGGGCGCACGGCGTCGGCATCCAGCACGTGCAGGTGCACACCGCCGCACAATTGGCCCTGATGTTTGGAGAACGTCGGGGTAAAATAGTACGGCGTAGCGCAGATACCTGGCAGGCCGCGGGCGTTAAAAGCCGCCGCCAGCGCCTCGGCATCATGGATATAGGGCGCACCGATGACGGCGAAGGGGGCGGCGGTGCCGCGGCCCTCGGAGACATTGGTGCCCTCAAACAGGCAGGTGCCTACGTAGAGCAGAGCCGTTTCGTAGTTGGGGATGTTGGGGCTGGGCATGATCCACGGCGTGCCCCAGGCCGGGGCGCTTTGGCCGCGCTGCCAGCCGGTGCAGGGTACGACGGTAAGGTCGCAGCCAAAGTGCTGCTCGGCGTTGACCATTTGGGCAAACTCGCCGATGGTCAGGGCGTAGCGAGTGGGGAGCGGGTAGCAGCCTACAAAGTTCTCCATACCGGGGCGCAAAGTTGTACCCTCGATGATCTCTCCGCCCAGCGGGTCGGGGCGGTCCAGCACCACCAGCCGCTTGCCCGCCCCGGCGCAATCCTCGATGAGGTAGGCCAGTGTGGAGAGGAAGGTGTAGTACCGGCTGCCTACATCCTGTATATCATACACCAACACATCAAAAGTTTCCAGCATGGCGGGGGTCAGCCGCTTGGAGTCTTTGCCATAGAGGCTGAACACCGGCAGGCCTGTGGCGGCGTCGGTATACTGGGGGATGAACGCCCCTGCCGCGCCGTCGCCCCGCACACCATGTTCGGGGCCAAGCAGGACACGCAGATCAGCGGCCTGCTGCAAGGCGGCAATGGTGGAGCGGCCGTCACTTGTGCGGCCCGTGGGCGTAGTGACCAGACCCACGCGGGCATCTTTAAACAGATGTTTATACTCTCCCAGCCTGTCCGCGCCGCAGCGCAGGGCGGGCATCAGCCCACCACCCGGGCGATATAGCCGTCTTTTTCCGCCAGGCGCTTTTCGGCTTCCTCGGCGGTGCAGCCGCACAGCAGCATGACGATGGCGATTTTGGGATGATAGCCGCACTGCTCCAGCGCAGCGGTAGCGGCGGCTTCGTCGCACTCGGCAGCCGCGCAGACGATGGACACGCAGCGGCGGATCAGCTTCTCGTTGGAGGGCTTGACGTCTACCATCAGGTTGCCGTACACCTTGCCCAGGCGGATCATCGTGCAGGTGGAGAGCATGTTCAGCACCATTTTCTGGGCTGTGCCGCTCTTCATGCGGGTGGAGCCGGTCACGACCTCGGGGCCTGGCATCGGTGCGATGCCCACCTCGGCCAGAGTGTCGATCTCGCTGCCGGGGCAGCAGGTCACACCGATGGTCACGCCGCCCAGGGACTTGGCGTACTCCATAGCGCCGATGACATAGGGCGTGCGGCCGCTGGCGGCGATGCCCACCAGCACATCCTGTTTGGTGTAGTGGATCTCTTCCAGATCCTTGCGGCCCAGATCGGGATCATCCTCGGCCCCTTCGACGGCACGGAAGATGGCCGGGGTGCCGCCTGCGATGAGGCCCTGCACCAGCTCCGGCTCGGTAGAGTAGGTGGGCGGGCACTCGACAGCATCGAGGATACCCAACCGGCCGGAGGTGCCGGCGCCCACGTAGATGAGCCGTCCGCCCTGCTTCATATGGCCGGTGATGATGTCCACGGCCCGGGCGATGTGCTGGGCCTCGCGGCCGACAGCGTCGGCCACCTTGTGATCCTCCTGATTGATCAGCCGTACCATTTCCAACGTGGACATGCGGTCGATATGGGCCGTAGCTTCGTTGCGTCGCTCGGTCGGGATTCGTTTGAGTTCAACCATAACGGTCCCCCTTGATTTCTTTTGCAGTAGTATTTTCGGGCGGCAGAACACAATTCTAAGTGCCGATACGGCGAGCGAGGTGCGCCAGCTGCTAAGCAAAAAGCGCAGAGAATACTTTGTGTATTCTCGAGCATTTTTGCAACGCAGATGGCGTGCCGCAGCCGCCGGAGCGGTGCTTAAGCCCGAAGGGCGGGAATTGTGTGATGTTGCCCTATAGTAGTTTTTTCTTTTGCCAGATATTGGAGTGGAAGCGCAGGCCGAACAGCACGGCCCTAAAGCCCCAATCCACGAAGATTGCCATCCAGATGCTGACCACACCCAGGCCGAAGCCCCGCACAAAGACGAAGCTTAGCCCGACGCGAAAGACCAGCATCGACGCCACGCTGATGACCATGGGGTAGCGCACATCTCCGGCAGCGCGCAGCGCCGCAGGGATGCAGAACCCGGCTGGGTAGAACAGCGAGGCAAAAATGCAGTGCCACAGCAGCAGGTCGTGGACCACGGCGGTGGTCTCGGCGGTCAGGCCATACAGGCCCGAAAGCTGCGGCAGAAAGATGTAAACGAGAAGGTTGGTGCCCAGCATCAGCACGTAGGCGATGGCCAGCAGCTTGCGGCCCAGGCGGCGGGCTTCGTCAGGCTTGTCCGCGCCGATGGCCTGCCCGATGACGGGCAGCATGGCCAGACTGATAGCACCGCCCGGCAGCGTGGCAATACAGGAGAGCGCCCCTGCGGCGGCATTGGCCGCCAGCGCCACTGTGCCCAGCGAGGCGTAGAGCTGCTGGACCAGCAGCTTGCCCAAACTGAACAGCGAGCTTTCGACGCCTGTGGGCACACCGATACCCAGCATCTTGCCGGTCAGGCTGCGGCAATCCGCCAGCGTTACGGTGCCGGGGTCGTGCAACATGCCGCTGTGGGCCACCAGCACGCAGAGCAGCAAACACACCACCCCGCGGGAGAGCGCCGTTGCCAGCGCTGCACCGCCTGCACCCAGCCCCATAATGCGGATGAACCAGAAGTTGCCCGCCACATTGATGAGGTTGACGACCAGGCTGGAGACCATCGAGATCATGCTGTTGCCCTGGCTGCGGTAGAGCGCGGTAATAGCGCTGTACACCGCCAAAAACGGGTAGCTGAGCCCCACGATGCGGAAGTAGTCGCGGGCACTTTGCATGACGTCCGCCTCCACATTGCCGAAGATCAGCCGCAGGGCCGGGGCACCCAGCAACTCAACACCTGCTAAGATAACAAGTCCGATGAGCAGGGCACCACCCAGCAATAAGCGGCCTGTCAGCGCGACCTTTTGCCGGTCGCCGCTGCCAAGGTACTGGCTGGCCACCACCGCGCCGCCGGTGCACAAAGCACCCAGCACGGCAGTGATCAGGAAGCTGATGGTATCCACCAGCGCCACGCCGGAGACGGCGGCCTCGCCCGCGTAGGACACCATAAAGGTATCGGCCACACCGACAAAGACGATGAGGAATTGCTCCGCAAAAAGCGGGAGCGTCAGCTGTAAAAGCTGTTTGTTTGTGTACATCATAGCGTTTTTAGCAGTACGCCAAAGGTGCGCACCGAGGTAAAACCAGCGCTTTCATAGATGCGGCGTGCCGGGTTGGCCACGCCGGTGAACAGCGACATATAGACTGCCCCGGCGCGCTTTTCCTCCGCACACAGGCGAAAGAAAAGCAGCTTGCCCAGGTGGCGGTGCTGGTACTGCGGCGCGATGCCGATGCCCGCAAAGAAGCCCCGGCCGGTAGGCTCCGGGTAAACCGGGCCTGCGAAACCGGCCACCGTGTTCCCTGCCAAAGCCACCGGCAGGCAGAGGCCGTCGCGGGCGGCGGCTGTAACCCGGACCGTCCAGTCCGGGTTATCCAGCGCTTGCAGCATGGCGTCCAGCCCGTGGTGGCGGTTGGGGTCATACAGGGCGAGGGTGCAGCCTTCGGCGGCTGTGCGGTGTTCCAGTGCGCGGACCTCCGGCGGAATCGCAAAGTTCGTCAAAGTTCGGTACATCGCAGTTTCCTGGGTAGTTTCGGTGTAACCGTGGGCCAGCATTCTTTCATGCAGGGGCAGGTCGGTGGCAATGCCGGGCATGTTGTTGTGTTCATGCCCCGGCGAGCCGGGAATGACCCAGGGCAGGTGCATGGGGTTGAAGAAGGTCACGGCGCTGGCGGTTTTGCCTGCGGCACGGAAAGCTTCTTCCAGCGCATCCAACAACTGCACCGTGGTTTCGGGCGTATCCCAGGCGGGGTCTGCCGCAAGGCAGGTGAAGCAGCCGCGCTCGCGCCCATGGGGGATGTCGTTTCCCACACAGCCGCAGATAAAGGCGACCACTCTCCCCTGTTCTGCCCTTACAAAGGTATATTCATAGGAAAAATACGGGTGGCGGAACAGCAGCCGGTCCACTTCAGCGTCCGGGCGGGACGCATACCCCTGCCGGGGCGCGTTTGCCTGCCACAGGGCCAACAGGGCAGCGTGGTCCGCCGGGGCAGCATTACGTATCATGGTATCAGCCCTTGACAGCACCGACCGTAACGCCCTCGAGGAAGTACTTCTGCAGGCAGAAGAACAGGATGAACATGGGCAGAGCGGAGATGGTGGCACCGGCCATCATGGGGCCAAACAGGGTGGTGTTGGCAAACTTGAACTGCTTCAGGCCGACCTGAATGGTATACATTGCCTCTTTGGAGGTGACCAGGAAGGGCCAGAAGAAGTTGTTCCAGCTGGAAAGGAAGGTGTTGATGGACAGCACCGCCAGAATGGTCTTGGACAGGGGCAGCACGATATGGGTAAAGATCTTGGGCTGGCTGCAGCCGTCCAGCTTGGCGCTCTCCAGCAGCGAGGTCGGGATGCTGGAGAAGAACTGCTTGGTCAGGAAGATGTTATACGACGTGACCAGGCCCGGCAGCACCAGCGCCGCGTAGGAGTTGGACAGATGGAACTTGTTGACGATCAGGATGTACAGGGGCACCTGGGTGACCTGGTACGGGATCATCATGCCGATCAGAATCAGGTTGAACAGGAAGTTTTTGCCCTTGAACTTCAGCTTGGCAAAGGCATAACCGGCCAGACTGGCGAATACGACGTTGCCCAGCACCTGGCAGGCGGACACCACAAAGGTGTTGGCCAGCCATTTAACGCTGTACTCACTGAAAGAGAAGAACGCCTTGTAGGAATCCAGACTCCAGGACGTCGGGAACACCGAGCGGTTGGAGGAGGCAGCCTCGACCGCAGGGCCGAAGGAGTTGACGATCATGTAAAACAGCGGGAACAGGCAGCACACTGCCAGGGTGACCAGCATCAGAATGATAATGGTGTTGCGCAGATACAGCATCTTTTTGTTGTTGACATGCTGGGAATACAGACCACTTGCCATTTATCTCTCCCCCTTTCTCAGTATTCGACATCGCTGCCGGCCATCTTGAACTGCAGGAACGAGATAGCCGCAATGACGATGGTAAGGATGACCGCCTGTGCGCACGCCAGACCGTATTTATTATAGGTAAAGGCGTTGTTGTAGATCAGCAGGCCGATCATCGTAGTGGCGTTGTCCGGGCCGCCGCCGGTCATCATGTAAGCGTTCATGAACACCTGGAAGGAGCCGATGACGCCGGTAACCAGCAGGAACAGGGTGGTGGGCTTGACCAGCGGGAATACGATGCGGGTGACCTTCTGCATGAAGGTCGCGCCGTCCAGCTCGGCCGCCTCGAAGTAGGTGTTATCGATACCCAGCAGGGCGGCGGTGTAGATGATGATGTTCTGGCCCTGGCCGGAAAGCAGCGCCATGATCATCAGGGACAGCATCGAGGTCTTGCTGGAACCCAGCCAGTTCTGGATGGGCAGATGGAAGAAGGTGAGCAGCTGGTTGAACAGGCCGGAGGGCGAGGAATCGTAGATCCACAGCCACACCACCGAAAGCGCGATACCGGAGGCAACGGCGGGCAGGTAGTACATGGCCTTAAAGACAGACTGCAGCTTCTTTTTAAAGGGCATGATCAGGATGGCCACCGCGAAGGAGATCAGCAGCGAAAGCGGCACGACCACGGCGGTGTAGATCAGCGTATTTTTGAGGGACTTCCAGAACAGAGTGTTGGTGAAGGTGGTCTGGTAGTTCTTCAGGCCGACAAAGTCAGAGCCGAAGGGTTTGTAATCCTCCAAGCTGGTGATGACAGCCGAGATCAGCGGGTAGATGGTAAACATCAAAAAGAAGATGACGGCAACGCCGATGAACGCATAGCCCCACAGATCATCGTTGGTGAAAAAGGGCTTTTTGCGCGGCTTTACGGCCGCCGGTTGGGTGGATTTCGACATTCGGGAACCTCCTGCGGTGTTCTGGATACACAGCGTTCCAACGTTGTTTTTGCGCCATAATATCCTATAGAAATGGCGGCTCGCCACCAGTAAGCCGGGGTGAGCCGCCATAGCTGAACGGGGGTTATGCGCAACTCCCATTCAGTGCGGATTCAGTTGGGGCAGCGGCAAAATCAGGTCAGGTCGCAGCCATCCTCGCCAAAGACGGCGGTAGCCTGCTTGACGATCTCGTCGTACATGGCCTGTGCGGTGGTCTCGCCAGCGATCAGAGCCTGGAACTTGGGCACGATGACCTCGTCCATCAGCTGCTTGGCGCTTGCGGTCTGCTCAGCGGTGATGCCGGTCGCAGGAGCGACAACGGTCTTGATCAGGCGGGCAGCGCAGTCGATGTTGCCCTGGTCACGGTCGCCGGTATCCATGGAAGCGAGAGCCTCACGGGCGGAAGCGCAGACGCCGTCCAGGCAGGTGGTGGCATCAACGTAAGCGGCACGTTCGCCGGAGGACAGGAAGTACAGGGCCTTCATAACGTTCTGGATGTGCTCATCGGTGGAGTTGCTGTTGCGGAAAGCGACCAGACCGTCGACGGTGCCGTAGCAGCTTTCCTCCACGCCGTCCATGGTGGGAACCGGCAGGAACGCGTAGGTAACGGGGATAGAGTTCTCAACAGCGGTGCCGTCGTTCGCCTCGATCGCGGCGTTGTTCTTGTTGATGTTGTTCTCGAACAGAGGCATGGCCTTGCCGAAGATCATGGCATTGCCGGTCTCGCACATGACCATACGCTGGGAAGCCTCGACACCGTAGTTGGGCATGTAGCTGGACTTGGTCATTTCCTCAACGGCGGTCAGCAGGTTCAGCATCTTGGTGCTGGTGTACTCATACTTCAGGTCGGAGTTGAAAGCGTTGTTCAGGCCGGCGCTGACACCGAAGATGTTCAGGAAGTCAGAAGCGGTTGCGCCGGAGTTGGCGAAGACGAAGCCGAAGGTGTCGTCCTTGGTGCCGTTCTTGATGGCTTCCATGAACTCATCGTAAGTCCAGCCGCTCTCCTGCACCTTGGCAACATCCACACCGGCAGCTTCCAGCATATCCTTGTTGGCGCCCAGTGCCTGGATGGTGATGTAGAGGGGCAGGCCGTAGACGTTGTTCTCGACGGTCATGTAGTCAAGGGCGTTCTGGTCAAAGTCAGCCAGCTGATCTTTGTCCATGTACTCGCTCAGGTTCAGGGCAGTGCCGTTTTCGACGTAGGTTGCCAGGCCTGCGTAGGAGATTTCAGAGATGTCCGGGGCCTCGCCGGCCTGGGCCATGGTGGACAGCTTGGTGGTGTGGTCGTCCCAGGAGGTGCCGATGACTTCCATGGTCAGGTTGGGATACATCTCGTGGAACTCGTCTGCCCACTCGGTCATCTTATCCAGATAGTCGCCGGTGACGGGGGGCACCATAACGGTGATGGTGTCCTCGGCTTCAGAGGCCGTGGATTCGGCGGCAGAGGATGCCGTGTCCGTCGTGGCGGTGGATGCTGCTGCGCTGCTGGAAGATGCGCCGCCGCATGCTGCCAGTGAGAGGGTCATGGCCGTAGCCATGGTAAGTGCAACAAGCTTTTTCATGTGTTGTGTTCTCCCTTCGATTTTGTGGTTTTGTGGTCACCGTTTCCTCGCCGGTGATCTTATGTTTTGAATTGTACTCTTTTTTCACGAAAACGTCAAGTACTTGAAACATTTTTTTAGATAAAACGGCAAAATGACGGTTTTGCTTATGTTTTTTCGCTTTTTTGCACAAAGAACATTCTGATTTTCAGCTGCAAAACAGTTAAGTGAAATAAAGTTACGATAAAAACAGCCCCCTCGCAGGGAGGGAGCTGAATGTAGATATTATCCTAATGTGAAATTACCGTTATATTCGTCATATTCGTTACAATCGTTCTTTTCGTCATATTCGTCACCCAATAACCGTAACGAATATGACGAATATAACGAATATGACGGTAATAACGAATATTACGATAATTACGAAGTGTACGACTTGTACGACATATACAACTATTACAGTAACTGCAAAAGGCTCCCCTTCGAGGGGCGCTCCCGCGCAGCGGGTGAGGGGTGGTTACTTTAGCCACGAGCGGCACGAGAGCCACCCCTCAGTCACCTTCGGTGACAGCTCCCTTCAAAGGGAGCCTTTTATCTTACCGCTTATGATACATGCGGTCCTCTTCCTCGTAATGGGGGGTGCTGGTCAAGTTCAGCCCTAACTTTTTCAGCGTGTCGATGTCCACGCCGGACAGGATGACCGTGGTGTGGATGTCACAGCCGCGCAGTTTGGGCAGTTCCCGCATAGCCGCGGCGGCGATGGGGTTCTCGTAGGCCGAGCTGGACAGGGCGATCAAAATCTCGTCCGTGTGCAGGCGGGGGTTCTTGCTGCCCAGGTAGGTGGTCTTCAACTGCTGGATGGGCTCGATAGCCTTGGAGGATACCAGGTCGATCTCCTGGTCGATGCCTGCCAGCCGCTTCAGCGCATTCAGCAGGGCCGAGGATGCCGCGCCCAGCAGCGGGCCGGTTTTGCCGGTGACGATGCTGCCGTCGGCCAGTTCAATGGCTGCCGCCGGGGCACCGTCGATGGCCTCGGAACAGGCGGCGGCTTTTTTCTCCACCTCGCGGTCGCCGGGGGCGATGCCCGCCTGGTTCATCAGCAGTTCCAGCTTGAAGCGGTCCTGCTTGACCACGCCGCTGACTTTCTGGTCGCACATACATTTGTAGTAGCGGCGGACGATCTCTTTCAGCGAGGCTTCACGGCAGACTTCATCGTCGATGATGCAGTTGCCCGCCATATTCACGCCCATATCTGTGGGCGAACGGTAGGGGCTTTTGCCGGCGATCAGCTCAAACATGGCGTTGACCACCGGGAAAATTTCAATATCGCGGTTGTAGTTGACGGTGGTCTCGCCGTAGGCTTCCAGATGGAACGGGTCGATCATGTTCACGTCGTTCAGGTCGGCGGTTGCGGCCTCATACGCAAGGTTGACCGGGTGCTTGAGGGGCAGGTTCCAGATGGGGAAGGTCTCGAACTTGGCGTACCCAGCCCGCACGCCGCGCTTGTACTCGTGGTACAGCTGGGACAGGCAGACCGCCATCTTGCCGGAGCCGGGGCCGGGCGCGGTGATGACCACCAGCGGGCGCTGGGTCTCGATGTAATCGTTTTTGCCGTAGCCGTCATCGCTGACGATATGGGCTACATCGTTGGGATAACCGGCGATTTTGTAGTGACGGAAGGTGCGGATGCCCAGGCTGTTGAGCTTGGCCTCGAAGTTTTCCACATCGGGGTGGGCGGTGTACATCGTCACGCAAACGCTGCCCACAAACAGTCCCACACCCTGGAAGGCGTCGATCAGGCGCAGCACGTCCATATCGTAGGTGATGCCGTAGTCACCGCGGACTTTGTTGTTCACGATGTCCTCGGCGCTGATGACGACGACGATCTCGGCCTGGTCTTTCAATTGCAGCAGCATCTGCAGCTTGGAGTCCGGCTGAAAGCCGGGCAGCACGCGGGAAGCGTGGTAATCGTCGAACAGCTTGCCGCCGAATTCCAGATACAGTTTATTGTCAAACTTCTTGATGCGCTCGCGGATATGCTCAGACTGCATCGCAAGATATTTGTCGTTGTCAAATCCTATTTTCATCGTTCGTTTCCTCTCTGGTGGCCGGGCACACCATACCCGGACTTTAAAATCACAAGCATAAGTATACCACAGCCCGGGATGGGGTGCAATGCAAAACAACGCGCAGAATGCAATTCCGGCAGGATAGGCCGTTTTGGGCGGTACAAAGTTCTGTTTTTTGTTGCAGATGCCGTTTTGGGTCAGGTTTTTTGCCGGGCGGCAAGGTCTTTTTCCACCTTCCAGAAGGCCAGCAGCAAAAGCCCCGCCGCCACATAGCTGAGCGTTTCCACCCAGATATAGCCGCCTGCGATCACATGGCGCACAGCAACATTCTGGGCAGCAGTGCCCAGCGCCGTGCTGGCGCACTGGTCATAGCCGGTGCGCGCCAGCACCCCGTTGAACAGTGCACTCATCACCGAGCCGCCCGCCACGGACAGGGAGCTGTACACCGACATGGTAAGTCCGTCCGTACGGATGCCGCTGCGCCCCTCCACATGGTCCACCACATCGGTCACCATGGCAAGGAGCAGACAGCAGGTAGGCGCAGAGCCGAAGCACTTGAGCGCAACACCAATGGCAACAGGGACCAGTCTGCCCTGCCCCAGCCCCGCGAGTACGCCGCCCGCAGCGCCCAGCAGCAGAAACCAGCCGCACACCTTGCGCTTGCCGAACCGGTCGGTCAGCGGCACCAGCAGCACCGAGGCCAGCGCCATGGGCAGCGCACCCATCATGGTCAGCAGGGATTGAGATGCGCCCCATGCACCGGCGCTGCCCAAAAAGGTGTTGTCCACCACCCACTTGCAATAGTAGGTCATGGTGCTGTTTTTTAAAGATCCGCTCCACTGGAACAAAACGCATACACCCAGAATGAGCCACCACATGGGGTCGGCAGCCACCGCCCGCAGCTGGCGGCGCAGCGAGACCCGCTGCACCGGTACAGGCTCCGGCGGGGGTGTTTCTGTCTGCCGGGCGGCTTCAAATTCATCTTCCGGCCCGTACAGGCCTTCCAGAATGCGGCGTTCCTCGGTAACGCGCTCCCGGGTAAAGGCGAACTGCAAGTAGATGGTAAGCCCGGTGAACACCGCCACACCCAGCATGGTGAAAAACCAGCGGTGGATATTTTCCCGGAGGAAAAAGGACACCAGCATAGGGAACACCATGCTGCAAGTACCCATCACGCCCAGACCCACCATGCTGTTGATAGAGGCCAGCAACCCGCGCTGACGGCTGTCCCGGGTGGACACTGAGATCATGATGCTGCTGGCTGTGCTGTAAATGGGGGATGCAAACGAGTAGTACAGGTTGTACGCCACAGCGATCCACACCATGCGTGCGACGCCCTGAAATGGCACGATGAACATGAGCACGCTGGCAGAGGAAAAGGTAAACACCGAAAGCAGCAGCCACGGCCTTGCCTTGCCCGCCGTGGCGCGGGTGTGCTCGATCAGCTGCCCTACCAGAAGGTTTGCCGCCACGATGAGCACAGTGGACACCAGCTGCAACCGGCTGAGGAACCGCAGATCCAGCCGGAGCACATCGGTAAAGTAGCTTTGCAGGATGCTGCCGAAAATACTGCCTGAGATGGAAGCACCCATGGGACCCAGAATATAGCCGAAGAGCATCTCCGGCAACTGGACCTTCTCGCTTTTGATCCGGGTGCGGGTGAACCGGTGGTTCCAGAAGCTTTGTCTGCGCATGGAACAGATCGTTTCCTTTCTCCCCGCAAGTGCAGGGTCTTACACATTCCTATCATTTCTATGATAGCACATTTTCCACCGCCGGGGAACTGTCCGGTGCAAAAAACATCTTTTTACCGCAGACGGTCGGAAAACGCAAAAGGGACCGCCGCAGTGTGCGGCAGTCCCCTTTGCTCTTATGAAGAACTATCCGTATGGAGAAAGAAAATGGCTTGTTACTTTGCCTCAGCAGGCTGTGTCTTTTTGACAAGGCTCAGGATCACTGCGCCCAGTGCGCTGCCCACAGCCAGCGCCACGCAGTACAGCGCAGCGTGATCCACCACCGGGAATACGAAGATGCCGCCGTGGGGTGCGCGCAGTGCACAGCCGAAGGTCATGGAGAGTGCACCGGCAACAGCAGAGCCGACAACGCAGCTGGGCAGAACGCGCAGCGGATCGGCTGCTGCATAGGGGATGGCGCCCTCGGACACGAAGCACAGACCCATGACGTAGTTCACGATGCCGTTGCGGCGCTCGTCCGGCGTCCACTTGCGGGGGCAGAAGGTGGTAGACAGGGCAATAGCGATGGGAGGAACCATGCCGCCCACCATGACGGCGGCCATCACCTCGTAGTTGCCGGAAGCAAGGGCTGCGGTGCCAAAGACGTAGGCTGCCTTGTTGACCGGGCCGCCCATATCCACGCTCATCATACCGGCCACGATAGCACCCAGCAGCACCTTGGAGCTGCCACCCAGTGCGTTCAGCCAGTCGGTCATAGCGGTGTTGATCATGCCCATGACCGGGTTCACGGCACACATCATCGCACCCACGATGAGAATGCCGCCCAGCGGGTAGATGAGCATGGGCCGGATACCGTTCAGGCTGGCGGGCAGCTTTTCGGTGATCTTTTTAAGGAACTGCACAATGTAGCCCGCCGCAAAACCGGCCAGCAGCGCTGCAAGGAAGCCGCCGGAGATGCCGGTGGTGCTGCCTGCGGCAAGGTCGGTGAAGTTGGTGCCGTTCATGGCCAGCACGCCGCCGGCAAAACCTACGGCAAGGCCCGGACGGTCGGCGATGGACATGGCGATGAAGCCTGCCAGAATGGGCAGCATATAGCCAAAGGCTGCGCCGCCCACCGTCTTGAAGAAGGCGGCAACGGGGGTGTTCATGCCGAAGTTTGCGGGGTTGATGCTGTAATCATCCAGCAGGAAGGCCAGCGCGATCATGATGCCGCCGCCCACCACGAAGGGCAGCATGTGGGAAACGCCGTTCATCAGGTTCTTGTACAGGCTGCGGCCGAAGCTGTCCTTGGTGGAGCTGTCATCCTCGGCTGCTGCGCCGCCCTCGGCGTGGTACACAGGCACCTCGCCGTGCGCGATCTTTTTGATCAGCTCCTCCGGCTTATGGATACCGTCATCCACGCGGGTGAACAGCACCGGTTTGCCGTCGAAGCGGGCGGTTTCCACCTTTTTCTCCGCTGCCACGATGATGCCGTCACAGGCGGCGATCTCGGCGCGGGTCAGGATGTTCTTTGCGCCGTCCGAGCCGTTGGTCTCCACCTTAGTGGGCAGACCCAGCTTGTCGCCAGCCTTGGTCAGTGCTTCTGCCGCCATGTAGGTGTGGGCAATGCCGTTGACGCAGGCAGTTACAGCCAGAATGCGGTAGCCGTCCTGCGGGATGGCCTGCTGGGTAAAGCTTTCTGCGCCGAACTGTGCTTCCTCCTGCGCGTCGATGCACTCCAAAAACTCCTTGGGGGTCTTGGCGGCTTTGAGCTTTTCCACAAAGTCCTCGTTCATCAGCATCTGCATCATGCGGGCCAGCATATCCACATGCAGGCTGCCGTTTTCCGGGGCGGCAATGGCAAACAGCAGGTCGGTGGTGCCGTCATCCTCGGCGTTGTACTGCACCGGGGTGCTCAGCCGCAGAGCGGCCAGACTGGGGCGGGTAACTACATTGGTCTTGGCGTGGGGCACAGTGATGCCGTTGTCCACATAGGTAGAGCCCTCGGCCTCGCGGGCGTAGAGTGCCTTTTTGTAGGCTTCCTTGTCGGTAATATTGCCGTGGGTAGCCTGCAGTTCCACCAGTCGGCTCAGGATCTCCTCCTGCGTTTGCAGCGCCTCGTCCAGCGCAATGGACTGTGCGGTGAATAACTCGGTGATGCGCATAAATGTTCCTCCTTTGTTCCTTTTATCCTATCAAAGCTGCGCCAGCAGCTCGTCGATCTTCTCCTTTGTGGCAAGCCCAAGGCTGAAGGCCGTTGCGCTGCCGCAGGCCGTGCCCAGACGCAGCGCCTGCGCGTAGCTGCCGCTTTGCAGATACCCGGCCACAAAACCGGCCACCATGCTGTCGCCTGCGCCCACGCTGTTGACCACCTTGCCCTTGGGGCAGCCGATGCGGTGCACCTGTCCCTGCTCGTCCAGCAGCAGCGCACCGTTCCCGGCCATGCTTACCAGCACATTGCGGGCACCCTTTTCCTGCAAAGTGCGGGCAGCAGCCACGATCTCGGCGTCACTGGTCAGCACCTTGCCCACGATCTCGCCCAGCTCATGGTTGTTGGGCTTGATAAGGAAGGGGTGGTAGGGCAGCACGTTCACCAGCAGGTCGCGGGTGGCATCTACCACCGCGCGCACGCCCCTGCCCTGCAGCCGCGCCAGCAACCGCTCGTAGACGCTCTGCGGCAGGCTTGCCGGGATGCTGCCCGCCAGAATGAGGATATCCCCCTCGGTCAGCTTGTCCAGCTGGGCTTCCAGCTGCTGCAAGGCACTTTCCGGAATGGCAGGGCCTGCGCCGTTCAGCTCGGTCTCCTGCCCGGCCTTGATCTTGACGTTGATACGGGTCATGCCGTTTTCCAGATGCACAAAGTCGGTCTTGAGCCCCTGTGCAGCCAGCCCCCGCTCCAGCCATGCGCCGGTCTCACCGGCCACAAAGCCCAGCGCCACGCTCTCGCAGCCCAGCTGTGCCAGCACACCGGACACATTGATGCCCTTGCCGCCCAGCACGCAGTCCTCACCTTGGGCGCGGTTCACTTCGCCCACCTCCAGCGGTGCGTCCAGGCGCACAACATAGTCGATGGCCGGGTTAAAGGTAACGGTATAGATCATACTTCTGCCTCCTTTACAAATGTTTGCTGCTTATACTTGGGGTTCGGACAGCGGTTGGTCAGGATCGCACCGCCGTGCAGGTCCGTGATGACCGCCGGGTAAATCTTTGCAAACTTGGCGTCGTCCACAAGGAACCAACTCTCTCTTGCACGGCGGACGGCTGCAGCCTTTACGGCGGCTTCCTCGGGGTCCGGGGTGGTAAAGCCCGCTTCCAGCGCCACGCCATTGGCACCCATAAACGCTTTGGTGAAGTTATATTGCTGGATGCTGCTGACCGCTGGGGCGCCCACGATGGCCTCGGTCTGGGGACGCAGCAGCCCGCCGGGAAGATACACCCGGCAGCCCTTCTGCGCCAGCAGTCGGGCGTGCGCCACGCCGTTGGTCACATAGGTAGCCTTGAGCGCTGCACCCGCCAGCACCCGCACCAGCTCCAGCGTGGTGGTGCCAGCATCAATGAACACAAAATCCTCGGCGGTGATGAGTGCTGCGGCGGCTGCGGCAATGCTGCGCTTTTCTGCCACAGCCAGCGTTTCCTTGGCTTCCATGGTGGGCTCGTCTGCCAGAAAGCGGCTGTCCGGCAGGGTGGCCCCTCCGTGCACCTTGGTCAGCCTTCCCTGCCGGTCCAGCTCGGTCAAATCGCGCCGGATGGTGGATTCGCTGGTGTGCAGTGCCTCGCACAGCTGCTGCACCGTCACGGTGCGTTTCTCGTTCAGCTGTTCTAAGATCAGTGCAAAACGTTCCTCTGCCAGCATGGTGTCTTTTCCCTTCTTTCCTTCCCACGCCTGACCGGTTTTGCACAGTCTTGGCGTGTTTTGGTTGTCTGCATCTTTATTATAGCAAAAATGCTGTCAAAATCAATCAGTTTCGGTCATTTTCGTGCACAAAAAATATCTTTGATTTTTGTGCATCGTTGCCAGTATCTGGGATACAAGAGTGTTTTTCCACCAAAAAAGACCACCGCACTTGTGTATGCGGTGGCCTTTTCTGCGTTTATGTGACCGGTCGTGACCGGTTTTGGTGCTCAGGCTGGTTTACTTCAGGCATCCGAGCGGGAGTAGGCGTTCTTCATCTGGCTGCTCAGTTCAAACAGGACTTTGTCCAGCGTGTCGGCGGCCTTCTCCTGCAGCATGGCAGCGATGGCGGTGTTGGCTTCCTCCCGCAGGGCGGCGCGGCGGGCGGCATCCGGTTCAGCAGCAAGGGTTGCGTCGTACTGGTTCACCAGTGCGCGGCCAGCAGAGAGTACGGCTTCCTCGTAGCGCTCGAGGTGGAACAGAGACTTGTTATAGGAAGCATCTGCCATAGCGGCGATGAGGCGGCTGGTCCAGTAGAAGTTATCGGTGGACACGGTGCCGGTGGTGTTGGCCAGATACTCCGGGGTGCGCTCCACGTTGGCGTAGAAGGGCACCATGGTGTTGAAGGCATTGGAGGCATAGGCCACCCACTCCACTGCGCGGGATTCCTCCGGCTGGTCGGGACGCATCTGCAAAAGCGCCATAAAGTCGTTGCGGTTGATGCCGATGGAGCGGTATGCGCCCTTTGCGGACTTGTCGCCGTAGCTCAGGTAGGGATCGTAGGGGGTACCCTGATAGTGGCTGGACAGCATATACTTGATGTCCTCCGGGGTCACCTTACGCTCCGGCACCGTGCACCACGGCAGGTCGTCGGACATGGGAGTGTAGTCGGCGTCAGCACCCTCCCACACCCATGTGCGGGGGTTGAGGTAGCGCAGCATATACCATGCGCGGGGGGTGTTGTAAACGTGGTCGGCGTCATCGTGGCTGCCAAAGGCGTCCCGGGGGTTCAGCGCGCCGTCCAAAGAGAGGTCGAGGTGATTCTTGGCAATGAACTCCCGCAGGTCGGCAGAGCAGAGGTAATTTTCCTGTGCGCCGAAGGCATCTTCCAGATCAAAGGTATCGATGCCCAGCTGGTTGGGCATGACCACATACACATCGTCCGGCACGCGGCGTGCGATCCAGTGGTGACCGCCGATGGTCTCCAGCCACCAGATCTCGTTTACGTCCTGAAAAGCGATACCGTTCATCTCGTAAGTACCGTACTGCTCCAGCAGGCTGCCCAGACGCAGCACGCCCTCACGGGCAGAGTGGATATAGGGCAGCACCAGATAGACGATATCCTCCTCGCCAATACCGCCGGGTACCTCGGGCTTTTCGCCCTTGGCAGGCTGATACTCCACCAGCGGGTCTGCCCCCAGCACGCGGGGGTTGGAGGTGATGGTCTCGGTGGCGGTCATGCCCACGTTAGCGGCGTTGACACCGGAAGCTGCCCAGATACCCTTGCCCTCCACGGCGTTGGGCATGGCGGTAAACCGCAGTGCGCCCTCCGGCAGGGGGATCTCCACATGGGAGAGGACGCTGCGGTAGGTCTTGGGCAGATTCTCCGGGTGGATCACAGTGAATTTTTTAGCAGTGAAATGGCCGGAGCCGGAGTCATCGTTGCGGGCGATCATGGTAGAGCCATCGTACGATGCTGCCTTGCCGACCAGAATGGTAGTGCAAGCCATAGGTTTTCCCTCCATATTCTATAATGTGCCTCTATTGTAGAACTTTTGCAGCGGAATTGCAACCGGGAAACAAAAACCGCCGCGTTGCGTACCACGGCAGAGCGGCGGGAGATGGAATGCTATTTCAGGCTGTTACTGGGCTGCCCAGTAGAAGTCCTCGCCGGGCAGCGCACCGCCCACGGCGGCAGGGTCGGCATCGTAGAGCACCTGCAGGTAACCGGAGACGTCCGCCTTCAGTTCCTCGCCGGTCAGGCAGACGATATTGCAGTTGGGCAGTGCCTTTTTGGCGATGGCGGCTTTTGCCACCACGCCCTGTTCCTCGCACAGAGCGGCGGTGCCATCCAGATCGGTGTTGGCGGCGTTCACGCTCTGGGCATAGTCTGCCAGAAAAGCAGCTACCACATCCGGGTGCTCCTCAGCGTAGGCCTTGCGCACCACGGTCACACCGGTGATCAACTGGGTATCTGCCACCTTGTCCCACTCGGCGGTCAGGTCAAGGGCTACCCGCAGGGTGTCGTCCTTCAGCCCGGCAGCGGTCACATAGGGCTGGGGCAGCACCGCAATGGCGTCCTGCATGCTGGCCATCTGGGCGGTCACCTCGGTAGCTTCGCTGTAATACTGGATATCCACATCCTTGTCCGGGTCAAGACCGTTGGCGGTAAGCAGATAGCGCAGCACATACTCCGGGGTAGTGCCCTTACCGGTGGACAGGATGGTGCGGCCCTTGAGGTCTGCCATGCTGTGGACGGTGTCGCCCTGCTCTACCACATACAAAACGCCCAAGGTGTTCACTGCCACGGCCTGAATGCCGCCGTTGGTTTTCTGGTACAGGGTCGCCGCCAGATTGGCCGGGATGGCGGCCATGTCCAGCTCGCCCTTGATGAGCAGCGGTACGATCTCATCCGCCGCGCCGTAAAGCTGCAAATCGTAGTCCATGGCGGCGGTGCCGGCCTGCTCCATCGAAAGCAGGTTGACCAGCCCCATGGTGGTGGGGCCCTTCAGCCCGGCGATGCGCAGCGGCTCGGTGGCAGACAGCGGCGAGGCTGCTTCTTCCTCGGAAGCAGCCGCAGAGGAAGCAGCCTCGGACACCGCTGTACTGGAAGCGGCAGAGCTTGCGCTGCCGCCGCAGGCTGCAAGGCTCAGTGCAAGGCTGAATGCCAGCAGTAAGGACAGGAATTTTTTCATGAAATACTCCTTTTCACACCCGGCACGCCCCGCTGCGGGGACGGAAACCGGCCTTTTTTGAAAAATTTTGCAAAATCATTTGCTTTGCGCGTTCCAGTTTACTATAATAGGGGTAAAAATACCGTTGCGTGTGCAACGCAATTGCAGGAGGCTGCGGAGAACACTATCTTCTCTGCGGAGTTGCGATGAATAATTATCTGCCGCTGTTACAAACCACCACGCTGTTCGCAGGGCTTTCCGCTGCGGAGCTCAGCACGCTGCTGTCCCGGCTGGGGGCAAGTGTGCGCAGCTATGGCAAGGGCGAAGCCCTTGTGCTGGCGTGGGAGCCCAGCCGCCGGGTAGGCATCGTGCTGTCCGGCGAGCTGGAGGCCTACCGCCCGGCACCGGGCGGGGTGCGCATTCCCATTGCCCGGGTAGAGCCGGGCGGGGTGTTCGGAGACGTATTGGGAGGTTCCAGCCTGTCCAGCCCGGTCACCGTGCTGGCTGCTGCCCCTTGTGAGGTGCTGCTGCTGCCCTACGAGCGGCTGCTGCTCTCGGACGGCAGCCCCGCCCACCAGCGTGTGGTGCAGAACCTTGTGCGCACCATCAGCGATAAATATTTTTCCCTCTCCCACCGCATCGACCTGCTGGTGATGAAGAGCCTGCGCGCCAAGGTGGCGGCTTATCTGCTCAGTGAGGCCGCCCGCGCCCACAGCCTGACCTTCAGCATCCCCTTCTCCCGCATCCAGCTGGCGGACTACCTCAACTGCGACCGCAGCGCCCTTTCCCGGGAGCTGAGCACTATGCAGCGGGAAGGGCTCATCGATACCTACCGCAGCAGCTTCAAGCTGCTGGAGCCGGATGCTTTGCAGCAGATGGTGCAGTAGCCTTTTGCCAACTATCTTATATTTAAGGAGTAATCAAGCAATGTCCAAGCCTGTTCTCTGGATCGTGATCCCCTGCTACAACGAGGAGCAGGTGCTGCCCATTACAGCACCCATGTTTCTGGAAAAGATCCACAGTCTGACCGCACAGGGGCTGGTCAGCGATAAAAGCCGGGTGCTCTTTGTCAACGATGGCTCCCGCGACAAAACGTGGGAGCTAATCCAAGGCTTTGCCGCACAGGACGAGCACTATATCGGCATCTCCCAAAGCCGCAACCGCGGCCACCAGAACGCCGTGCTGGCGGGGCTGATGGAGGCACTGCACAGCGACAGCTGCGACATTACCATCTCCATCGACTGCGACGGTCAGGACGACATCAATGCCATGGACGAGATGGTGAAAAAGTATCTGGACGGTGCCGAGGTGGTGTACGGTGTGCGCAGCCGCCGGGACACCGACACCTTCTTTAAACGGTTCACCGCCGAGGGCTTTTATCATGTGATGAACGCCTTGGGCGCGGATATCGTGTTCAATCACGCAGACTACCGCCTGATCAGCACCCGCGTGCTGGAAAGCTTTGCGGATTACAAGGAGGTCAACATCTTTTTACGGGGCATGGTGCCGCTGGTGGGCTTTGCCCACGATGTGGTCACCTACGAGCGCCACGAGCGTCTGGCCGGCGAGAGCCACTACCCCCTGAGCAAGATGCTGGCGCTGGCCTTTGACGGCATTACCAGCCTTTCCAACAAACCCATCCGCATCATCACCGGAGCGGGCATCGTGGTGAGCCTTGTCAGCTTTATCGGGGTCATCTGGGCCATCGTGTGCGCTGCCATGGGCAGCAGCGTGGCAGGCTGGGCCTCTACCGTCTGCATCGTCTGCTTTATGGGCGGCGTGCAGCTGGTGTGTCTGGGCGTGATCGGCGAGTATATCGGCAAGATCTATATGGAAACCAAAGCCCGCCCGCGCTATATCATCTCGGAGCGCACATGGGCTCCCTACGAAAGGAAATATCACGGATGAGCAAACAAAGCTGGAAGGGCAGCACCCTTCTGAACCCGGAACCGCCGGTACTGGTATCCTGCGGTGGGCTGGATAAGCCCAACCTTATCACCATCGGCTGGACAGGCACCATCTGCACCCAGCCCAGCATGGTATCCATCAGCGTGCGCCCGGAGCGGTACAGCCATCAGCTGCTGTGCGAACACGGGCAGTTCGCCATCAATCTGCCCACCGAAAAGCTGGTGCGCGCCATCGACTGGTGCGGTGTGAAGAGCGGCCGCGATGTGGACAAGTTTGCCGCCTGCGGCCTGCACGCAGCACCCGGCAGCGTGCTGACCGACTGCCCGGTGCTGGAGGAAAGCCCGGTCAATCTGGAATGCCGCATCACCCAGCGCATCCCGCTGGGCAGCCACGACCTGTTTTTAGCCGAGGTGGTGGCCTGCGATGTGGACGAGAGCCTGCTGGACGAAAAAGGCAAGCTGTGTCTGGACAAGGCAAACCTCATTGTGTACAGCCACGGCGAGTATCTGGCGCTTGGCAAAAAACTGGGCACCTTTGGTTACAGCGTGCGGAAGAAAAAGCCTGCAAAGCACAAAAAATAATCCATCATGCAAAAAGGAACCCTCTGCAAAGTTTTTGCTTTGAGAGGGTTCCTTTTTTACGGGATCAAGTCCGGGCAGGCCGCGGCTTTATCAATGCAGCTTCAGCATGGCAGCCTCATATTTTTGATACCAGCTGCCCATCCATTTCAGTATTTTTTCACTTACCTTTGCTGTTATCTTTTGAATACTCTTTTCGTAAAGCAGGCTGAGCGCAAGTGCCGCAAGCAGCCAGCCTGCCGAATACAAAAAGACCCACAAAAACAGATGGGCATACCCATACCGGTTAAAAATGCAGCGCCAGAGATAGGGTCTTGTATAGGTTCGCAGCAAAATGTTTTCATGGATGATATAGATCAGCATGGAACACTTTGCAATGTGATTTACCCTTTTATTTTTAAAGTGGTTCTTTCTGGCCAGACCAAACGCCGCAATGGCGATCAGGATCAAAAAGGGATTAAAATTGCTTACCCACCGCAAAAGCTGATCCGACAGCGCAGCGATCTTCAATCCAAGCAGATCGGTCAAAACCACGACGCCCACTGCACCTGCCACACCACACAGCAGAAGGATGCTATTCACTTTTGCGCTGGAATACAGCTCCATGCAATAGCGCTTGATGTAGGCAACGATCAGATATACGCTGATCCAGAGAATCGGCATATTCGGGAAGAAAAAACTGTCTTTTATAAAGTTAAAGCCGATATACAGTACCGCCAGTACAGAAACCACCTTCAGATGTTCTTTTTGCGTCATCGCGGCGATCAGACGGTTCAGATACGGATGGATGGGATAGATTAGCAGATAGCAGGTCAAATACCAGTTATTTGCAAAGAGTGTTGGGAAAAGCGAAAAAATGAAAAGTTTACCGCTTACCTCACCCCGGATCAAAAGCGTTATTCCAAGGAGCAGGACGGAGATCACCCAGATATCCAGCAGCATCCCCATCATTTTCTTGCCGGACGCTTTTGTGCTGTCCAGCAAAAACCATGCAGAAGCAACGAAGAAGATCCAGTTCCCCAGCGCGCCAAAATGCCGCATGACCGCTAAAAGCAGAACTGTTCCATTGGTCGTTGCATGGGTACAATCCAGAAGGTAGTCGCTATACGGAATATATTCATTTTCCGTTATCAGTGTCAGCACCACATGGCTGATTACGATCAGAATGACCGCAATGACCTTTAAAAGCTCAATGCCGGAATCCCGCATTCTGCTTTTGTCCGCAAAAACTTTTTGTTCCATGACCTCGCCCTTTCTGTTTTCACCTTTTTCAGGCGATCTATGTATTTTATTGTACCACCTGTACTTTTTTCATACAATACCTGCCTGCACAGAAAAGCCGCCGGGCAGTTTTTCTGCACGGCGGCTTCTGATGTTTCTTATGCTTCTTCGTGCTTGACCCGCTGGATATCCCCCAGATCGTAGGGGGTGTTCTGGTAGACATAATAGTTCAGCCAGTTTTCGTACAGCAGGTGGGCGTGGGCGCGCCAGCGGAACAGCGGCGGCTTTGTGGGGTCATCGTCCGGGTAGTAGTTGACGGGCACATGGATGGGCAGACCCTTGGCTACGTCCCGCTTATACTCGGCATCCAGCGTGTACTTATCGTACTCCGGGTGACCGGTGACAAAGATCTGCCGCCCGTTCTCGGTGCTCATGAGGAAGGGGCCGGCGGCGTCGCTCTCGGCCAGAATGCGCAGGGCGGCGCAGTTGTCCACATCCTCCCGGCAGATGCCGGTGTGGCGGCTGTGGGGAGCGTAGAACACCTCATCAAAGCCGCGCACAAGCGGGTTTGCCGGGCGGGTGACCCGGTGCTCGAACACGCCGAACATCTTTTCCGGCAGCAGCTGCTTGCGTACGCCGTAGTGGTAGTACAGCCCAGCCTGTGCGCCCCAGCAGACATGGAGGGTGGAGTAGACGTTCGTTTCGCTGAAGTCCATGATCTCGCACAGCTCGTTCCAGTAGTCCACCTGCTCAAAATCCATGGTCTCCACCGGTGCGCCGGTGATGATCATGCCGTCGTAGCGGTTGTTCTTCACCTCGTCAAAGGTCTTGTAAAAGGCCTCAAGGTGGGCAGCCGACACATGGGTGGCAGAGTGGCTGGCGGTCTGCAGCAGGGTCATGTGCACCTGCAGCGGGGTGTTGGCCAGCAGCCGGGCGATCTGGGTCTCGGTGGCGATCTTGGTGGGCATCAGGTTCAGGATCAGGATCTCCAGCGGGCGGATATGCTGCGCCAGCGCCCGCTCCCGGTGCATGACAAAGACGTTTTCCTCATACAGGGCATCAAAGGCAGGTAAGGTCTTGGGGATGATCAGCGGCATAGGGGAGTCGCTCCTTTGCTAGACGATTCAAAAATGGCTCCGCGTTCGCTTTGCCATCTTCAGGGGTATCATGATTTTTGATTTCACATTTGTCGCGGCCTATTGGCCGCGACAAATGTATTTTCACGGGAGGGAATCATACCTTATCCAGTGCCTGCGCGATATCGGCGATGAGGTCCTCGGCGGATTCCAGACCGCAGCTCATGCGCACCAGCTCAGCGGGCACACCGGCGGCAGCCAGCTGCTCGTCGTTCATCTGGCGGTGGGTGCTGGAGGCGGGGTTCAGGCAGCAGGTGCGGGCATCCGCCACATGGGTCTCAATGGCGGCAAGCTTCAGCTCCTTCATAAAGGTGCTGGCAGCCTGACGTCCACCGGCCAGACCAAAGCTCACGACGCCGCAGCTGCCGTTTGGCAGGTACTTCTGTGCCAGTGCGTGGTAGGGGCTGCTTTCCAGCCCGCAGTAGTTCACATAGGCCACCTTGGGGTGGTTCTCCAAGAACTGTGCCACCGCCATACCGTTGGCGCAGTGGCGCTGCATCCGAACGTGCAGGCTTTCCAGACCCAGGTTCAGCATATAGGCGTTCATGGGGGACTGCATAGAGCCGAAGTCCCGCATCAGCTGTGCGGTGGCCTTGGTGATGAAGGCGCCCTCCTTGCCAAAGCGCTCGGCATAGGTGATGCCGTGGTAGCTGTCGTCCGGGGTGCACAGACCCGGGAACTTGTCGGCGTGCGCCATCCAGTCGAACTTGCCGCCGTCCACGATGGCACCGCCCAGCACTGCGCCGTGGCCGTCCATGTACTTGGTGGTGGAGTGGGTCACGATGTCCGCGCCCCACTCAAAGGGGCGGCAGTTGACCGGCGTGGGGAAGGTGTTGTCCACAATCAACGGCACGCCGTGGGCGTGGGCGGCCTTGGCAAACTTTTCAATGTCCAGCACGGTCAGGGCGGGGTTTGCGATGGTCTCGCCGAACACCACCTTGGTGTTGGGCTGGAAAGCAGCGTTCAGCTCCTCCTCGGTGCACAGAGGGTCCACGAAGGTGGCGGTGATGCCCATTTTAGCCATGGTGACCGAGATGAGGTTGAAGGTGCCGCCGTAGATGGTGCTGGAGGCTACGATGTGGTCTCCGGCCTCGCAGATATTGAACAGGGCAAAGAAGTTTGCGGCCTGTCCGCTGGAGGTAAGCATGGCGGCAGTGCCGCCTTCCAGCTCGCAGATCTTTTTGGCTACCATGTCGCAGGTAGGGTTCTGCAGACGGGAATAGAAATAGCCGTCTGCCTCCAGATCGAACAGCTTGCCCATGTCCTCGCTGGTGGCATACTTGAAGGTGGTGGACTGAATGATGGGGATCTGACGGGGCTCGCCATTGCCGGGGGTGTAGCCGCCCTGCACACAGATGGTATCACGGTTCATACAACATACTCCTTTGCTGGTTTTTTGGTCGGGAAGGACGATTCCCCGCAGGAGGGGCTGCCTCCGGCGGGGAATCGAAAATTCAAAGCTTCTTATTTCCGCAGGCGCTTATCGCTCTTGGTGGCCCACAGGGTACCCACAGACTGGAACGCCTGCACCATCAGCACCAGCAGCACCACACAGACGATCATGATGTTGGTCTGGTAGCGGTAGTAGCCGTAGGACAAAGCGATCTTGCCCAGACCGCCGCCGCCGATGACGCCGGACATGGCGGAGTAGCCCAGAATAGTGGTCAGTGCGGTGGTCATGCTGGAGATCAGGCCGGGCAGGCACTCCGGGATCATGACCTTGGTGATGATCTGGAAGGGAGTAGCACCCATGCTCTGAGCAGCTTCCACCACGCCCTCGTCCAGCTCCCGCAGGCTGGTCTCCACCAGACGTGCCACAAAGGGGAAGGCGGCGACCACCAGCGGAACGATGGTGGCCTTGGTGCCCACCGTAGTGCCCACGATGGCGCGGGTAAGCGGGAATACACAGATCATCAGGATCAGGAAAGGCACGCTGCGCAGAATGTTGATGACGATGTTGATCAGGTGCATCAGCCAGCCGGGCAGGGGCAGGATGCCGTCCTTGTCACCGGCTACCAGCAGCACACCCAGCGGCAGACCCAGCACCAGCGCAAAGGCGGTGGAGAGCACCGTTACATAAAAGGTCTCCCAGATGGCAAAGCCGTAATCTGCGATATTCATATACCGGTCACCTCCTCTACCGTTACGCCAGACTGGCTGCGCATATACTCCATAGCCTGCTGTGCGACAGCAAGCTCTGCGGGCAGCTTGAGCAGCATGGAGCCGTAGCACTGGCCGCTCAGATCGCGGGTATCGGCGCTGAGCACCGACACCAGAATGCCTTTTTCGGCGGCAAGGCTTGCCACCAGCGGCTTTGCAGTGGAGGCACCATTAAAGGTAACGCGCACCACATGGTCATCCGGCGCAAAGCAGGAAAGATCCCGCGCTGCGCTGCCGCCGTTGGGAGCTACCAGACGCTTGGCAGCTGCCGTTTTGGGGTTTGCAAAAATTTCCTGTACCGAGCCCTGTTCCACGACCACACCGCCGTCCAGAATGGCCACGCTGTCGCAGATTTCCTCCACCACGCTCATCTGGTGGGTAATGACCACCACAGTGATGCCCAGCTTACGGTTGATATCCTTGATCAGGGTCAGGATGGAGTGGGTGGTGTTGGGATCCAGCGCACTGGTGGCCTCGTCGCACAGCAGCACCTTGGGGTTGGTTGCCAGTGCGCGGGCAATGGCGATGCGCTGCTTCTGACCGCCGGACAGCTGTG
>OLVO01001254.1_pt1 | contig 26893 bp, 21 predicted proteins | sample 1672571 | NCBI WGS metagenome assembly OLVO01 (sample SAMEA3136700, study PRJEB25190) | human gut metagenome | biome: human gut; feature: human-associated habitat; material: faeces | place: Austria | collected 2013
ATTGCCCCAGAGCTTGCTGTAGTCCCACAGGCGGACATGGAAGCCCTTGAGGGCGATGAGACCGGCGAAATATTCCGTCACGGTCATGCACACCGCCATGATCAGGAACAGGACCACGCGATTCCAGAACGGGTCGCGGATAATACTGAACTGCTCCAGCGAGGCGATCAGGTAGAGAAAGCACAGACCGCAGCCATACAGCGGCAAATATGGTCCGACGCAGAAGCCGGGATTGATCCACTTTTTGTGGCGGTGGGTCAGGTTGCGGTACAGCAGCTCCAGCACCCATCCGAAGCACGAGCCGATAAAGAACAAAAACGCAAGTGCCAGACTAAGCCTCATAAGGATTCTCCTTTTTCTATCTTGTTTCCAGTTTATTCATTTTTTCTAAACACTAACGAAATAATTCTTTACGAGACTGTAAACACGCTGAAAAAAACGATGACCCGCAAAGCACAATTTGGCGTATCTTATCCAATTTATTGCTTGCAGTCTTTCCACATTTTGATTATAATAGTTCCTATCCAAAAAGTCAACTTTCGTTTCGCCTTCGTGTGGGTTTTTGCCCAAAGGCGCGTGTTAGGAGGATATTATGTCTGAAAAGAACCCGCCGGACAGTAATTTCATGACAAAGCTCGCCACATTTATTGTGGATAAGAAGACTTTGTTCTTTCTTTTGTACATATTTGCCGTTATTTTCTGCGCTTTTTCCTCCGGCTGGGTAAATGTGGAAAACGACGTCACCACCTACCTCCCGGAGGACACGGAGACCCGTCAGGGCATCGTGGCAATGAACGATAACTTCACCACCTTCGCCACCGCCCAGATCATGGTGTCCAACGTCACCTACGAAACGGCGGAGGAATTGTCCAAGCAGATTGAGGATGTGGAAGGGGTCAGCATGGTCACCTTCGACGACACCCCCGACCACTACACCAATGCCTCGGCGCTGTTCGATATCAGCTTCGACGGCATTGTCTCCGACGAGATCAGCGAGCAGGCGCTATCGGATGTGGAAGCGCTGATGGACGGCTACGACTACTGCGTGTACTCCGACGTCGGCTACGACGAAAACGCCACCCTGCAGGGGGAAATGTCCGTTATTCTGATCATAGCGGTGGTCATCATCATCGTCGTGCTTACCCTGACCTCCCGCTCCTACGCCGAGGTCCCTGTGCTGATGATCACCTTCGGCGTGGCGGCCATTCTGAACATGGGCACCAACTTCCAGCTGGGCACCATCAGCTTCATCTCCAACTCCGTGGCTGTGGTATTGCAGCTGGCGCTGGCCATTGACTACGCCATCATCCTGTGCCACCGCTTCACCGACGAGCGGGAGACCCGCACCGCCCGGGACGCCTGCATCACCGCCCTGAGCAAGGCCATCCCGGAGATCAGCGCCTCGTCCCTGACCACGGTGTCCGGCCTTGCGGCGCTGGGCTTCATGGAATTCAAAATCGGTCTGGACATGGCGCTGGTTCTGGTCAAGGCCATTCTGTTCAGCCTGCTGTCCGTGTTTACCCTGATGCCGGGACTTCTGATGCTGTTCAGCCCGCTGATGGACCGCACCCGCCACAAAAAACTACTGCCAAACATCACGCCTATCGGCAAGTTTGCGGTGAAGACCCGGCGCGTTGTACCGCCGCTGTTTGCCATTCTTCTGGTCGGGGCATTCATCCTGTCCAACCGCTGCCCCTTTGTTTACAGCTATAACAACATTGAGACCGCGAACATGAACGAGCGCCAGACGGCCTACTTCAAGATCCAGAACACCTTCGGCACAAACAACATGGTCGCGCTGGTGGTTCCCAGCGGCAACTACGATGCGGAAGCCAAAATCCTTAAGGAGTTGGACGCCCGTCCGGAGGTCAAGAGCACCATGGGTCTTGCCAACATCGAAGCCATGGACGGCTACACCCTGACGGACAGCCTGAACCCCAGAGAGCTTTCCGAGCTGGTGGGCATGGACTATGAGGTCATGCAGCTTCTCTATTCCGCCTACGCCGTGGAGAATAACCAATACGGAGAATTTGTGCAGGGGCTGGACAAATACAAGGTTCCTTTGTTCGATATGCTGATCTTCCTGAAAGACCAGCTGGACTCCCATAATATTTCTCTGGACGACACGGATGAAGCGTCTCTGAACGATATTTTCTCCCAGCTGGATATGGCTCAGAAGCAGCTGAAAAGCGACCGCTACAGCCGGATGGTGGTTTACCTGAATCTGCCGGAGGAAAGCGACGAGACCTTCGCATTCCTGACCGAAATGCGGAACATTGTGGGGAAATACTACGACGGCGATTACTACGTGGTTGGCAATTCCACCAGCTCCCGCGATCTGTCGTCCTCCTTTGTCAAGGACAATCTGGTAATCTCCATTCTGTCCTCCCTGTTCGTTATTCTGGTACTACTGTTCACCTTCCAGTCGGCGGGACTGCCTATTCTGCTCATCGCCTGTATTCTGGGAAGTGTCTGGATTAACTTTTCCTTCCCCACTCTGGCCAATCAGCCACTGTATTTCCTTGGCTACCTCATCGTGCAGTCCATTCAGATGGGCGCGAACATCGACTACGCCATCGTTATTTCCAGCCACTATCAGGAACTAAAGGCCACGATGACCCATAAGGAAGCCATCGTGGAAGCGCTGAACGCCTCCTTCCCCACCATCTTCACCTCCGGCACCATCCTGTCTGCCGCCGCTCTGCTGATCGGCAACATTTCCACCAACCCCGTTATCTCCATTCTCGGCACCTGTCTGGGCCGCGGTACGATTATTTCCATCGTCATCGTGTTGGGTGTTCTGCCCGCCATCCTCGTGCTCAGCGACTCCATCATCAACCGCACCTCCTTCAAGATGAAGGGCATCGAGCTTCCCACCAGAACTGCCAGCGGCACCATGTATGTCAGTGGGCATCTGCGGGGTCAGGTCAGCGGCGTTCTGGACGGTGAATTCACCGGAACGATCCGCGGCGATATGCACGCCATCGTCTCCACCAGTACTCAGGTCAAAAAGCTGGACGAAGCGGAAGGAGGAGAAGACAATGCGTAACCTGATAAAACGAATTTCCGCGCTTCTGCTGTGTCTGCTTCTCGTTCTCAGCCTGCCGGTAACGGCGCTGGCCGAGGAAGCCAAGGACACCGATGAGGCAGCGGCCGCCGAAGAAGGAACGACCTTGCGCATTCTGCGTCAGAAGCAGTTTCTGGACTTTGCGGAAAACTGCCGTCTGGACAGCTACAGCCGGAACCTGAGTGTGGTTCTGCTGACGGATATCGATCTCACCGGCGTAGATTTTGCAGGGATTCCCATTTTCTGCGGCAATTTTGACGGCAACGGTCACACCATCTCCGGCCTCAGCATCACGCAGGACGGCTCTAATATGGGACTTTTCCGCTATGTTGACGCTTCCGCGCTCATTCAGGACCTCACGGTCTCGGGAGAAATCATCCCCGACGGGAGCCGCAGCGCCGTGGGCGGCATTGCCGGACACAATGCCGGTAAAATCCAGAACTGCTTCTTTGACGGCACGGTTTCCGGCTCGGATGACGTGGGCGGCATCGCCGGCATCAACGCCATCACCGGTATCATCGACGGCTGCCATTCCAAAGGCGTCATCACCGGCGACCACCGGGTCGGTGGCGTCGTGGGAAATAACCTTGGCGTTATCCGCAGCTGCAACAACCGCTCCGGGGTCAACACCACCGCCGAGGAAAACCAGATTAAGCTCTCCGACATTTCCCTGGAGACCATCACCGGAAGCGAATCCGTCAGCACCGTAACGGACATCGGCGGTATCGCCGGTACCAGCAGCGGCGTCATCCGCCAGAGCAAAAACCGTGGCAACGTGGGCTATCAGCACATGGGCTACAACGTCGGCGGCATTGCCGGGACCCAGACCGGGTATCTCTACAAATGTGAAAACTTTGCTCAGGTTTATGGCCGCAAGGAAGTGGGCGGCATCGTCGGCCAGATGGAGCCAACCACCTTCATCGAGTATACCGAGGACACAATGCAGATTCTCCAGTCCCAGCTTGGCACCGTAAGCAATCTCACGGGGCAGGCGTTTTCCACCATTCAGGACGGCAATTCGGACATGGGCGTTCAGGTGGACGACCTCTACAATTCCCTCGTGGATGCCAAGGACGCTCTGGATACCCTGCTGCCCAACGGGGATGACCCCTATCCCCCCGACCGGGACACCATCGACGCGGCCATCAACAACGCCAACAGCAGCCTTGCCGCCGCCGGTTCCTCTCTGTACGCCATCATGGATTCCGTCAACGACACGGCGGATTCCCTCAGCCGCATCATGCGCTCCATTGCCGGGCAAATCAGCGCCATGAGCGCCACCGTCGGCAACGCCTCCCAGAATCTGGGCGGCACCATTGAGGACATTTCCGACCGGGACACCGCAGAAATTCTCTCCGGCAAGGTGGAAAAATGCACCAATTCCGGTGCGGTTCTGGGCGACCTGAACGCAGGCGGCGTCGTGGGTGCCATTGCCTATGAAAACCGCCTGGATCCGGAGAACGATCTGCAAATCGGCGGGGACAACTCCATGAACTTCGACACCCAGCTGCGCGCCGTGATCCTCGGCTGTGAAAACAGCGGACGCGTTACGGCGAAGCGCCAGAACGTGGGCGGCATCGTGGGCTGGATGGCGCTGGGGCTTACAAAAAACTGTCTCAGCACCGGCAGCATTGACGCGGAGGACGCCGACTATGTAGGCGGCGTCGTGGGCAAGAGCAGCGGGTATGTCCGTCAGTGCAGCGCCAAATCCGACATTACCGGAAACGCCTATGTGGGCGGCATTGCGGGCGAGGGTCTCACCGTCACCGACTGCCGCAGCATGGTGCAGCTCACCGGCTCCGAGAAAACCGGCGCGGTTCTGGGTATGCGGGGCGAACGTTCCGGATTCCTCAAGTCGGAATCCGACGACGACAGCGGGGAAACAGACGAAGAAACCGTCACCGGGAACTACTACTTTACCGTCGGCTCCGACATCGGCGCCATTGACGGCGTGAGCTATGCTGACACCGCCCAGCCCCTTTCTCATGACGATTTCGTCGCGCTGGAAGGGCTTGACCCGATCTTCAAGGTCATTTCCGTCCGCTTCGTCTATGACGACGGTATGATGCACACCGTCACCCTCACCCCCGGTGAGGCGCTGTCCCCGGACAGCATTCCCAAACTGCCCGAAAAGGCTGGTTATGTCGGTCGCTGGGACGGTCTCGCGGACGCCGATCTGTCCGACATCCGCTTCGATGTTTCGTTCCCGGCAGTGTACACCGCAGAGCTGGAAACGGTGCAGAGCGAAGCCCTTGGCGAAAGCAAACTGCCCACGCTGCTGGCACAGGGCCACTTCTCCGGCGATACGCCCATCCAGCTGACCAAGATGGAAAAAGGCCCCGCTCCGGGTGTCCACGACAAATTCCTGGAGGGCTACGCCTTTACCCTCCCCACCGGTACAGCCGATACGCTGCGCTACTTGCCGGAAACTGAACAGAAAAATGTCCGGGTCATGGTAAAGGGCGCGGACGGAAGCTGGCGGGAGGTTTCCCACACCCAGGACGGCAGCTATCTGGTCTTTGCCATAGAGGACGGCGATGAGAGCTTCTGCCTGATCGGGTCGATGAAGAAATCGGTCTCCTGGCTGCCCATCATCGGTGCCGGCGGCGCAGCCGTGGTCGTGCTGCTGGTGGTCATCCTTCTGATTCACCGTCACCGCAAAAAGAAGAAAGCCGCGAAGCCGGAAGCGCCCGCTGTAAACGAAACTACCTGACGTTAAGGTCGGTCACCAGAATCTGGTGGCCGACCCTTTCTTTTTGCAAAGAAGCGGTTAAATTTTTTTCACAATTAACACTTTGTTTACAACATATTTGCTATAATATCAAATATCGTTTTGTAGAATCGTTACAAAAAACAGAAGATGGAGAAGTGTGCTATGAATACATACCGCGCCGGTATTGATATCGGCTCAACCACCGTCAAGCTCGTTCTGCTGGACGAAAACGGGAAAATCCTGTTCGGGCAGTACCGCCGCCACTGTGCCCACACCCAGCAGACGCTTAAGGAACTCCTTGCCGAAGCCCGGGAACAGGTCGGCTCCTGCCTTTTGCAGGTGAAGATCACAGGCTCCGGTTCCATCAATCTCGGCAAGGCCATGGGCATCGGCTTCGTGCAGGAGGTGGTGGCCGTCGCCTCCGCATTGCAGGCCGTCGCGCCCCAGACCGACGTGGCCATTGAACTGGGCGGCGAGGACGCCAAGATCATCTATTTCCGGGGCGGGCTGGAAGAACGGATGAACGGCGTCTGCGCAGGCGGCACCGGCTCCTTCATCGACCAGATGGCGTCCCTGCTCCAGACCGATGCCGCCGGACTGAACGCGCAGGCAGAGCATTATCAGGAAATTTATCCCATCGCCGCCCGCTGCGGCGTGTTTGCGAAAACCGACATTCAGCCTCTCATCAACGAGGGCGCGACCACCGCTGACCTGGCCGCTTCCATTTTTCAGGCCGTGGTCAATCAGACCATCTCCGGCCTTGCCTGCGGCAAGCCCATCCGCGGCTGCGTCGCCTTCCTCGGCGGCCCGCTGCACTTCCTGCCGGAGCTGAAAAAAGCCTTTATCCGCACCCTGAAGCTCACCCCCGAAACCACCGTTGACCCGGAAAACTCCCATCTTTTCGCCGCCATGGGCGCGGCGCTGGAATCCGGCGACGCCGAAGCCGTCAGCATGGACGGCCTGATCGGCCGGCTGGACAAAGGCGTGGAAATGGCCTTTGAATTAAAGCGCCTTGACCCTCTGTTCGCCACCCGGGAAGACCATCAGGCGTTCTGCGCCCGCCACAGCAAGGCCGTTGTCCGCCGGGAGAGCCTGTCCGGGTATCGGGGTGACTGTTTCCTCGGCATTGACGCCGGTTCCACCACCACGAAGGTGGCGCTCATCGGCAGCGACGGCCAGCTTCTCTTTTCCTATTACGCCAACAATCAGGGCAACCCCATCCGTACCGCCATGGAGGCCATGGCACGACTCCGGGACGAGCTGCCCGAGGGCGCGCACATCGCCCGCTCCTGCTCCACAGGCTACGGAGAATCCCTCCTGAAATCTGCTTTCTGTCTGGACGAGGGCGAGGTGGAAACCATCGCCCACTGCACCGCCGCCGCGTTTTTTGACCCGGAGGTGGACTGCGTGCTGGACATCGGCGGGCAGGATATGAAGTGCGTCAAGCTGAAAAACGGCAGCGTGGACACTATTCTGCTGAACGAAGCCTGCTCCTCCGGCTGCGGCTCCTTTATCGAGAACTTCGCCAATTCCCTGGGCTACAGCGCCGAGGGCTTTGCCAAGGAAGCGCTGTTTGCCAAAAATCCCATTGATCTCGGCACCCGCTGCACCGTGTTCATGAATTCCAACGTCAAGCAGGCCCAAAAAGAGGGCGCCACGGTGCAGGATATTTCTGCGGGACTTGCCTACTCCGTCATCAAGAATGCCCTTTACAAGGTCATCAAGCTGGCAGACCCCGCCGACCTTGGCAGACACATCGTGGTGCAGGGCGGCACCTTCTACAATCAGGCGGTGCTTCGCGCCTTTGAGAAGATTGCCGGCGTGGAGGCCACCTGCCCCGATATTTCCGGCATCATGGGTGCCTTTGGCGCGGCGCTGGTGGCGCGGGAGCGTTACCACGGTCAGAAAAGCACCACTCTTCCCCTGAACGACATCCTGAATCTGACCTACACCACCTCCACCACTCGCTGCGGCGGCTGCTCCAACCGGTGTATGCTGACCATCAACAAATTCCCCGGCGGGCGCCGCCACGTCACCGGCAACCGATGCGAAAAGGGTCTGGGCGGCGCGGGAACCGGGCGGAAAGGCCCCAACGTGATGGCCTATAAGCTGAAGCGGATGTTCGACTATCCCCCGCTGGAAAATCCCACCCGGGGCGTCATCGGCATTCCCAGAGTGCTGAATATGTACGAAAACTACCCATTCTGGGCAACATTCTTCCGGGAATTGGGCTTCCGGGTGGTTCTCTCCCCCATGTCCAACCGAAAAATTTACGAGCTGGGCATGGAGTCCATCCCCTCGGAATCCGAGTGCTACCCCGCCAAACTCTCTCACGGCCACGTCCAGTGGCTCATCAACGAGGGCGTCAAGACCATTTTCCACCCCTGCGTATTCTATGAGCATCAGGAGACCCCCGGCGCGCAGAATCATTACAACTGCCCCATCGTGGTCTCCTACCCGGAGAATCTGAAAAACAACGTGGAAGCCGTCGCAGACGGCGAAGTCCGCTACATCCGCCCCTTCCTCGCTTTTACCAGCGAGAAAATCGCCGCCGACCGGCTGGCCGCCCTGTGCAAGGAAGAATGGGGCATCGACGCCAAAGAAGTCCGCGCTGCCGTCCACAAGGCATGGGAAGAACAGCAGCGCGCCAAGGCCGACGTTCGTGCAGAGGGGCAAAAGGCGCTGCAATGGATGGCGGAAAATCACGCCCGGGGCATCGTTCTGGCTGGCAGACCCTATCACATTGACCCCGAAATCAACCACGGTATCCCGGAAATGATTGCCTCTTACGACCTTGCCGTCCTCACCGAGGACAGCCTGCCCATCGATTTCACCCCCGAGCGCCCCCTCCGGGTCAACGACCAGTGGGTCTACCATTCCCGGCTGTACAGCGCGGCAGAGTTCGTGCGGAACCGGGAGGACTTGGAGCTGATCCAGCTGAATTCCTTCGGCTGCGGTCTGGACGCTGTCACCACCGATCAGGTGTGCGAAATTCTGGAAGGGAGCAACAAGCTCTACACCGTCCTGAAAATCGACGAGGTGAACAATCTGGGCGCTGCCCGTATCCGCATCCGCAGTCTGCTGGCCGCCATGAACCAGCGTCAGGCGCGGGGCATCCGCCCCCAGCCCAAGCCCGCCGCCTATCATCGGTCGGAATTCACCAAGGAAATGTACCAATCCGGCTACACCATCCTCGCCCCCCAGATGAGCCCCATTCACTTTGACCTGCTGGAACCGATCTTCAAAAAGTACGGCTATCACATCGAAGTACTTGCCAACGACAACCGCGCCGCTATCGACATGGGTCTGAAATTCGTGAACAACGACGCCTGCTTTCCCTCCATCACCGTGGTGGGGCAGATCATGGACGCGGTGCTTTCCGGGAAATACGACACGGACAAGCTGGCCGTGATGATGACCCAGACCGGCGGCTGCTGCCGGGCGAGCAACTACGTGGGCTTCATCCGCCGGGCGCTGGACAAGGCGGGACTGGGGCATATCCCGGTCATCTCCCTGAACACCAACGGCATGGAGACCAACGAGGGTTTCAAGCTCTCCCCCGGCCTTCTGTTCACCGCGCTGCGGGGCGTGGTCTACGGCGACCTGTTCATGCGTTGCCTGTACCGGGTACGTCCCTACGAGAAAGAGAAGGGTTCCGCCAACGCTTTGCACCGGAAATGGCTGGAAATCGCCATCGATTCTCTGGTGGGCAGCAAGAGCAAGTGGTCGTATAAGGCGGTTTGCAGCGGCATTGTGGAAGCCTTTGACGCGCTTCCCATTGACGAAACCCTGCGCAAGCCGCGAGTCGGCGTGGTGGGCGAGATTCTGGTCAAGTATATGCCCCTCGCCAACAACCATCTGGTCGATCTTCTGGAAGCCGAGGGCGCGGAGGCCGTGGTGCCTGACCTGATGGACTTCCTGAACTATTGCGTGTACAACGGCGATTACAAGCATGAATTCTTAGGCGCGGGCTGGACGAGTGCCGCCACGGCGAAGCTCGGCGTAGATGCCATTCGGCTGATACGCAAGCCCGCACTGGACGCACTGGAAAAGAGCCGCCGCTTTGAGCCGCCCATGCCTATCGAGAAGGTAGCAGAGCTGGCAAAGCCCTTCCTCTCCATCGGCAACCAGTACGGCGAGGGGTGGTTCCTCACGGGAGAAATGGCGGAGCTGGTTCTCTCCGGCACGCCCAACATCGTGTGCATTCAGCCCTTCGCGTGCCTGCCCAACCACGTTGTGGGCAAGGGCGTCATCAAGGCACTGAAAAAAGCCTATCCCCAGTCCAACATCGTAGCCGTGGACTACGACCCCGGCGCGTCGGAGGTCAATCAGCTCAACCGCATCAAGCTGATGCTCTCCACCGCGAAAAAGCGTCTGGCCGAGGAAGAAGCCGCCAAGGTATAAGTTTAAGGCAGGACACCGATTGGTGTCCTGCCTTTTGCTTATTCAAAAGGAACATAGTAATACGGCTTACTCACCCGTTTGCCCTGATCGTTCAGTTCGCTGCCGTTGTAGAAGCTCACGCCTGCGATCTGTTCCGGGTCGAGAACTATGTTGAGGGTGTGCTCAATGCACGTGTACGTGTGGCTGTCAGCATCCCATGAACCGCCGCCGTTGCCGTAAGGCCGAATGTCGGTGCCGTCCTTCAGGCGGATGCTCGCCGGGGTCGGCGACCAGCCCGTTTTCTCCGTAAAATCAAAATTGTCCGTATATTCGTCCCCCAGCCGGAAGGCGAACTTCATGCTGTACTGGCCGATTTCCGCCTCTACCAGTGTCACGTCCCACAAATCTCCGACCTTGGCGTTGGGCGTCCACTTTTTCGGCGCCTCCGTGGTGCCTTCCAGCGTCCAGCGCAGCACCCAATTGCCGGGGGTGGTCATGATATCCTCGTCTTCAAACTTCTCGCCCTGAATGCCGAAGCCGGTGAAGGTCACGGCCATTTCCTTTCCGAACATGCTCTCATCCGGAGAGAATGCAAAATCGATGCTGAATTCAATGCTCCCGTCGGCCAGCTGATAGTCCAGAAGCAGCTGTTGGTCTTCTCCCACCCGGGGAACCGGCTGACCATTCTTTGCATATGTGGGATTGTGGTCGGCATCCCAAAGCACGCCGTCAAAAAAATGAGCGCCCCAGCTCATGGGCATCACTTCTCCGTCCACCCGGTAGTCCCACCATGCCCAAGGTGCCTGCCCTTCTTCCAGCTGTAAACCCTCAATGCGGAAAATGGCTCTGCCGCCGTACTGATCCATCAGCGTCTGGGCGAGGGTGACGGTGATGCCGTTGTCCGTCGCGGAAACGGCTTTCTTCTTTCCGTCCTTTGTCTCGGTGGGCGTCGCGGACAGGCCGCTTTGCTCTGCCTGCTTCTTGACCTGCTCGGAGATCTGCTGCGTTGTGCCGCCGTTGTCTCCGTACTGCATGGTCGCCGTCCAGCGGGTGATGGCCGCTGCCGCCGTCATGGTTGCCATAATCAGCGCCGCCGCCAGAATGAGCAGCAGCTTCTTTTTGCCGAAGCCCCTTGCTTTTCCCCTTCCGAATGTTCCGAATTCCGATTCCTCGATCAGCTCCGCATCCAGATTCTGAATGCCCTGCAACATATCCTTGCCTGTCATACCTGAAAACCCTCCTTTTTTAAGTAAACCGCCAACTTTTCCCGCATCCGGGACAGCCGCATCAGCACGGCGCTCTGGCTGATCTCATAGCGCAGAGCGATTTCGCTGACGCTGTCGCCGTACCAGTACCGCCGGACAAAAATCATCCGGTTGTCCGCCGTCTGCTTCCATAAAAAGCTGCTCACCAACCGGCTGATCTCGGCGCTTCTCACGTCCGTTTCCTGCCAATGACCGGGAATGCACGCTTCCATCTCCTGGGTCAGGGCGACGACCTCGGCCTTGCGCTTTGCCGCGTTGTTCCAGTCCAGCCGGTCAAAGGCGAAGTGGCGGCAGATTTTTGCGAGATAGGCAAAAAAGTAAACCGGTTTCGTGGGCGGAATGGTGTCCCACGCCTTGAAGTAGGTGTCATTGACACACTCCTGCGCGTCCTCCCTGCTCCCTATGATATTCTCCGACAGCCTTGTGAGCTTCGCACCATACCGGTCGTCCGTCTGCCGGATGGCGTCTTCGTTTCGGGTGAAGAACAGCTGTATGATTTGTTCATCGTTCATTCAACGCACCTCCTGTGTTTTGTCCTTCACCCTGATAGAAGGATTTCCAACTCAAAACCTAACACATTTCGGGAGAATTCTCAAGAAATTTTTGAATACGAAAAGACGGCGTGGCCGAAGCCACGCCGTCCCGTATGCGGTGTATTTATTTTGCCAGCAGCTTTTCCAGCGCCGCAAGACGCAGGCTCAGGCACAGCACCTCCATAGCCTTTTCCAGCTCGGCCACCGGGGGCAGGCTGGGAGCAATGCGGAGGTTGGAGTCGTCCGGGTCGTTGCGGTAGGGGTAGGTCGCACCGGCGTTGGTCAGCACCACACCGGCCTCCTTGCACAGCGTCCAGACCCGCTTCGCCGTGCCGGGCATGGCAAACAGGCTGACGAAATAGCCGCCCTTCGGGTCGTTCCAATGGGCAATGCCCAGAGGCTTGATCTCCCGGTTCAGCCATTTTGCGACGCACTCAAATTTCGGTGCCATGACGGATGCGTGGAGCTTCATGATCTCCAGCGTGTGCGCCTTGTCCTTAAGAAAACGCACATGGCGCAGCTGGTTGACCTTGTCGTAGGAGATCATCTGCACGCCGAAAATACCGGTGAAATAGCAGATATTGGCCTCGCTGGCAGCCATGCAGGAAATGCCGCCGCCGGCAAAGGTGATCTTGGAGGTGGACGCGAACTCATAGACCATATCCGGCCGCCCCGCCTCGTCGCACAGAGAGAGGATGTCCGGGAACGGGACATAGTCGCCCTCGAATTCGTGGACGCCATAGGCGTTGTCCCAGATGATGGCAAAGTCCGGAGCAGCAGGCTTCAAGTGGGCAAAGCGGCGGATGGTCTCGTCGGAGTAAATAATTCCGTCGGGGTTGGAGTATTTGGGAACCGTCCATATGAGCTTGACCTGCGGGTCCTTCACCAGCTCCTCCACCACGTCCATATCCGGGCCTTCGGGAGTCATGGGTACGGGAATCAGCTCCGCGCCGAAGAACTCGCCGATCTGGAAATGCCGGTCATATCCGGGGGCGGGGCAGAGAAACTTCACCTTTTCCTCCCGGCACCATGGCTTGGGGCTGTGGAGCAGGCCGTGGGTGTAGGCACGGGACACCACGTCGAACATCATATTCAGGGAAGCCGCGCCGCCGACGAACACCTGATCCGCCTTGCAGCCCAGCACATCCGCCCAGTACCTCCGGGCACTGGGAATACCCGCCAGTTCGCCGTAATTCCGGGCGTCCACGCCGTCGTCGTAGCAGTCCTCAGGGGTTTGCAATACAGTCAGCAGGCCGCTGACCATGTCCAGCTGTTCCGTGGCGGGCTTGCCCCGGGCCATGTTCAGCTTCAGCCCCTGCGCCTTGCAGGCTTCGTAGGACGCCAGCACACTGCCGTATTCACGTTCCAGTTCTTCCCGGGTCATGCAGGAATAGGGAGTCATATCGATCATCCTTTCGGCATTTTGACAAGTTTTACGTGTATATTATATGTCCGAAGTCCCAAAAATGCAACATCAGATTGGGCAAAAATTCATTTTTCGTCTCAAAAGTCAAGAAATCTATGAAATGCACAAAGTTTCCTGCACACGTCAATTTGTTTTACTGCATATTTTCGCACAAAAACGGCGTGACCGAACCCGGTCACGCCGTCTTCCGTTATTTCGCTGCTTTCTTCGGGGCTGCGGGCGTTTCGGAAAGGATCACCTTTTCCTTCAGCACGAAGCCGGTTCTCGCGGGGATGTACAGTTCAATGTAGTCCCTGCCGTCAAAACGCTTGGTTGCATATGTCTTTTCCGCCACATTTCCGAAGCCGCCGTACTTTTCGTCGTCGGTAGACAGAACCACCGTGTACTCGCCCGGCTGGCGAACCGGGACAAGAACGTTATTCAGGGAATTACCGAAGTGGAAGTTGAACACGAACACCAGCCCGTGGCGGTAGTAGGCAAGGGTCTGCTCCGGCGCTTTCATCAGCAGCAGGTCTGCCATTCGCTGGTCGAAAATCCGGTTCTCCTTGGTCAAACGAACCATATCCTCGTCAAAGTCACCCAGCCACTGGTATTTGAGCATTCCGTTGTCCTTCAGGCTCCACTGGCGGCGGCAGTAATGGAAGCTCCAGCCGTTGCCCTCCCGGGGGAAGTCGATCCATTCGGGATGGCCGAACTCGTTGCCCATAAAGTTGAGGTACGCTTCTCCGCCGCCGGACAGAGTGAACAGACGAATCATCTTGTGCAGGGCAATGGCGCGGTCGATCACAGGGTTGTGGCAGTCCTTGTTCATGTCCGTGTACATGTTCGCCCCGGCCAGGCGGAAGATCATCGTCTGGTCGCCCACCAGCGCCTGATCGTGGGACTCCACATAGGCCACGGTCTTCTCTCCGGGACGGCGCAGGCACATACTGCCCCACATCTTGTTAATGTCCCAGAATTCGTCCTGCCCCTTCACCGCCTTGATCCACATATCCGGCAATCCCATACCCAGCCGGTAGTCAAAGCCGATGCCGCCGTCCGCAATGGGCAGGCACATGCCGGGCATACCGGACATGTCCTCGGCGATGGTGATGGCCTTGGGGTTCACCTGACGGATCAGCTCATTGGCAAGCTGCAAATACGTCACCGCCTCGGTGTCGGTGTTGTAGGAGAAATACTTGCCGTCGGAGGTGAAGTCCGTACCGAGGGCGTGGTCATGGTACAGCATGGAGGTCACACCGTCAAAGCGGAAGCCGTCAAAATGGTACTCCGTCATCCAGAATTTCAGGTTGGACAGCAGGAAGTGGATAACGCCGGTCTTGCCGTAGTCAAAGCACTTTGTTCCCCACGCAGGATGGTCGCCCTTGGGGCCGTCGTGGAAGAACTGCCATGTGGTGCCGTCGAACATGTTGATGCCCTCGGCGGTATTCCTGACGGCGTGGGAATGCACCACGTCCAGCAGCACCCGGATGCCCATGGCGTGCGCCTTGTTCACCAGATATTTCAGGTCTTCCGGCTTTCCGAACCATGAGGAAGCGGCGAAGAAACTGCTCACCTGATAGCCGAAGGAGCCGTAATAGGGATGCTCCATAATGGCCATGAGCTGGAGGGTATTGTACCCCGCCTTGTGGATTCTCGGCAGGATGTTGTCGGCAAACTCCCGGTAGGAACCGACCTTGCCCTCCTCCTGCGCCATGCCGATGTGAGCTTCATAGATATACAGCTCGTCCTCGCCGGTAAAGCCCTTGTCCGTCCACGGGAATGCCTTACGGTCATCCACCACCTCGCACTCGAAGGTGATGTTCTGCTTGTTCTGCACCACCCGGCGGGCATACAGGGGGATGTGCTCCGTGCGGGTCAGGTTGGCGTCCACCACAGTCTTGACCTTGCAGCCGTCCCACAGGGCGTCGTCGCCGGGGAGATACAGCTCCCAGTTTCCGTTGCCCAGATTGGTCAGCGGGTGGGAGGTCTGGTTCCAGCCGTTGAATTCACCCTCCAGATACAGCTGGTAGGCGCTGGGCGCCCACTCCCGGTAGTACCAGCCGCCATCCACGTGATGGAAGCCAAAGTACATGTGAGCGTTGGCAAAATCATTCAGGCTCTGTCCCTCGGACAGAATACGTTTTTTTGCCGACCGGTACAGGTGCATCCGCAAATCAATATCCCCGGCGAAAGGCTCAAGCTGGGGATTCAAATCCAAAATACGATACATAGCGTCTCCTTTTCCGCAAAAGTATTGTCTATCCAATGGAGGGCGGTATCACCCTTCGCTCCTATTTTAGAAGAATCGTGCGTCTCTGTCAAGGACTTTTCATTTTTTACAATTCGCTTTGCTTTTTGATTTTGATTTTACATAGCGAAGATTTTGGAATTTACATTAAACTAGTAAAATGCGAATCGTAGGATAAATCCCGAGTACATCAAAAATAAAGCCTACAAGGAGAAGTAAGATTATGAAAAAAGTCATTTCCATTGCACTGATTGCCATGCTTGTTGTCGCCATGGCCGGCTGCTCTCAGAGCCAGCCCGCCGCCACAACGGCCGCTCCTGCCGAGACTGCGGCACAGACGACCGCCGCTCCTCAGACCGAAGCCCCCGCCGCGCTCTCCGGCACCGTCGCCACCGACGGCTCCACCTCTATGGAGAAGGTCATCGGCGCTCTGGGCGAAGCCTTCATGGAAGCGAACTCCGGCGTAAACTTCACCTATAACCCCACCGGCTCCGGCTCCGGCATCACCGCCGTGTCCGAAGGCCGCTGCGACATCGGCCTGTCCTCCCGTGCTCTGAAGGATTCCGAGGTTGCGTCCGGTCTGGCCGGCACCGTCCTTGCCTACGACGGCATCGCCGTGATCGTCAATCCCGCCAACACCGTGGAAGACCTGGACATTGAGACCATCGCCAAGATCTACACCGGCGAAATCACCAACTGGTCCGAAGTCGGCGGCGCCGACGCCGAGATCGTTCTGGTGGGTCGTGAAGCCGGCTCCGGCACCCGCAGCGGCTTCGAGGAACTGACCGAGACCGTTGACAAGTGCAAGTACCGTCAGGAGCTGACCTCCACCGGCGATGTCATCACCGCGGTCGCCCAGAACCCCGACGCCATCGGCTACGCCTCTCTCGCCTCCGTCAAGGATTCCGTCAAAGCTCTGAAGGTCGCGGGCGTGACCCCCAGCGAGGAGACCGTCAAGGACGGCACCTACCTCATCCAGCGTCCCTTCGTGCTGGTCACCAAGGAAGGCGTTGAGCTCAGCCCCGTTGCTCAGGCGTTCTTCGACTACGCCACCAAGGGTCAGGCCAATGACATCATCACCGCTTCCGGTGTGGTTCCCGCCAACGGCTAAGCAAACGCAAAAAGGCTCCCCCGCCCGGGGGAGCCAACTGCCGTTTTCTCAATTCGGTAAGATGGTAAACCTTCTCGAAAGGCTGATAACATGAAACATAAATCAAACATTTTTGAGGCCGTCGTCCACGGTATTTTCCTGATTCTCGGACTGATCACCGTGGGCTGCGTGCTTCTGATCACCATATACTTAATTATTTCCGGAATTCCCGCCATTCGTCAGATCGGCCTGTTACAGTTCCTGTTCGGCAAGAAATGGGCGTCCACGGCGGCGCAGCCGGAATACGGCATTCTCCCCTTCATTCTCACCAGCGTCTACGGAACCGCCGGGGCTGTCATCATCGGCGTACCCATCGGATTCCTGACGGCGGTGTATCTGGCGAAAATGGCGCCAAAGCCCGTCAAACGCTTTATGGAGCAGGCAGTCTCCATGCTGGCGGGCATCCCCTCCGTGGTTTACGGCCTTGTCGGCATGATGGTGCTGGTGCCGGGACTGCGGAAGCTTTTCCACATTCCCGACGGCTCCAGCCTGTTCGCCGCCATCATCGTCCTCGCTGTGATGATTCTGCCCTCCATTATCAAAATGTCCATCACTGCACTGGAAGCGGTGCCGAAGGAATACGAGGACGCTTCCCTTGCGCTGGGCGCGACGCCTGAGGAGACCTACTTCCGTGTCTCCGTCCCCGCCGCCAAAAGCGGCATTGCCGCCGCCGTAGTGCTGGGCGTGGGCAGAGCCATCGGCGAGGCCATGGCCGTCATGATGGTGGCAGGCAACGTCCCCAATATGCCCACTTCCCTGTTTCAGAGCGTCCGCTTCCTCACCACCGCCGTGGCAAGCGAAATGTCCTACTCCAGCGGCCTGCAAAAGCAGGCGCTGTTCTCCATCGCGCTGGTACTGTTCCTGTTCATCATGCTCATCAACGCCGCTCTGAATTTCTTCCTGAAGGGAGACAAATCGAAATGATTTCCAAAAAACGAAAGCTGTTTCTCTGGACGGTTCGGGGCGGGATGTATCTTGCCACCGCGCTGACCGCCGGACTGACCCTGTTTCTCATGGTCTACGTTCTGGCGAAGGGCATTCCCAACATCACATGGGAGCTGCTCAGCACCAAGCCCAGCTATCTGGCAGACCGCATCGGCATTCTGCCGGACATCCTCAATACCCTGTACATCATCATTTACACCCTGATTCTGGTGCTTCCCCTTGGCGTGGGCGCGGCGATCTATCTGACGGAGTACGCCCACAATAAAAAGGTCGTCGCGGTCATTGAGTACGCCGCCGAGACCCTCTCCGGTATTCCCTCCATCATCTACGGTCTTGTGGGTATGCTGCTGTTTTCCAACAATATGGGCACTTCCCTGCTGGCAGGCGCGCTGACCCTTGTCATCATGAACCTGCCCACCATTATGCGCAACACGCAGGAAAGCCTGAAAACCGTGCCCCAGAGCTACCGGGAGGGCGCGTTCGGTCTGGGCGCGGGAAAGTGGCGGGTCATCCGCACGGTAGTGCTGCCCGGCTGCGTGGACGGCGTAGTCACCGGGTGCATCCTCTCCGTGGGACGTATTTTAGGCGAGTCGGCGGCGCTGCTGTTCACCGCCGGATTTGCCCATGTGGTGGGCGGCTTCTGGGCTGCGAGAAACAGCGCGGGCGCGACATTGACGGTTGCCCTGTACGTCTACGCCAAGGAGCAGGGAGAATTCGGAGTCGCCTTTGCCATTGCCGCCATTCTGATGGTGCTGGCATTTCTCATTAACCTGTCCGCGTCTCTGGTAAGTAAGTATTATGGGAGGAAGAATCGAATTGGCTGACATTATTACCGCGAAAAATCTGTGCCTCTGGTACAGGGATACCCAGGCACTGAAATCCATTAACATCGCCGTCCCGGAGCACAGCATCACCGCCCTCATCGGCCCCTCCGGCTGCGGCAAATCCACATTCTTAAAAACCCTGAACCGCATGAACGACCTGATCCCCGGCGTGAGGATCACGGGAGACGTGCGCTACGAGGGCAGGGACATTTTTCAGGCAGAGGTCAACAACCTGCGTAAAGAAGTTGGCATGGTGTTCCAGAAGCCCAACCCCTTCCCCATGAGCATTTACGACAACATCGCCTACGGCCCCCGCACCCACGGCATTCACAACAAGGCCAAGCTGGACGAGATCGTAGAGCGTTCCCTCCGGGACGCCGCCATCTGGGACGAGGTAAAAGACCGGCTGAAAAAGAATGCTCTGGGTCTTTCCGGTGGCCAGCAGCAGCGGCTGTGCATCGCAAGAGCCTTGGCGGTGGAGCCGAAGGTACTTCTGATGGACGAGCCGACCTCCGCTCTTGACCCCATTTCCACCTTAAAAATCGAGGAACTGGCCGCGTCTCTCAAGAAAAACTATACCATCGTCATCGTTACCCACAACATGCAGCAGGCCGTCCGTATCTCCGATTACACCGCGTTCTTCCTGTTGGGCGAGCTGGTGGAATTCGGCGGAACGGAACAGATTTTCTCTCAGCCTCTGGACAAACGGACAGAAGATTACATCACGGGGAGGTTCGGATAATGCGGGAATTATTTGAAGAGCAGCTTCTGCTGCTGAATCAGGAACTGACGGAAATGGGTTCCCTGTGCGAGGAGATCATCTCCCTTGCCACGCAGGCGCTGGGTTCCTACACGAAAGAGCTGGGGGAGAAGGTCTCCAAGGTCGGCGCGAAGATCGACGAAGAGGAGCGAACCATCGAGACCATCTGTATGCGTCTGCTTCTGCGCCAACAGCCGGTGGCGCGGGACCTGCGTGCCGTCTCCGCCGCGCTGAAAATGATCACGGACATGGAGCGTATTGGAGATCAGGCGGAGGACATTGTGGAGATCATCCCCTGCATGATCGCCCATCCCCACGAGGAATACCCCAAGATTCGGGAAATGGCGAAAGAGACCATCGCCATGGTCACGGACAGCGTGGACGCTTACGTCAAGCAGGACGTATATCTCGCCAAGGCCGTGCAGATGCACGACGACGTGGTGGACAACTACTTCACCCGGATCAAGAGCGGTCTGATCGACATGATCGCCAAGAACCCCGCCGAGGGAGAATACGCCCTTGACCTGCTGATGATCGCCAAATACTTTGAGCGCATCGGCGACCATGCCACGAACATTGCCGAGTGGGTAGAGTTTTCCGTCACCGGCAGCCATAATGCAATTTCTTCATAAGGCAGCAACGATTCCGTTTGTTAACGAGCAGAATCCGCTGTTTTCGTTTCCGAAAACAGCGGATTTTTCACATATTTGCATCTATTTCCCGAATTTTCTCCCGGATGGCGAGCAGATCATCAAAGGTCTCCGGGCGCTTGGATACATCCCGCAGCAGCGCCGACGGGTGGTATATCGCCGTCATCCAGACGCCGTTCCGTTCCACCCACTGGCCGTGCTGTCTCGTAATGCGGTAGTCCGGGTCGATCAGCCGCTTGGCGGCGATACGCCCAAGGCAGACGATGATCTTCGGCTTTACCAGCGCCACCTGATTGCGCAGATAGCCGATGCAGGCGTCCTGCTCCGTTTCCAGGGGGTCGCGGTTGTGGGGTGGGCGGCACTTGACGATGTTGGCGATATAGCAGTTCGTCTCCCGGCTCAGGTCGATGATGCACAGCATGTCGTCCAGCAGCTTTCCCGCCGGGCCGACAAAGGGCTGCCCCTTCAAGTCCTCCTGTTCCCCGGGGCCTTCTCCCACGAACATGATGTCCGCGTCCTCATTCCCCACGCCGAACACCACGTTATGTCTCGTCTCGCACAGGCCGCAGCGGGTGCAGTCGGCGCAGACGCTTTTCAATCCGTCCCAGTTCAGCATCGTTACCGGCTCCTCCTGCGTTCTGCCCGTCTCCGGCGGCGCTGGGCGCGGATGCGGGAGCGCATAAAGGAATTGAAGGCCAGATACGCGCCCACAAGTCCCAGACCGATCACGCAGATGGTTCCGATGGTGGACAGCACCCCGGAGCCGCCGACGCCGTCCTTCTCTCCGTTGGAGCGGATGGACACGCCGGTGTCCCCCGTCGCCCGGACGTCCGCCATGGCGTACAGCTCCACCTCCGTGACGCAGGAATTCTGATACCAGACCTCCATCGTGGCGATCTTATCGTCCTTCTTGATAGGTGCGGTCATGCCGCCGCCCTCCACGGTGTAGTTCATGACGTAATTTTTCATCTGCACACTGGCGGGAACCACGGTATCCACATCCGTGAAGGACTGTCCCACCACCTGGCATTCGCCGCCGGACACCGGCCACTGGTTCACCGCCATGCCGTCGTAAATTATCCGGTTGACCTTATAGTTGTTGAAAACGTAATTGGCAAGCTCGGTCACTTCTTCAAAGTTACCGTAGGACTCCACCGTACCGGTTTCCTCGTTGGTTTTACGGGTAGCGCCCATGACCACGAACACGACGCGCATGTTGTTGTATTCCGCGGTACAGGCAACGCCTGCCCCGGAGTTTTCCGTGTAGCTGGCAAGGCCGCCGGTATAGCGGGTACTCATGAACTGGGGAACGATGTGGTTGTCGACCAAATAGTTCGTCGTGGTGAGAGGGCGCTCCTTCTCGACCAAGTTTGTCGCGGGGATCTTATAGGTCGCCGTCTTGAAAATCTCCGCGAAAGTCTCGTTTTTGGTCACTTCCATGGTGATCTTCACCATTTCCCGGGCGGTGGTGTAGGATGTTGCCGTATCCAGGCCGGAAATGTTGCCGAACTCCGTGGTGACGCAGCCCATCTGCTTGACCCGGGCGTTCATCATTTCCTTGAAGCGCTCGGTGGTACCGGCCACATGCTCCGCCAGCGCCACGGCGGCGTCGTTGGCGCCGATCATCAGCAGTCCATGCAGCAGATCGTTCACGGTCAGCTGCTCGCCGCTTTTCAGGTTGGGACTCAGTTTCAGACTGCTTCCCGGCACCTTGGACTGGATGCCTTCCGAGCAGGTGACGATATCGTCCAGATTGCTGTTTTCGATTGCCACCAGCGCCGTGACCATCTTGGCAAGGGTACCGGTGGGCAGCTTGGTATCGGGGTTATAGGAGTAGATGACTGTCTCGGTATTCGTCTCATAGGCGAAGGCCGCCAGCGCCGTATCCAGCCGGCTGTCGCTTCCCGCCAGAGGGCGCATGCCGTTCAGAGTGCGGCAGCCGTTGTCGATGCAGACCCGGCCGAAGGGGATCTGGGCAGCCTGCTGCTCGGCGGGCTGCGTTTCCTGGGCAGACGCGCCGGTTTCCGCGGCAGACGCCGGAATCGCTATCTGACAAAGGAGCGCGGCGCACAGGAGCAAGCTTAGCAATCTCAATTTTTTCATATTTTCCCCTCAATATTTCTTCACCGGACTTGTCCGGCGGTGAAAAGTCGTGTATAATGATGGAGATATTATAACAGCTTTTCCCCCTCTAGTCAATCCGGGAGGCAGATTCCCATGAAAAAACCACGGCTCAGCATTTTGATCGCCGTAACCCTTCTTTTCGCCGTATTCACCCTTGGCTTCTTTCTGGGCAGAAACGGCAATCACGGCAGCGTGGAGTTATCCGTTCCCGCTTCCATGCAGACGCTCCCGCCCCAGACCACCCTTCCGGAGCCGACCACCCCGGAAACAGTGGCCGTCACGTTCCCCATCGACATCAACCGGGCGGACACGGAGCAGCTCACGGCACTTCCCGGCATCGGAGAGGTTCTTGCCCAGCGCATCATTGCATACCGGGAGGAAAACGGCAGCTTTCTTTCCACCGATGAGCTTAAGAACGTGGAGGGTATCGGAGAAAAGCGTCTGGAAGCCATAGTTGACCTTATTACAGTTGGAGGATGAAAATGAAAATTTTAGTTGTGGACGACGAGGCCCTTCTGGTAAAGGGCATTCGCTTTAATTTGCAGAACGAGGGCTACGAGGTCATCACCGGCAGCGACGGTCTGGAAGCCGTGCAGGCCGTGCAGACCCAGCACCCCGACCTTGTGGTGCTGGACGTGATGATGCCCAACATGGACGGCCTTTCCGCCTGCGCCAAGATTCGGGAGTTTTCCGACGTGCCCATCATCATGCTCACCGCCAAGGGCGACGACATGGACAAGCTTATCGGCTTCGACCACGGAGCGGACGATTACCTGACCAAGCCCTTTAACATCTTAGAGCTGAAGGCGAGAATCCGCGCCCTGCTGCGCCGCGCCGGACGCACCGAGGAAAAGGCCGCGGGAAACAGCCTGACCATCGGCACCATCACGCTGGACCTGGACGCCCGGAACGCCTACCGGAACGGCCAGCTGGCCGATCTGACCGCAAAGGAATTCGACGTCATTGAGTTTCTCATGCGCAATCCCAACCGGGTCTACTCCCGGGAAGCGCTGCTGGACACCATCTGGGCTTATGAATACCGCAGCGACATCCGCACCGTGGACGTCCACATTCGCCGTCTGCGGGAAAAGCTGGAGGAAAATCCGGCAGAGCCGAAGTACATTTTAACGAAATGGGGCGTTGGCTATTATTTCCGCAAATAAAAAAACCGTTTTTCGGGGCTACGGCAATACCCAGTTCCGGTATGCCATGACCTATGTGGTGGTCACGCTGGTCGTGCTGTTTTTTCTGAATATCTACTGCTCCGGCGTCAGCCACAAGCTGTTCTACCAGAGCAAGGAAGCCTCCATGATTGAAAAATGTCTGCTTGCTTCCGACGAAATTTCCACCCTTGAGGTGCTGAACAGCTCCACTGTTACCGGCATCGTCAATCAGCTGGAAAGTCTGAAGGTCACCCGGCTCGTGGTCACCGACCACAGCGGCGCGGCGCTGTATGACAGCAGCGGCGCTTCCGTGGGCACCTACGTTCTGCTTCCGGAGATCTTACAGGCGCTTACCGTCAGCAAGCAAGCCCCGGAGGGGAACAACGTCTTTACATGGACGTACCACGACGGCATCACCGACTCCCGCGCGGCGACCCCCATCGTCTACTATGGCACCGTGGTGGGCTGCGTATACATGACGGAGTACGATACCACGCAGGGCACACTGATCAAATCTCTCCAGCAGACCCTGCTTCGCATCACGCTGATGCTGGAGATCATCGTCGCAGCCTTCTCCGTGGCCTTTTCCAACGCCTTCTCCCGGCGTCTGAACCGGATCATGGCCTCCATGCGCATCATCCGGGAGGGGGATTACTCCCACAAGGTGGACATGGGCGGCAGCGATGAGCTGACCGTTCTGGGCGAGGAATTCAACGACCTGACGGAGCGGCTGCAAACCTCCGAGCGCAAGCGCAGTCAGTTCGTTTCCGACGCCTCCCACGAGCTGAAAACCCCTCTGGCCTCCATCAAGCTGCTGACCGATTCCATTTTGCAGAACAACATGGATATGGACACGGTGAAGGAGTTCGTGGAGGACATCGGCAACGAGGCCGACCGCTTAAACCGCATGACCGCCAAGCTGCTTTCCCTCACCAGAGCCGAAAATCCCCAGCCACAGGAAAGCGAGATCATCTATATGGCGCCCACGGTGCAGCGGGTGGCGAAAATGCTCCGGACGAATGCCAGCTGGTCGGGCGTGACCCTCTGCTTAGAGCTGGACGAGGACACCCCCGTCCTGATTCTGGAGGACGACCTGTACCAGATCGTTTTCAACCTGATGGAAAACGGCATCAAGTACAACCTGCCCGGCGGAACACTGACGGTGCATCTCGGCCGTCAGGAGGACAATGCGGTGCTCACCGTCAGCGACACGGGCATGGGCATCCCGGAGGATGCGCTGGCGCATATTTTCGAGCGGTTTTACCGGGTGGACAAGGCCCGTTCCCGGAAAAGCGGCGGCAGCGGACTGGGACTTGCCATCGTCCGCACCATTGTCCAGCGCAACCGGGGCGAAATTTCCGTTTCCAGCACGGTGGGCAAGGGTTCCGTCTTTACCGTCACCTTCCCCGCCTTTGACACGGAGGTGGATAAGTCATGAAGCGGTTTTTCTGTCTTCTTCTCTGTCTTTGCCTGTTTCTGCCCGGCTGTTCCGGCGAGCTGATGAAGAACCCCGTCACCTTTTACTATCCCCGGCGGGAATACCAGTACGGCGCGGAGGACGGCGTGATCTCCAGCGAGCAGCGGGAAGCCTCCGGCCACGCGGATGATCTGCACTACCTTCTTTCCCTGTACCTGATCGGCCCGTCCAGCGACGAGCTGGTCTCTCCCCTGCCATGGGGAACACGGCTTCTTGGGGTAAACCGGCAGGACGGCACCATCACGCTGGAGCTGACAGACACCTCTTTTACCATGACGGACACGGAATTCACCCTCGCCTGCGCCTGTCTGACCATGACCACCCTGTCCATCACCGGCGGGGACGAGGTCACCATCACCAGCGGAAGCCGAAGCGTCACCATGAGCCGGGACAGTCTGACCCTCATTGACGACAGCACTGCTTCCACAACGGAGGAAACCAAATGAAATTCATTTCATGGAATACAAACGGCCTGCGCGCCTGTGTGGGCAAGGGCTTTCTGGACGCCTTCAACGCGCTGGATGCTGACTTTTTCTGCTTACAGGAGACGAAGCTCCAAGCAGGACAGATCGACCTTCCTTTGGATGGCTACAGTCAATACTGGAACTACGCCGAGAAAAAGGGCTATTCCGGCACGGCCATCTTCGCAAAGCAAGCCCCCGTCTCCGTGCGCTATGGTCTTGGACAGCCGGAGCTGGACACCGAGGGGCGGCTCATTACGCTGGAATATCCCGGCTTTTTCCTCGTCACCTGCTACACCCCCAACGCCCAGCGGGGGCTTGCCCGCATTGACCACCGGTTAAAATGGGACGAAGCCTTCCGGGCATACCTCAGCGAGCTGGACAGAGAAAAGCCTGTCATCGCCTGCGGCGACCTGAACGTCGCCCATCAGGAGATCGATCTGAAAAATCCCGCCTCCAACCGGGGCAACGCGGGCTTCTCCGACGAGGAACGGGAAAGCTTCGGGCGGCTTCTGGACGCCGGGTTCACCGACTCCTTCCGCCGCCTCCACCCGGACGCCACCGGCGCGTACACATGGTGGAGCTATATGTTCAACGCCCGGGCGAACAACGCGGGCTGGCGCATTGACTATTTCCTCGTCTCCGACCGCATCGCGGACAAGATCACTGCCACGCCCATTTATTCGGACATCCAAGGCTCTGACCACTGCCCGGTGGGGCTGGAAATCGAGCTGTAACGTCAAAATGGCAGGAACGGAAACCGTTCCTGCCATTTTGTTATTCCGGAATTTCGATCCCCACCTGTTCCCCTTTCCGAACCAGATAGCTTTTTTTCAGGCGCTCTATGTAGGCAAAGGGTTCCTCCGGGGAAATGGGGATAAATTTCCCGGCGGGCTTGTCATGCTTGGGCAGGAGTGAAAATGTCAGTTCTCCTTCCCCCAGCCGTTTGACCGGCAGCGAGGTGTTCAGCCCGAAGCCGCCGTCCACCGGCACCACCAGCCCCAGACTTTCCCGCTTGTCAGCGCAAGTTACCCAGAGTCTGCACATCACGTCCCCGGTCAGCTCGCAGCGGCACAGGAAATGATAGTAAAGCCCCTGCCTTGTCACCTGCACCTTTCCCACCGGACGGTTTCCGAAATATACGCCGTAATTTTCTTCCAAATGCAACGCCCCCTGCCGCATTCTATGCCGCAGGGGGCTTCATTATGAATCATGTTGCCCGTCCGCCGCCGGGAAGGCCGAAGCTGACGGCAATGGCGTCGTCCACCTGCGCCATCTGGTTTTCGTCCAGATGCCCCATGTGCTCCCGCAGGCGGCGCTTGTCGATGGTGCGAATCTGCTCCAGAAGGATGATGGAATCCTTGCTTAACCCCACACTTCCCCCCGCGATGTTGATATGGGTAGGAAGCCGGGCTTTCCCCGTCTGGCTGGTGATGGCCGCCGCAATGACCGTGGGGGAATGGCGGTTTCCGGTGTCGTTCTGCACGATCAGAACAGGCCGGGTCCCTCCCTGCTCGCTGCCCACGACCGGCGACAGGTCGGCATAGAATATGTCGCCCCGTTTGACTGATGGTTCCGTCATAGTGTTCACTCTCCGTGCATCAATACCCACGCTACCGGATGAATCCATATGTAACGCGGTAATCCTATTCTCCCACGCCATGACCGGATTTATACGAGTTTTTAATAAAACGCTTAAAAGCGTTTTATTAGGCCGCAGGA
>OLVO01001264.1_pt1 | contig 26678 bp, 20 predicted proteins | sample 1672571 | NCBI WGS metagenome assembly OLVO01 (sample SAMEA3136700, study PRJEB25190) | human gut metagenome | biome: human gut; feature: human-associated habitat; material: faeces | place: Austria | collected 2013
CTCGCGCGCCTGCGAATTTTCATACGTCACGTCCAGCACCTCGGGATCGTGCTGAATGTCCTTAAAGTGCTGCTCCACGGCAGCATGGATCGAGACCTCGCGGAAGCTCACGCCCAGGTCGCGGGCGAGCGACTCGGCATTCGACTTAGTGCGATGCGTCGTGCCAAAGCCGGGCATGGAAACCGCCGTGATACCCGTGCGCGACAGCCCCAGTGCATCGAAGGCACGCACGGTCACAAGCAGCGCTAGCGTGGAGTCCAAGCCGCCCGAAAGGCCGATGACCGCAGCCTTGGTACCTGTGTGGGCGAGGCGGGTCTTGAGGCCCGCAGTCTGCAGATCGAGGATCGTCTCGCAGCGCTCGGCCAGGCCACCATGGTCGGCCGGCACAAAGGGTGCGCGCGGGAAAACGCGGTCGATATCGCAGGCATCGCGCAGGACAGGTTCTTCGGCCAGCACGCCCTCAAACGAAAACTCAACGGCCGTGGCCTCCGGCGCATCGTCGGTGCGCGTCCACGTCGTCGAGCGACGGCGCTCGGCAACCAGACGGTCAAGGTCAACGTCGGCGATGGCCATATCGCAGGTAAGCAGTTTGGTCGCGGCGAGCTTGGAGCCGTTTTCGTAGATAAGGTTCTCGCCCGCAAAGACCATGTCGGTCGTGGACTCGCCCTCGCTCGCGTCCGCGTAGGCATAGGCGCAGTACAGGCGCGCGCTCTGGTTGGAAATGAGGCTGCGGCGGTAATCTGCCTTACCGATAATCTCGTCCGAGGCCGACGGGTTGAGAATCACCGTCGCACCGGCAAGCGCCATCTCGGTCGAAGGGGGCGCCGGCACCCACAGGTCCTCGCAGACCTCAACGCCCAGCACCATATCCTCGGCACCCTCATCACAGCAGCGGTAGACAAGCCCCGAACCCAGCGGAACCGGACCCTGACCGGCAAACTCGACCCACACAGAATCTGCGGGCGCCGGAGCAAACCAGCGGCGCTCATAAAACTCACCGTAATTGGGCAGATACTTTTTGGCCGTGAGGCCCAAAAGCTCGCCCGCGCAGCACACGGCGGCGCAGTTGTAGATACTCTCGGCAACTGCAACGGGAAGACCGATGGTAAAGACAATCGGCAGCTCGCGGGTTTCATCGAGAATATGTGCCAGTGCGGTCTCGCAGGCATGCAGTAATGTGCGGTTATGGAACAGATCGGCCGCGGTATAGCCGGTCAGGTTAAGCTCGGGCAGCACCAGCGCGCGAACGCCGCGCTCGGCAGCCTCGCGAACAGCCGCCAGCGCAACCTCGGCATTGCCCTCGACATCGGCCACGCGAATCTGCGGCGACGCCGCCGCCACACGCAAAAAGCCATCAGACTGAGAAAGGTGAAGATTCATAAGAATGCTCCCGTGCGTAGACGCTATTCAACACAATTAGCAAGCCCTATTGTAGTTCAACCGCCGGGTGCAACCGCATCCCACCAACTTGGTGAGCTATTGATGAGTTGATGGTATCTGTTAAATGTCACGTACGATTCACATCTGGTGGGTACCCTGATGGCTACACGAAACGAAGCAGATTTACACCGGGAGGACCCCGTATGACAACCAAGTACACCGACGCGCCGCGCACGCGCGTCATGACGCCGGCATCGCTCAACAACGGCGTGCACGAGAACCATTCCATCGGACAGACCATGGCCATCGCGCCCAAAAAAGGCCTGTTCGACGACATTTCCATCCCCCAGATCATCGCCGGCGCCGCAGCTGCCGCCACGAGCGTGGCGCTTGCCTCCAAGATTGGTATCGCTGGTTCAGTAATTGGCGCCGCCGTGAGCTCGGTCATCACCGTTGTGTCCTCGCAGGTCTACCGCCACTTTATCTCTGCCAGCGCCGAAGCAATCAAGGGCACGCATGCCGCTGTCGACTACCCTGCCGGCGCCTACGAGCCCGTTGAGCCGGATGTCGAGGAGCACCTAGGTGGCGCCGCAACCACGCAGGAGATGCGCCAGGTTGCGGGACGCGCGACCACGGCGCGCGTCGCCCCCAACAGCCTGCGCGCCAAAGCGGCGGCAGAGAGCAGCCAGACACAAAAGAAGGTCATCGTCTTCTCGATCGCCATCGCCATCGTCGCGGTCATCGCCTGCACCGGCGCCATCCTTATAACCACCGCCGGTGAGGGTCTGGGCGAGCGCCCCGAGCCAATCCTGTCGTCGCGCACGACCGAGAGCGATGCAAATGGCAACACCCAGTCGCAGGATCAGCAGGCACAGACGGACGACACGCAAGACAGTCCTACCTCTGCCAATTCGTCCTCGAACACCCAAAACCAATCGCAGGGCACCGATTCCTCTACGGCCAACAGTGGCACGCCGTCCGACACGACCGACTCAAGCCAAACGGCTGATAGCTCTCAGCCGAGCACGGGCGGCCAGACGAGCGACACCACGTCGGGAACGGGCGCAGCAGACAGTAGCAACACCAACAGCTCGAGCGGAACCGCGTCCGGCACGGCATCTGACAACTCGAGCCAAGGCACGGCATCGGGCAACTAAGCACGTTTGCCTCTCATAGATAACCGACCTATACAACGGGCGCGAATCGAAAGCGGTTCGCGCCCGTTTGCCTTGGGCGCCGCCATGGCGAACGCCATGCGATGGTAAGATGCTTTACATGTGTAAAGAGGAGATTTGCCATGAGCAAGACAATAGTTAGGCCCACGCTTTCGCTGGGCAACCACATCTATCTGTATCGCCTGCTGCGCGACGCGATTGGGTGCGGCAAGCAAACGTTTATGACACAGGTCGAGGAGGCGCTCGCCGCTGGCGACATGACCGCTTATGACCTGGGCTTCGAGTCCACGCGCGAGCTGCTCGAGGAGCTCAACGACTGCATTAAGCTGACCGTCTTTAAGGGCGGCCGCCTGTATGCCACCGTCATCGCCAACGAGGCCTGGGATGCCGCGCTTGCCAAGGGCGAGGACAAGCCCAAGACCGCCAAGGGCGCCAAGCAGTCCTACAAAAAGAAAAAGCGCGGCGAGAAGGACCTCAAGGCCGTGCGTCCCAAGCACGTTAAGCGCGCCGAGCCCGAGCCCGTGGCCGAAGTCGCTCCGAAGTCCGAGCCCGAGACAGAGATCGAAGTCGCAATTGAAGTATCAGTAGAAGCCGAAACCGAAATCGCCGTCACGACCGATCCCAAAGTCATATCCGAGCAGAAAGCCACTGCGGAGCCCAACGAGGCTCCGCAGTCGACAACCGGAGAAGCCGCTAACCAATCCGAGACGTCTGCGTTCCAAAACAGCGATGTCTTTGGCGACGAGGCCGAGGACGATCAGTCCAACGATCAAGACGCTACCGAGTCGACACCGGAGCCCGAGACGCCGCAGCCCGCCATCTCGCTCACGGTCGTCTATGACCCCGAGAACGCCAATGCCGGCATCACCGCCATGGCCTCCACGCCCATCGAGGCAAAGTCGAGCGTCGAGAACGAGAACGCGACGCAGGCTGAGGTTGATACTGCAGCTGCAGACGCGCCCGTCACCGTGAAACCCGCAGATTCCACGGACAAGCCGGAAGCGACGCCGGAGCCCGCACCCGTCATCGAGTCCGTGCCCGCCGCTGCTTGCGACCAAATTCCCGCACCGGCACCGGCTTCGGCACCCGCAGCGGCCCCAGCCCCCGCACCCGCAGCACCGACCATCCCCGAGGACTTCCCCGTCGATTTCGCAACCGAGGTCTTCTGCCCCGGCCCATTGCTACACCAGCTGTCGACCTATCTCCCCTACGGCGCCGATACCCTCGGCATCGTCGGCGAGTACTACTGGATCGCCCGCGAGCGCGGCACCATCGAGGCCGCGCGAAACCGCGCAAGCTTCCACCTGCGCTACACGCAGGCCGGCGAGCGCCACGAAGTCACCGTGCGCATCCGCCGCAACACCACCGGTGGCCTCGGATCCACCTGGGCCATCGATAAAGTCGAAGAACCCGAGCAGTAACGACAAACGACTCAAATCCAAATCAGGATTTGAGCCGTTTTTATTTGTTGATGTTGCGTAACCAACAGCGAGCGGGCCGCAAGTGCCCCAGGTTGCCGTGAAAGAGGAGCGACGCGTACTTCGGTACGCGAGCGACGGCTTGAACGGCAAGATGGGGTGCTTGCGACCCGCGCAGCGTCGAGCAGTTACGCGGTTTGGAAAACCGCGTAACGATCTAGTCGCGCGTCAGCTTACGGTGAATACGATGCGGCTGGGCTGCGTCCTCGCCCAGGCGCTCGATGCGGTTGGCCTGATAGGCCTCGAAGTTGCCCTCGAACCAATACCAGTTGCCTGGATTCTCGTCGGTGCCCTCCCACGCCAGAATGTGCGTGGCGACGCGGTCCAGGAACATGCGGTCGTGGCTAATGACCACCGAGCAGCCCGGGAACTCGAGCAGCGCCGCTTCGAGCGAGGACAGCGTCTCGACGTCGAGGTCGTTCGTGGGCTCGTCGAGGAGCAGCAGGTTGCCGCCCTGCTTGAGCGTAAGCGCCAGGTTCAGACGGTTGCGCTCGCCACCGGAAAGTACGCCAGCGCGCTTCTGCTGGTCCTGGCCCTTAAAGCCAAAGCTCGCCACGTACGCGCGGCTGGGGACCTCGGTCTCGCCGACCATCATGTGGTCCAGGCCATCCGAGACGACCTCCCACAGGTTCTTATCGGGGTCGATGCCAGAACGGTTCTGGTCGACGTAAGAAATCTTGACGGTCTCGCCCACCTCGAGCTCGCCCGAAGTCAGCGGCTCCAGACCCACGATGGTCTTGAAGAGTGTAGTCTTGCCCACGCCGTTGGGGCCGATAACGCCCACGATGCCGTTGCGCGGCAGGGTGAACGAAAGGTCGTCGATGAGCACGCGACCATCGAACTCCTTGTGCAGGTGATGGGCCTCAAGCACCTTGTTGCCCAGACGCGGTCCAACGGGAATGCGGATGTCGGTCCAGTCGAGCTTCTGGCTTGCGCGGGCCTCGGCCTCCATCTCCTCGTAGCGAGCCAGACGGGCCTTGTTCTTGGCCTGACGGGCCTTGGGCGAGCTGCGCACCCACTCGAGCTCGGCCTCCATGCGCTTGGCGAGCTTGGCGTCGCGGTTGCCCTGCGCTTCGATACGCGCGGCTTTGGTCTCCAGATACGTGGAGTAGTTGCCCTTGTAGGGATAGAGGTGACCGCGGTCGACCTCGCAGATCCACTCGGCAACGTTATCCAGGAAGTAGCGATCATGCGTAACGGCCAGAACGGCGCCCTGGTAGTTATGCAGGAAGTGCTCGAGCCACAGGATCGACTCGGCGTCCAGGTGGTTCGTGGGCTCGTCGAGCAGCAGCAGGTCGGGAGCCTCGAGCAGCAGCTTGCACAGGGCCACGCGGCGGCGCTCGCCGCCGGAAAGCACGTTAACCGGCATGTCAGAATCGGGCAGCTGCAGGGCGTCCATGGCCTGACCGAGCTTGGAATCGATATCCCAGCCGTCGGCGGCGTCAATCTCGTCCTGGAGCTTGCCCATCTCGGCCATGAGGGCGTCCATGTCGCAATCCGGGTCGCACATCTCCTCGCCGATCTTATTGAAGCGATCGACCTTGGCGATCATATCGCCAAACGCCATGCGCACGTTCTCGATAACGGTCTTGTCGTCGTCGAGCGGCGGCTCCTGCTGCAGGATGCCCACAGTGTAGCCGGGGGTGAGCCTGGCATCGCCGTTGGAGACCTCCTCGATGCCGGCCATGATCTTGAGCAGGGTCGACTTGCCCATACCGTTGGGGCCCACGACGCCAATCTTGGCACCGGGGTAGAAGCTCAGGGTCACGTCGTCAAGGATCACCTTGTCGCCATGGGCCTTGCGAGCCTGATACATCTGGTAGATAAACTCTGCCATTTGCCTGTTTTATCCTTTCTACCTGCTGTTTCCCTATTCTTGATTCGCTTTAGTGAAAACGAAATGAGGAAACCAGCTCTGAAACGTAACGAAAAAGGGGCATGGTTGCCCACACCCCCTAATACTACCTGGGAAAAGTCCCCCGGAACATACTATGAACTGCGTACGCTAGTTTTCCGCAACCTTAATGAGCGGCTCGCTGCGATTTGCGCCACAACAGATACGAGTAGACGTAGACGGCTCCAACCGAACCAAACGCCAGAACCGCAATCACCGCGGCGACGACTTCACTCGAAAGCACGCTGCCTGCCACGCCCATCACAATCAGGCCAATACCCAGCACCATAAAGCAGGCGCCGCCAAAACGCTGCGTACGACGCCAGTTCTCGGGATCGGCAAGCGCCCAAGGTGTCTTGATACCGAGCGTATAGTTCTGCTTCACACGCGGCAAGTAGTTGCCTACGCCGATGAACAGCAAACCGACAACACCGGAAATCAGCACGTTAACCGAACCGACCGCCGGCACCACGCCCCAGACCGTAAGCTCTCCCAGCCAGCTTATGGCGCACATGAACAAGGTGAAGGCGATTACGAAGCCCTGGTAGAACTTGCCCGAGGTTCGATATGCCTCACCTTTGGGGTCGATGCGCGGCACAACGCAGAACATTGCGAGAAGCGCCAGAGGCAGCACGCCGAGCGCGGAGGCCATCCAGCTAGGACCCCAACCGTCGACGGCGCCGTTCGCGCCCCAGTGCGTGGGAATCTGCGCAGGCAAGCTCGGCATCACCATGAGGTGCGCTACGACATTGGCGACGCACAGAGCGATCAGCACAATCCACACACGCCGCGATACCCCCGTGGCGTGAATGCCCTTGTTTTCGTTATTCATCCTTATCACCTTCCGTGTTTGTAAAGCCCATAAACCAACCGATCAAGTCCTGCATGACGGTGGTGTTTAAGCTGTAAACGATGTTTTGGCCATGACGTTCGTCGGTCACCAACCCGGCGTTTTTGAGCGTCGCCAAGTGATGGCTCAATGACGGCTTGCTGATGTCAAAATGCTCGGCAAGCTCCCCGGCTGTGCGATTGCCCTCGCGCAGCAGTTCCAAAATGTGACGCCGTGTAGGATCGGCCAGCGCCTTAAAACCCTCTCCCGGCATAGGACCTCCTCTCAGCATTTCGTTCGACGCGCACACTATACTCGATATTTAGATGTTTGTCTAACTATCTAATACAGGAACATCTATAGAACATTCGTTCGTATTGAGCTGCAATGGAAGTTGAAGCAGATGGGCCAGCTCCCTCTATCCGAGAAGGAGATGGACTATGAGTATTGACGATGTCCTGACGTTGTTATTGCTTGTAATCGCGGCTGTGGAGCTCGGCATCCACATTGGAGGTCGAATGAAATAGCCGCCCCCGCGTAATGCGAAGACGGTCACTTCTCACGCCAAAAACGTGTTTCGGAGTTGGCTAACCCGCGGCAACGGGTGCCATCTCCTTCATCTTATGCGAATCCCTGCCCCATTTCAACAATCACCTAGGGCTCAAATGGAATCGTGATAATACCTATAATGGCGATAGCTAAAACACGACCTGCTTCCCCATCGGAGGATATTTATGACCGAAACCGCTGCCGCAGCCGCCATCGAGACACGCGACACCAAGCTCGAGATCATCATGGGCCGCGAGGCACTCGATAAGCTCGCCGATGCTACGGTGTTGGTGCTCGGCTGCGGAGGCGTGGGCTCCAACTGCTGCGAGGCACTCGCCCGCGGCGGCATCGGACATTTCGTCATTCTGGATAAGGACGTCATCGCGCCCAGCAATATCAATCGCCAGGCTATCGCCTTTCACAGCACCATCGGCAAGCGCAAGGTCGATGTTATGGAAGCCATGATCCACGACATCAATCCCACCGCCACCGTTATCAAACGCACCGAATACCTGCTGAGCGACAACATCGACGAGTTCTTCGCGAGCGTTTTGGAGCAGACGGACGGCAAGCTCGACTACGTCGTCGACGCCATCGACACCATCTCGGCCAAGCTCACCATTGCCAAATATGCTCAGGACCACGACATTCGTTTGGTTAGCTCCATGGGCGGGGCCAACAAGCTCCATCCCGAGTGCCTCCGCTTTGCCGACATTTTCGATACGGTACGTGACCCCATGAGCCGCATCATGCGCAAAGAATGTAAGAAGCGCGGAATCAAGAGTCTGCACGTGCTGTTTAGCTGCGAGGAATCGGTTAAGACACAGCCCCGCGATCCTTCCAACATCCACGAGCGCACCGAGCTGGGAACCGCCAGCTTTATGCCGCCCATCATGGGTCAGATGATTGCCGGCGAGGTTATCCGCCAGATCAGCGGGCGCGGCACCGAGCGCGTACGCGCCGACGGCCAACGCCTGGACTAGCAGGATGTCCTGCGATGGAACCGCAATTCTTTGACACGCATTGTCACCTTGATTTGATGCTCAGCCCCGATGCTACGGCCAATGAGTCGGCGGCATTGGGTCTGGGGCTCTTTGACTGTGGCATCGACCCATGCGACTTCGAGGCAGCAAAAAAGCGGGCCAGCCGTTACCCAAACATTATCGCGGGCGTCGGCCTCCATCCCTGGTGGCTCGCCGACGGCCGCTGCGGTCCTGCCGAAGTCAATCTGCTTTGCGAAGTTGCTGCCCAAGGGCGCTACATCGGCGAGGTGGGACTCGACTTTTCCACTCGTTTTGCTGGAAGCGAGCCGCTGCAAATACAGGCACTTGACCGGCTCTGCGATACGCTCGTGCAGCATCCTCTTACCGGGCACGTGATATCAATTCACGCCGTTCGTTCGGCAGGAGCCGTACTGGACGTCCTCGAATCGCATGGACTACTCATCCCAAACCCCGACTCCCCCGTTATCATCTTCCACTGGTTTAGCGGCACTTCGGACGAACTCGTCCGCGCGCGTGATGCGGACTGTTATTTTTCCGTCAACGAACGCATGCTCGCGTCTAAACGAGGACGCGAATACGCACGACAGATTCCACTCGATCGTTTACTGCTCGAGACCGATGCACCAGCGGAGGCAAACACAGAAACAAGCGCGCAGTCGCTCATCAAATCGCTCACAAGGACCTCAGAACGCATCGCCTCGCTCAAAAATTGTGACGCAAAGCGCATCGAGTCGGCAGTTTTAACAAATGCGCACTCTGTTTTTGACCTTCGCTAGCCCCGGTGGACAAAAATGCCAAATATGAGTACTGTTGCAAATCCAGTCACATTATTTTACGGCAAAATAGTGCCTTGATAATGTACAGCTATCCATTATCAAGGCACTTTAAGGTGGTTAAAGTCATTTTTAGCAGGTTTTAATCGCTCGCAGACACCCAACTAGGCCCTCAAAAGCTAAATTTCGCTGTTACTAAATTAGTGACAGTACTCATATTTAGCATTTATTGTCCATGGAGTCCCGGGGAGGCGACAATTCGACTCCCCGGGACTGCTCGCCTATTCGGAAATCGGCGCCCCATGGCCCCAAGAGCCTTCCATGCCGCATACGGTCGAAGCAAACCCCGCCGCAAAGTCGAGTGCGCGCTCGATGGCCTCGGCGCCATCCTCGCCACGCTTGACAGAATCGAGATAGCACATCAAGAACGAAGTCAGGAACGAGTCACCCGCACCCATGGTGTCCTTCATTTCCGTTACCGGTTTAGCCAGTTGGCGGTAATAACGATCGCCATCATAGGCAATGCAGCCCTCAGCGCCAGCCGTTGCCGATACAAAACGCGGACCTAGGCTCTTCACCCATGCCAGACGCTCGCGAATCTCATCCTCGCTCGCGGCGTCTGCCGCGCTAAAGAATGCGAAGTCAACGTAGGGAGCAATCTGCTCGTAGTACTCGTCGGTCGAATCGTCCGAGAAGTCAAACGAAACCGTGACGCCCGCGGCCTTCAACTTGGGAAGTTCGCGCTCGGTAAAGCAATAGTTGCCCGAGTGGACTACGTCGAACTGCTTCATGTACGCAAGGTCAAAGCGATCGAGCACATAGCGAGCATCACCACGGATGCCACCCTCATTGGAGCCAAGGAAAACACGGTCGCCGTTAACGACGGTCACGCGAGCCGCTCCGTTCTCGCCAATCATCTGCTCGCACTTGTCAAGCTCGATACCCTCATCCTCGAGGCTTGCAATGACATGCTCGGCAGCGGCGTCATTGCCAAAAATGCCCATGTATGCGGAGCGTGCGGCACCGCATTTCTTGGCATAAACGGCGAAGTTCACCGCGTTGCCGCCAGGATACATGGTGTGGATATGCTCGTAGCGATCGACGACGTTGTCGCCAAATCCGAGCGCGTTAACGTTAAATGCCATGGCCTTTGCTCCTTCTAGTACTCGACAACACCCATATAGCGACGGAAATCGGGATCGTGATCAAACACCTTGCCGCGTGCAGCACGCAGCTCGCAGTTCATGGCGTAGAACAGCACCGGGTCCAGATAGGCACGGACGCCCGCCGGCACGGCTTCCATACCGTACTCCTTGGCATCGAGCACCATCAGCGTATCGGTATGCGTCTTAAGGAACGCCAGGGCGCGCTCGTCCATAGCACGGCACTCGCTGGAGCCCATCTGCAGGAAGTAAAAAACGCCATCCTGAGTAGCCTCGAAGGGGCCATGGAAGTACTCGGCAGAGTGGATGTAGCTGCAGTGCTGCCACTGCATCTCCATAAGAGAGCAGATAGCGAAACCGTAGGTCTGGCTAAAGTTGGGACCGCTGCCCAGAATATAGAAGAACTCGTGCTCCTGGCAAAGCTTGGCAAAGCGATCGCCCAGCTCGGCATTTACCTTCTCGCGTGCCGGGGGAAGAATCTTATCCATCTCGGCGATACCGGCATACATATCGGCAAGATCGGCGTAACCCTCCTGCTGATCGAGCAGCTCTGCCGCAAGCGACAGCGAAATGCCAGCGGGGACCTCGGCCTGCGGCACGCCCTCGCCCCACGGGTAGACCCACGTGGTCCATTTACCGGTGTCGATCTTAGATCCAGCGTTGTCGGTCTGGGCGATCACCGTAGCGCCGGCAGCAAGGGCAATCTCGCAGCCCTCGACGACCTCAGGGGTGTTGCCACTGTGGCTACAAGCGATGACCAGGGACTTCTCGCCCAGACGACGCGGACGCATGATATCGAACTCGCGAGCCGTATAGATATACGAAGTGAAGGTGGTTGCCTCGCGCTGCAGAAGCTCATGAGCCGGGATCAAATCGATCATGGAGCCACCGCAAGCAATCCAGTAGACGCTGTCGAACTTGCCCTTCTCGGCAATTGCCTCTTTGATCAGATCGTGTGCGTTCATATCCAGTTCCTTTCTTGTTTGGCCGCAATCAATGACGTTGGCTGCGTGGCCGATAGTTGTTTTAGTCAATCAGATATTTCTCGAATGCGGCCATGTTCTTGGCATCTGCCGCGGCCGGGTCATCGTAGTAACGACCGTCCGTGATTTCCTGGCCCAGCATGCCGTCAAAACCATGGGCGTTGAGTGTGGCGACGAAGGCGTCCATATCGTGCTTGCCATCGCCCCACACCAGATGGCCATACGGGTCACCGTCGATAAAGTGCATCTCGTGAATTGCCCCATCACCAAAGGCGGCAAACCAGTCCTCGAGCGTCTCGCCTGCAACGCCCATCGCGGTTGTATCAACCATGGGCTGTAAGTACGGGCTCGCGACCTCGTCAATCATGCGCTTCGCATCGGAAACCGTCGTCACAAGGTTGCTCTCCTCGGGACGCAGGCTTTCCATCGTAAGCACCAGACCGTGCTCGCCGGCATACTCCGCCAGAATGGACAAGTGCTCGCGGCTGCGCTTCCAGGCTTCCTCGCGGTCCTCGTCCCAGTCGCCCCAGCCCGAGTTGATGGACATGCGGTCGCACCCAAGTACCTCGGCAAGCTCAATGCCGTGCTTAAAGTACGCCAGGCTGCGCTGTTCATGCAGCGGCTTGCGTGCGCAGTACTGCCAAGGATAGACAACATTCTCGGGGCACAGAGTACGATACCTAAGCCCACGGTCTGCAGCCTTTTTCGCCAGGACCTCAGCCTCAAAGTAGCCCGTGTGGTCGAGCGTCACATGCGGCTCCGCACACCACAGCTCAATGGACTCAAAGCCCAAACGCTGCTGCACATCAAGGAAGTAATCGAGCGACCACATGATGTAGTGGATATTCATGCCCGCAATCTGTTCGCGGTGCAGCGTCGGTTTGGATTCAGACATCTTATGCCTCCTTATTTCGATCGAACACGATTTGTCCGTCCGACATCGTCATGTCAACCGCAAGATCGCGTGCGTCGCGATAATCGAGGTCGAACACATCCCGATCGAGCACGCAGATATCGGCAAGCTTGCCAACCTCGAGCGTACCCAGCTCGTCTTCGCGCATCAGATCGTACGCGCCCCCGGCAGTCCAAGCACGCAAGAGCTCGACAAGCGTCAGCGCGTTGGCCTCATTCACGGGCAGTCCATCGTCGAAGTATCCGCCGCACGCACTGTAGATTGACTCGCCCAGGCTCGGAATCAGCAGCGGCAAATCCGTACCACAGCACACCGTGCATCCGGAATCTTCCATGCCGCGGCGATTCCAGCTGTGCAAAAGTCGCGTCTTGCCAATTTGTCGACGCATCATCGACAGGCAATCCTCGCGCCGGTCCAGCGTCAGAATCTGCGGATAGACCTCGCAAATTCCACCTAACTTGCCAAACTTGACAAGATCGGTCGGATCAGAGTTCTCGAGATCGGTAATCGCATGGCGGCGAAGCAACCGTCCATGCTCGTCTCGAGGCAGCGAGGCATAGAGCGCCACGGTGCGACGAACGGCGCCATCGCCCTGGCAATGCAAGGAATATCGGAAGCCGTCAGCATCAATTGCGCGCAGCTCGTTCTCAATCAGATCCCACTCGGGCTCCTCGACAACCGTCTTGCCGGCAGCGCCCGCATCGGCCGAGTCCTCATAGGGGTCTATCATCTCGGCAAGCCCCGCCCATACGCCGCGATCGGTCATACGGTTGAAACCAGAAAAACGAACGAACGGTCCCCGGAAGCGCTCTCGTGCCTCGCGGGCATATGCCAGATTTGCACCGGCACCCACCGGCTGCGACATCATAGAGACGCGAACCGTCAGCTCACCAGATTCCTCACGGCGAGCCATTTCGTCGGCAAAACCGTAGTAGTCATCAAACGCCATTTCCTTGATGGCGGTAACGCCACGCTCGTTAAGCATGCTCATGTAGTCCGAATACCCGGCACGCACCTCGGGCAGCGCGAGGAAATCGCTCATCATGCGCCAGATCTTCTCGGCATAGCACGCCTGGGGTGTAAAGCCGTATCGTGCACTGGCGGCAGCATTGAGAACGCAGGTCTCCGCACCCGGTGTAAAGCAGACGACAGGGATATCGCCAAAACAATCGTCAAACACAGCTGCCGTATTTGCGTTCTCGGCATCCGATGCCAACGTTTCGGGTAGGTTGTGGCCAAAAGCCGCCGCGCAATCCGGATGATCTTCTTTCCATGCACGCAAGAGCGACACGGCCTCTTTGGCATCAGCGATGCCGGACAGATCAGACCCCAACGTCCGCAGCGCCCAGCCTGTATAGAAGGTATGTACATCGATCAGACCAGGCATGACGGTGCGGTCGCCCAGGTCAACTACCTCGTCCGCCTGGGTCAAATACGAAGCTACCTCACACTTGGTGCCAACAGCCTCAATTCGATTGCCACGGACCGCTACGAAACCTTCAAACGGCAGGTCCCCCGTACCGGTAAAGACGCTCTTAGACGTCAGGACCGTCAAACGATCAGACATCACAACCACCTACACCGGAAGCATGCCAGAGATTGCCGTTACGATCAGGCCAAAGACGACCATGAAAATGAAGAACTTCCAAATGGTCTTCCACCATTGGCCAAACGAAATCCTAGCCACGGCAAGACCGGCGACCGTCATGCCCGCCACGGGGCTGATGGTGTTGATGGTCTGGTTGGCAAACTGGAGCGCGGTGACGGCCGCCTCGGGATTGAGGCCCATGAGCTCGGTCAGGGGGCCCATAACGGGCATGGTGAGCGCCGCCAGGCCAGAACTCGAGGGAACCAGCAAAGAGAGCAGGCCAAGGACGATATACATAAACGTGGTGTAGACGGCGGCGGGTGCACCGGCAAGCGCGGTAGCGAGCGCCTGGAGGATGGTGTCGATGATCATGCCGCCCTCGGCGATGACCAGAATACCGCGAGCGATACCGATAACGATGGCAGCGTACGCAAAGTCGGCGAGACCCTTAACGAACTCCTCTGCGATCGTCTGCTGGTCAAGGCCGCCCAGGATACCGGCAAGCAAGCCCATGCCAAGGAACACGGCGGAAATCTCATTCATGTACCAGCCCTGGGTAACAAGACCCCAGACGATAATGCCCATACCGCAAGCAAAATCGATAAGCACGAGCTTCTGACGGATAGTGAACTCTTCCTCGATGGAGGCATCGGTCACGGAAAACTCAATACGCTTGAGCTTATCGTCCTCGTACACAATGGACGACTCGGGGTTTTTCTTGACGCGCATGGCGTAGCGCATGGCCCATGCGATACCGACGGCAGTGAAGATGACCCAAGAAACGGCGCGCAGCCACAGTTGCGGATTGCCCTCGATGCCAATGATGCCTTGGGCGATCAAAACATTAAACGGGTCGATGGTCGAAGCACAATATCCCAGGTTAGGACCAAGGAAGCAGATGATGAATGCCGTCATCGAGTCATAACCGATACCCATCATGATGGGAATGAAGATGGCATAGAACGGCAGGGCTTCCTCAGACATACCAAACGTAGTGCCGCAAATGGACAGCAACGTCATCGTGATGGGAATGATGAGGATGTCTTTGTTCTTGAGCTTTTTAATCACACGGCTCATGCCGGCATTCAAAGCGTTGGTCTTGGTGATGATCGCGAACGATCCGCCAATCAATAAGACGAACGCAACGACGTCGGCAGCCTCTTGGATACCCTTGGTGGGCGCTTGCAGAACCGCGAAGATATCCTGGCCCAGATTGATGGTCTCGCCGGTCTCGGAATCGGTGTAGTTCTTATCGACCTGTTCATAGGTACCAGCAACGGCGACTTCACGCTCGCCCGCCGCTGTCGAAATCGTCTTGCGCTGATACTGACCAGAGGGAACGATCCAAGTCAGGACCGCAAAGACAACGATCAGCAAGAACATGATCGTATAGACATGCGGTAATTTGAACTTAAAACGTCTGTTTGTCTTCTTCGCCTTCGTATCTGACATAGATACCTCCAAAGAACTCGAGACTGCATCGCATCTCGCTTCAACGTTTGCATAAGGCAAACGTTCTATGACGTCCCATAGATTACCAGCAGCTTTTTCCTTCATCAAGATAATTTCAAACTGGTTGCCGCAACGCGGTTGAACGGTTGTGTTCGCGCCGTGAACGGTATGGAAACGCCCGGTGAGATGATCCACCGGGCGTTTCCATTCGCAATGTCCTAGATGTCAAAAACGTAGCGAGACCCAACGATCCGCTGACGACCGATGATAAACGGCCGCCGCTGCTCATCGAAAAAGAAGGCTTCCATATAAAACAAGGGTTCGCCAACGGGAACTGCCAACAGCCGAGCGACCTCGGGCGACGCGCACGCGATCTCGAGCGTGCACGGGTCGGTAAACGCGGGCGTGCGGCCCGTCCGGTTGCGCACGAACTCAAAAATGGATTGGTTAGATAGAGGTGCCGTTGATAGATAGGCGTTGTCCTCGTAAACGTATATGTTGTTCTCGAGCATGACGGGGACCCCATCGGCAGTACGCACACGCTCAACGCAAATCAAATCAGTTCCAACGGGAACACCAAAGAACTGTGCTTCGGTGGAATCCGCCGGCAGTATCTTTCTCGAAATGACGCACGCCCCCGGCTCCATTCCGTTAACGCGGCATGCGTCCGAAAAACTCTGGACGTCATCCTTCTGGCGAATCTTGCGCTTAAGCTTAGGGGCATTGACGAACGCGCCTTTCCCCTGCCGCTTCGTTAGATAGCCCTGCTGGACGAGCTCCTCAATAGCGCGTCGCACGGTAACGCGGCCAACTTTATAGTTCTCAGCCAATTCGAATTCGTTGGGTATCCGCGCGCCCGCCTTGTAGGCACCGGAATTGATTTCGTTTTTAATGATATCGATAACCTGTTGGTACAGCGGTATCGCTGCTTTACCGTCAGTTAGCCCTTCAGTCGGTGGCATATACCCTCTCCCAGCCCAATTAAGTCAAAAGCGGGCTTAAGGGCATTCAACAAGACCTTAAGCCCGCATTAGCATAAAGTATGCTTGCTGCCGCACCAAAATGTCGGGTATTTACTCATCTGACCCGAAAAACGCGCAACTACCGCGCTCCTAAGAAAGCGTGAGCAGCTCCGGCAGCTGGTCGATAATCTTGTCCGCGGCATCCTGGCTAAAGCCAAAGCGCTCCTCGCGCTTGGCAATGACTGTCAGGCCGGCTCGCTTGCCGGCAGTGATGCCAGGCACTGAATCCTCGACGCAGCAGCAGCGATTCGCGGGCAGCCCCAGCAGGTCCAGCGCATGCAGGTAGATGTCGGGCTCGGGCTTGCTCTCCTTAAACTGCTCGCCGCTCACCACATACTCAAAGGCATCCGACAGCCCGCATGCGTTGAGCACTTCCTCGATGCTATCCATGGGAGACGAGCTGGCAAGCGCCACGCGAACGCCGCGGCGCGGCAGCTCTCGAATCGTATCCACGGCGCCTGGGTTAATCAAAGCCTGATAGTCGCGCGGACGCTCATGCGCCCACTCGTCCCAACGGGCCAACGCTTCCTCGCCAGTGAAATGCCCCTTACCGGCGCGCTCAAACCAATCGACCAACATATGCAGGAAGAACTGATGCGAGGTACCGACCTGCCCATTCAACTCCTCTTGAGTCAGGTTAAGCCCAAGCTCCTTGGCAAACGCGGCAGTCTCGCCCAGGTAGTAATACTCGGTATCGACAATGACGCCGTCCATGTCAAAGATAACGGCGTCGAACGGAAATGCGGACACGGCACCCTCCCTAACAAAAGGGCGCCTGTAAGCAGGCGCCCGAACCATGCATTATCGGCGATTCTAACCCAGCAGCTTATCCAGCGCCACCGCAATACCGTCTTCATTGTTATTGGCGGTCACCATCTGGGCCACAGCCTTGACCTCATCGACGGCGTTGCCCATGGCAACACCGGTGCCGGCCCACTCAATCATGGACTTGTCGTTCTGGCCGTCGCCAAACGATACGACCTCACTGGCATTGATGCCGAGCTTAGGCAGGGCACCCTCGAGTGCGCGGGCCTTGTCGATACCGGGCGCCGTGTACTCAAAGTACCAGTCGGCCGTAAACATGCCCGAAAGCGTCTGCTTAAAGGGCGCATACATCTCCTCGTAATGCGCCTGCAGGTAGGCCGGATCGCCCGCCGTCAGCAGCTTGTCCACGGGATAAGCATCAGCGACCTCATGCAGGCTCTCCACCTCGCGAATCTTAAGATCGCACGCGTCGCGCTCATACTTGACGATATTCTTCTGCGAGCCGTCAGGCAGCGTGATCATGCAATGGTACGAGTCCTCGACGTGCAAATCGCGACCGAGTGAAATCATAGGGATCACGTCAAAATTACGCAGGTGATCAATCAGGCGATGCAATTCGTCGGCAGGCATAGCCTGATCGAACAGCACCTCGTCGGTCTGGGCATCGACGACGTGTGCGCCGTTAAAGGCCACCAGCAAACCGTCATGGTTTTGAAGGTCGAGCTCTTGCGCCAAGGCGTGCAGCCCCCATGCGGGACGGCCCGAAGCCAAAATGAGCTTAATGCCCGACTCCTGCGCCGCGAGCAGCTTCTCGCGCGTACGCGGGCTAATCACTTTCTGATCGTTGGTGAGCGTACCGTCGATATCCATCGCGATGGCTTTGATTGCCATATATGCCTCCCTGTCATTGAACAACCTTGTCTGAGCCATCATACAGAACACCCATCGCGACTCCGTTTACAACGGGAAAAATGTCATATTGTCCCGAACATGAACGGCGTGTGGTCGTGAAGCTTTATCGCTCAGGTCAAATACGTCTGCTAGCGACGCTCATCCGTCGGTGCGCCCTCGACGATCGCGATGCCCGCCGATGCACCTAACGCGCTGGCGCCGGCCTCGATGAATGCGCAAGCCTCTTCGTAATTATGGATACCGCCCGCCGCCTTGATTGCCACGGCATCGCCGAGCACCTCGTGCATCAGCCGCACATCCTCGAGCTTAGCACCGCCAAAGCTTCTACCGGTCGATGTCTTAAGGAATCCCGGCTTGGCCTCCAGCGCGATCTCGCATACACGGCGCTTGGCGGCGTCGTCGCCGTCCAGCTTGCACATCTCGACGATTACCTTGTCAGTGATGCCATGCGCGCGACAAAAATCAGCAATGGTAGTCATCTCGCGCTCGATGGCATCAAAATCGCGGTTCTCGATCGACCCCTGATTCAAAACGTAGTCAATCTCGGTAAAGCCACACGCAGCGTATTCCTCAAACCTCGCAAGCTTCTCCTCAAGCGTCATAGTGCCCTGGGGAAAGTCGATGGCGCCGGCAAGGATGATGTCAGAGCCCTCGAGCATGGCGCGGCCCGTCTCGTACTCCTGCAGGTTCGCAAATACGCAGCGAAAGTTGTACTTTAACGCCTTCTCGACATACTGCTCAAACGTGTCCTCGGGGGCATCGATATAGTCGATGTATTTATTGATGGGTTTGGCAAGCGTCATGCTGGGCCTCCTTGTTCAGGGCTGGCAACCGATTCGTGGCTTCACGCGAAAAACCACGTTCAATGTACGCCCGGCATGCAAGGACAGCGTCCGCATTCCGACAAGTGGTATGAGATTAGCCGTAAACGTATAATTTACGGACAGCGAATGGCACCGCACGCGGATGCCGACAGCAAGACATCCCCCCCCTCAATACACCCTCATGCCCATTTAAATAGCAAGGGGCCCGTATCTGTTGGGATACGGGCCCCTTTCGGCCGTGACCTATCTCAGCAACAAAGACTACTTGCGGTGAGCGCGGTAGAACTCGATCGCACCATCTTATCCGAGCCGGGGCACGTTCGCATAGCGTGGCGCGTGACGGTTGCAAAACCACCCCATTTGAAACAAACGCAAAAAAGTACTTGCAAAGACGCGTTCCGACATATAAGTTGATAAAAGACCGCCGTTGCGGTTTTAAGTAGATCGAGCATATGAAGTTTCAGTTTTCAGCGTGTAAGAGAAGGAAGATCGGCAAAGTACAACCCCAAACGCAATGACAACTTAATGAGGTAACTGCCACATGTGAGGCACCCAGGGCATTGCTGTCTCGATTTTGAGCACGATGCCTTCCGCCTTGCATGGGCCGTTCCATCCCGCCCCTGCAGCAACTGCCTCACGGGCTCATTGAAAACCGCATAGCACCCCAACGTCAGCACATCACCCACAGCAAGCACATCACCCACGACAACCAACACATCAACAAACAGCACGAACATCAACCGATTGGAGAAGCTATGACAAACCGCCACGCTGAAGACGGCGATAAGAAAAGCATTCTGGATGCCCGCATTGAGCGAGCATATGCAAACGAATATGACGCCGCCTTTGCCGCCGCGACCATCAAGAACTACGCGTCGCTACCGCTCGCGACGATCTTGGCCGACCACCCTCAACTGCTGAAGCGCCGCACAAAGATCATGGGCGACCCCGACATTCGCAAGCTGACAGACCCCTATGCCCCAAAACGCGACAACGATTCGTACGTTCTTACCGTAGGCTGCCTAGCCCATATGCTTACGGCGCTCGACACGAAACTCAAGCTCGAATGGGAACCCGACGAGCGTCATGAACTCGAAAGCAAGCGGAACACCCTGCGCACCGCACTGTTCCTTCCGTTGGACGGCCTCAAGCGCTGCAACGTCGAGCTCAATACACAGGCGCGGCAAAAGCCCGGGACCACGGGGCAGAAAACTCCAAGACCCCATGCGGCCATCGTCGACCGCAACCGATATAACCGCATGACCGCGCACTTTTCCGCCGAGGGAGCAGCCATAAGGACGCTGATCGACCTGCTGTGCCTCCTGAGCATCAACGAGCTATTTGAGGGCTATCTCGCCCTTGTTCCCGCGACGGCACCCAAGTCGGTAGCAAAGATCATCGAGACCTGCAGACGCCAGTTTGAGCGCCATCGCAATGGCAGCGAGATGAACGCCAGCATCGCGCAGTACTACGCGGCTCATTACAAAAATGACGGATGTGCCCCTGTCGAGCATCAGCTGCGGCTCGCCTACACCACGCCCGCCGCAACGCTCTATCGCTTTGGAGCCCTTGGCGCTTGCGAGCCGCACGAACAGGCAGCCTGCCCCACAACCGAGCTCGATCTCAGGCTCGGACGAACCCTGTAGCCCGCCAGCCCCTCCGCGGGCAACAATCCTATTCCACAACACAACCAACAGAAAGGAGTCCTCATGGACACCAATCATTCCCCCATCATCAGCCCCCTCACCATGCGTGAATCCGCCCGAGGCATCACGCTCACCAGCATTTACGATGAGATGCTCGCCCGTCGCGAGCTCTCCGTCATGGGAAACATCGAAACCCCGATGGCCCACGACCTATGCCAGCAGATCCGCCTGCTCGATGCCACCGACCCCAGCCGCCCCATCACCATATTTGTCGCCAGCGCCGGCGGAAGCGTGCGATCGGGTCTTGCGATCTATGACGCCATGCGCCTCGCATCGTGCCCCATCCGCACCGTCTGCCTGGAATTCGCCGCGTCCATGGGCGCCGTGATCTTTATGGGCGGCGACGATCGCCGTATGGCGCCCCATGCAGAGCTCATGATTCACGACCCGCTGATCCCCCAGGGGGCAGGCGGCTCGGCACTTGCGCTGCAGGAAACCAGCCGGCGTCTCATGCAGACCCGCAAGACCCTCACGCAAATCCTCTCGGACCGCAGCGGCCTCACGCCCAAGCGCATCCAGTCCCTCACTGCAAAAGACACCTACCTTTCGGCCGAGCGCGCCGTCGAGCTCGGCTTTGCCCACGAAATCCTCTCGACCACCAAGGAGGTCGCCCATGTCTAACCTCGCCAGCCGCCTCGCCGCATCTAAGTCCGCATCGTCCACCATCCTCGCCAAGGATCGAACGCTTTCCTGCGACACCCGCCAAACGGGACTCAACAACAACGCACTTGTGATCGGCCCCTCGGGAGCCGGCAAGACCCGAAACGTCCTCAAGCCCAACCTGCTGCAAATGAACGCAAGCTACATCGTGCTCGACACCAAAGGCACGCTCTGTCGCGAAGTGGGACCCGTGCTGGCAGCCCACGGTTACCGCGTGCAATGTCTCAACTTCGCCGACCTCAACACCGTCCCGGCCCTTGCGCCCGGCATCGAGCGCTGCGGCTACAACCCCCTGAGGCACATTCGCCGCAAGGCGGACGGCAGGCCCAACCAGCAGGACATCCTCTCGGTGGCAAAGGCCATCTGCCCCATCGAGGACAACAACCAGCCTTTTTGGGATCATGCGGCGGCAAACCTGCTGTCGTGTCTTATCGCCTACGTCACCGAACAGCTACCCGCCGACGAGCAGACGATCAGCTCGGTCATCAAGCTGATCGAGCACCTGCAGGACGGCGCCACAGGTCGATTGTTTGACGACCTGATCACGACCGACCCCCAAAGCTATGCCCTCTCGCTATGGCGGCGCTACGCCATTACGCAAAATGCCGAGCGCATGCACGCGAGCATCGTCGGCATCCTTGCCGAAAAGGTCATGTGTCTGGGATTCGACGGTGCGGCACAGCTCTATCGTGAGTGCCATCAGGCGGACTTCGCTTCCATGGGACACACCCCCTGCGCCCTGTTTGTAACCGTGAGCGATATTGACCGCAATCTCGATCCGCTGACCGGCCTCTTTATTTCGCAGGCGTTTATGGGCCTCATTCGTGAGGCCGATAGGCAGCCCGACGGCAGCCTGCCCGTGCCCGTGCGCTTTATGCTCGATGACTTCGCAAATCTGCAGATCCCCCAGATCGACAACGTGCTCTCGATTATCCGAAGCCGCAACATCTGGGCAACGCTGCTGCTGCAGTCGACCAACCAGCTCGATGCGCTCTATGGCGAGGCACGCGCACGCTCCATCATGGGCAACTGCGACACGCATCTGGTGCTGGCGTTCCAGGATCCCGAGAGTGCCCGGGTGTTTTCCGACCGCGCCGACGCGCTGCCCAGCACGCTCATGGCGACGCCGATCGATCGCTCGTGGCTCTTTGTGCGCGGCTGCACTCCCGAACAGGTCGAGCGCTTTAGGCTCGAAGACCATCCGCTCTACGGGGAGCTGCCCGAGGCGCAGCGAGGCCATGCGGAGGCCGAGCTCTAGACGCAGGGCCCTCGCAGCACGCGACGCTCCGGCGAAGATCCTTAAAGGCCGTGCGCCCCGGGGCCACGGCAAAGCAAAGGGGCCCGCATCCGATGGGATACGGGCCCCTGACTATAAGGCGCGATGCGTTAACAGCAGCGACTACTTGCGGTGAGCGCGGTAGAACTCGATGAGCGCCTGGGTCGAAGCGTCCTGCTCGGCCTTGGCGGCGTCGTCATGGAAGGCTGGAGTGATCTGCTTGGCAAGCTGCTTGCCCAGCTCGACGCCCCACTGGTCGTAGGAGTCGATGCCCCAGACCGTGCCCTCGACAAACGTGATGTGCTCGTACAGGGCGATGAGCTCGCCGAGTGCGAACGGGGTCAACGTGTCGCCAAAGATCGAGGTCGTCGGACGGTTGCCCTCAAAGCAGCGGGCCGGGACGATCTGCTCGGGCGTGCCCTCGGCGCGCACCTCATCGGCCGTCTTACCAAAGGCGAGCGCCTTGGTCTGGGCCAGGAAGTTGCCCAGGAACAGCTCGTGCACGTCCTGGCCGCTGTCGGTCGCAGGGTTGGCGGTATTGGCGAAGGCAATGAAATCGGCCGGGACCACCACGGTGCCCTGGTGCAGCAGCTGGTAGAAGGCGTGCTGACCGTTGGTGCCGGGCTCGCCCCAGAAGATCTCACCGGTGTCGGAGGTCACGGCGCTGCCGTCCCAGCGGACATGCTTGCCGTTGGACTCCATGGTGAGCTGCTGCAGGTAGGCCGGGAAACGATGCAGGTACTGGCAGTACGGCAGCACGGCGTGGCTCTTGGAACCGAAGAAGTTGACGTACCAGACGTTGATCAGGCCCATCAGCGCAACGGCATTGTTCTCGAGCGGCGTGTTGCAGAAGTACTCGTCGATAGCGTGGAAGCCCTCGAGGAACTGCTGGAAGCGCTCGGGACCGAGCACGACGATCAGCGACAGGCCCACGGCGGAGTCGACGGAGTAGCGGCCGCCGACCCAGTTCCAGAAGCCGAAGGCGTTGGCGGGGTCGATACCGAAGGCCTCAACCTTCTCGAGTGCGGTGGAAACGGCGACGAAGTGCTTTGCCACGGCCTCGGCGTTCTGCTCATCGGAGCCGTCGATGGCGCCCTGGGCCTTGAGCTGCTCGAGCATCCAGGTCTTGACCTCGCGGGCGTTGGTGAGGGTCTCGAGCGTGGTGAAGGTCTTGGAGACGATGATCACGAGCGTGGTCTCGGGATCCAGGCCCTTAAGCTTCTCGGCCTGGTCGTTGGGGTCGATGTTGGAGATATAGCGGCAGTCGATACCGGCGTCGGCATAGGGACGCAGAGCCTCGTAGGCCATGACCGGGCCCAGATCGGAGCCACCGATGCCGATGGACACCAGGTGCTCGATCTTCTTGCCGGTAACGCCCTTCCACTCACCGGAGCGCACGCGCTCGGCGAAGGCATACATGCGGTCGAGGACCTCGTGCACGTCGGCGACGACATCCTGGCCGTCGACGATGAGCTGGCCCCTCTCGGTTGCGGGGCGGCGAAGCGCGGTGTGCAGGACGGCGCGGTCCTCGGTGGTGTTAATGTGCTCGCCGGAGAACATGGCGTCGCGGCGCTCCTCGAGCTTCACCTCGCGGGCAAGATCGCACAGCAGCTTGACGGTCTCATCGGTCACCAGGTTCTTCGACAGATCGAAGTGCAGGTCACCGGCGTCAAAGCTCAGCTTGTTCACGCGCTCGGCATCGGCAGCGAACCAGGCCTTGAGGTCGATACCATCGGCCTCGAGCTTCTCCTGATGAGCCTCGAGTGCCTTCCAAGCGGCAGTCGACGTAGCATCGATAGGTGCGGCAACAGTTGCCATAGAGTCCTCCTCAGCATACGGGCGCACGCCTCCATGCGCCCGGACATTCAGATGCCACTATTCTAGCGCAGGTCAAGACTACAATCAGCGAGCGTTGCCAATCGGCCCCCAAACGGCAACCGATCAAAAAGGGACAGGCTTATTTTGGCAGGTCAAACGCTTTACCAACCAAAAATAACCCGTCCTTTTATGGCAAATATTAGGCCGCGGCGCAGACGCTACCGAGTAACTCACGCAGAGGAGACCCGATGCCCTCCAGCAGTTCGGGCGCGATAATGGCAAAAACGGGAACCTCGCCGGTGCCCACGACAGCAGGCACCTTGCCCTCCGAGACAATGCATCCATAAGGGACAAAACCGTCTTCGCCGGCATCGAGCGCCGCCATGCGACGCGCGAGCTCGCGCGCAAAGCCGGCAGTATCGGCATCGCCAATCGCCAGGACAAAGTCCACGCCTTCGTCGGTCGCCAGGGCCACGGCTTCGTCGATCAGTTCGTCTCCCCCGTCGCCCCCAACCGAGCCGCAGCGGAAAAGTACGCGCTCGAGCAAGGCTCGATCAAGCGAGCCAAGTGCCGCCGAGACAAGCTCATCGCGCGTATGCTTGTCACCGCCCAACACGACCAGCGCCTTGGTGCCACCGTAGTGAGCGACCAATCGTCCGCACCAGCGAGCCACGTCTCCATCCGCAACAAGGCGCGTCGGCATACCAAACCCATAATTGACCATCTTTCCCACAACCCTTCCGTGCGCATAGGCGGTATCAATCGTTAGGCTCATGCTACAAAGCGAGGTTTTCCGAGCTGTTTCGCACTCTTTAGAGCTGCGTTAAAACCCGATCCAACCGCACGACCATACCTGCCAAAAAGGGACAGGTTTTGACGATGTCCGGACGAGCGGGTATTATCGAACAAGTATTCGATAAGAACATGTGTTTGATGGAGGGACACGGATGGCGCACGAGCAGCACACCTATATCTGCATCGACCTCAAGACGTTTTATGCCAGCGTCGAGTGCGTCGACCGTGGGCTCGATCCGCTCACCACCAACCTGGTCGTTGCCGACGAATCGCGCGGGCGCACGACCATCTGCCTCGCCATCACGCAGGCCATGAAGGACTTAGGGATTCACAATCGCTGCCGCCTATTCGAGATTCCCGATGGCATCGACTACATCACGGCCGTACCGCGCATGCAGCACTATATGGAGGTGTCGGCGCAAATCTACGGCATCTATCTGGAATACGTAAGTCCGCAAGACATTCACGTCTATTCAATCGATGAATGCTTTATCGACGTGACGCCCTATCTGGACCTCTATCACACAGATGCGGAAGGGTTCGCCTGCACGCTGCGCGACGAGGTCCTCGCGCGCACCGGCATCACGGCGACGGTCGGCATCGGCCCCAACCTATTCCAGGCCAAGGTAGCGCTCGACATTACCGCCAAGCACGTACCCAGCCGCATCGGCATACTCGACGACGAGACCTTTCGCAAGGAGATCTGGCCCCATCGTCCCATCACCGATATCTGGGGCATCGGTCCCGGCGTGGCAGCCCGCCTCGAGAAATACGGCGTCTACGATCTGATGGGCGTCGCGGCGCTCGACGAAAACCTGCTTTACGACGAGCTCGGCGTCAATGCCGAATATCTCATCGACCATGCCTTCGGGCGCGAGCCGACAACCATCGCCGATATTCAAGCCTATCGCCCGCAAGCAACTTCGACCACCACAGGACAGGTGCTCTCGAAGGGTTATGCCTACGAACAGGCCTATACCGTCTTGCGCGAGATGGTCGACAACGCCGTTTTAGACTTGGTCGATAAGCACGTGGTCTGCGACAGCATCTCGCTCTTTGTGGGCTACGCGAGCGAACGCGCCGACATACGCCGCCTCGACGCCAGCGGTACAGCGCAGTATGTGGACGGATGCGGGCACCTGCGCTCGAGCACATCGAGTATCGAACCCACCGCAACCGCCGGCCCCGAGCTCGCGCCCCGTGCGCCCAAGCCCGTCCAGCGCGATGACGAACGGCGTCGCCTGGTGCGCGAAGCGCAGGCAATCGATGGCATCTTTGTGGGAGAGCATGGCGGCAAACCGCGCGGTGGCTATGCCGCACTCTTTGCGCACTCTAACGCCTCGCGAAAGCTGAGCGAGCGTACCAATTCGTTTAAGAAGATCATGGGCTATTTCGATGAGCTCTGGGCGCAGACTGTCGATCCCAAACGACCGGTCAAGCGCATCAACCTGGGATTTGGCAACCTCATGCCCGAGGAATTTGCCACCATCGATCTGTTCAGCGATATCGAGGCCGATGAGCGCGAGCGCGACCTGGCGCGCGCCGTCCTGGCCGTGAAAGGCAAGTACGGCAAGAACGCGCTCGTCAAGGGATTAAGCTTTACCGCCGGCGCCACCGCGCGCGAACGCAACGAACAAGTTGGAGGACACCGTGCCTAAACCCAAACAACAGCCCGTGCGCCCGCCGACCGCCTTCGAGCGCCTGGCGGACCCCGAGGGC
>OLVO01001269.1_pt1 | contig 26585 bp, 32 predicted proteins | sample 1672571 | NCBI WGS metagenome assembly OLVO01 (sample SAMEA3136700, study PRJEB25190) | human gut metagenome | biome: human gut; feature: human-associated habitat; material: faeces | place: Austria | collected 2013
AGGGCACCAGCCTTCCAAGCTGGGGATGCGGGTTCGATTCCCGTCACCTGCTCCATTCAATTTGCGCCAGTAGCTCAGTTGGATAGAGCAACTGCCTTCTAAGCAGTAGGCCGGGGGTTCGAATCCCTCTTGGCGTACCATTTCAGATCTATGGTGGGTATAGCTCAGTCGGGAGAGCACCGGATTGTGGTTCCGGGTGTCGAGGGTTCGAACCCCTTTACCCACCCCACGAAATCGGGGATTGGGAGTGATCCCGATCCCCGTTGTTTTTGCCCCGATATTGGGATGTAGTGTAATGGTAACACACCAGACTTTGACTCTGATATCGTGGGTTCGAATCCCGCCATCCCAGCCACGTCAGATGTTTTCTGCCGGTTTCGGCTTCCCGCAGGCGGAAAGCCTTCGCCTCTGAAAACATCTTCCTTCCTCAGCCGCGAATCGCTGCGCTGGATTCGCGTCTGATATTTTGGATAGCAGATAACTTTTCACACCGATATGCCCCAGTAGCTCAGTAGGCAGAGCACCTGCCTTTTAAGCAGGGTGTCCGGGGTTCGAATCCCCGCTGGAGCACCAAAAGGAAACCATTGAAATTTCAAGAAATCCTTGATTTTTCAATGGTTTCTTCGTTTTTCTTTCGGCGCGCTCCGGAACGTTTTGAGACGCAAACTGTTGTCAAAAGTGTTGTCAAAATTCAAGCGCAAAAACAACTTCACAGATAAAGAAAATGGCGCTGCCAGTTAAGGCAGCGCCATTGCTTTATTTATCTTCATCCGCTTTGTCTTTCAGCTTTTTCAAGCTGCTAATCAGGAACTTCGGCACTGGTGCTCCAAGCTTCGCTGCGTTTTCGATGATGCTGCCCAGTTCCGTCACAATGTACCAGATAGCCACCAGCGGCAAAAATGCCGATTTGTATTCAAACGGCAAGTCAAAACCCAGGTCGCCGTAGTTGATGATCGCCGACAGCGCCACGTCCAGCAGCAGTGCGACCAACATGGCCACGATGCTGCCGAGCTTGTGCCACAGGCCGGCACGCGCTACGGCACTGTCCCACGATCCGGTCGACAGCGCCGCCCACGATCCCGTTGCATAGTCCAGGATCATCGCGGCCAGCCACACGATCACAAGCCAGCCCGTCCATCCCCAAAAGGCTGTCATCGCTGCAAAAATAGCCGTGATCGCCGCCTTCAATTCCATCGCTTTACTCGGTGCATTCACGATTTGCCCTCCTTACCGTCGATCATCCGCTGACACACGATCATCGTGCGCAGCATATCCAGCGACAGATCCAGCTTGCCGCCGCCAGTGCCTGCCAGCGCGCCGCGATCAACAAGTCGCTGCGTCTCCTCGCGCGCCCAGCCCGGCACATCGTCCAGGCTTCCGTAGCGCGGGTGGCGCACCGCCGCGTACCGCTGCCCGATCACCATGCCGCGGATCATGTCCAGCGACAAGTCAATGCATCCGTGTTCGTCTCCCTTCAGTGCGCCCACGTCCATCAGCGTGCGCACTGTGTCCTGCGCCCATGTGGGCACGTCCTCGAGCCTGTTGTATCGTACCATATCGTCGTCCTCCTCAGTATTTTTACCGGCCATTGTGGCCGCGACGTCCCGCCGAAAGCCATCCATCGTCAGCCCGAAAGCCCGCCACAGGTGCGACGGGTCTGCGTGCGCGCTTGCCACGCCTCTCGCCGCGCCTTCGGCGTGACTGATGATCACGCCGCCCTGCATCGGGTCAAAGCCAAACTGCGTGCACAGCTGGGCAAAAAGCTCCACTGCCGCCGCATACGTCCCGCGCACGTGCGCCTCGGTCGCGGCCGGGTCAAGGTCGCGCCAGTCAGCACCGTGGCCGGTGTAGACGATGGACGCAGGCTCAGTCATCTCGATACCGATGTGGGTGGAGTTGGCCGCGCCCCCGCAGTGCCACGCGACGCGGTTGTACGGCAGCGTGTGGTAGTACGTGCCGTCGCGCTGGATAAAGCCGTGCACGCACACGGAGTCTCCGCCCGGCCGATACACGTTGTAGTTGCGCGCCATCACCGCCGCATTGGGCTGCGGGCAGCCAATGCTGTGCAGCATGATGCCGCGCGGGTACAGCGCCTCGCTCACCTGATAGCATCGGTTGGCCGTCACAATGGCCTCGATCGTGTTGATTGTCATACCGTCGCCTCCCACGCCGCTGCGTAGTCTGCCGGGCTATAGGCCGTGTCGGCCGTGCAGCGGTACATTTTCGCGTTGTAGATTGCGTACTCGCCCGCGTGGTACATATCGTGCGCGCCGGTCGGCTGCACAAACGGCCGGGCGGTCGCCGGGCTTGTCCCGTGCAGCGGGCGGTTAAACGTGTGCCACGCCGCATTGCCGGGTTTGACGTCAGGATATGCCGCGTTGTCGTAGGCGGCAAAGCACGTCCACGTCTGCCCATCAGCATTGTAAACTTCACCAACCGCGTGCGCGCCCGCCGCCCAGTCGGGGTACAGCACGCGGATGCCCAGCCGCGCGTTGTCCTCCGTCACCGCATTGCGCGCCGCGACGATCGCCGCGCGGTACGCCTTTGCCTCTCCTCGCGTCATGCCGTCACCCCCAGGATCACGTTCAAGGCTTCTGCATCTGAAAGCTCGTCGGCATCGCTCGGTGCGGGCTCGGGCGGCAGGTCGTATGCCTCCCACGTCAGGTCGGTTTTCAGCCGGTAGCCCTTGCCCTCGGCGGCCGGGCGGTTTTGGATGATTGCCATGATATCGTTGTACTCGGTTTCGGCGATCTCCGTTCCGCCCGCGCCGGTGCCGACGGCGATGATGTAATGATTGGATGTTTGTTTGTAAAATCTCATATTTGCATACCTCACGCTTCGGCAAACCACAAAATAGTGCGCACGCCGAACCCATGTTTTACAACAAATTTTTGTGCATCAACGGCCTGCACACGGAAAGCGCCATAGGCGTTCGCAGCAAGCGCCCAATGATATGCAGTGTCGTCCGCGCTATACGCTACATATGATAAAGCCGTATAAGCGTGCCCCGAGCTGCCATCCCCAACTAGGTTAATAGTGCCAACGTCTTTGTTTGCGATATAAAAAGTAAGTGGATTTGTTTTATCAGCCGCGCCTGTCGGCATCGGCACAACCACAATGGTGGATGGCGCAACGCCAAGCCCATGCTCGACTGTAACATCGCTTGATGCATCGGCCGGCGTGAATGTTCCGGATGCAATGTTCCCACTTCCGCCGCCGGTCGTAATGCCTCTCACAGCGGCCCCCATCTGCGCGATCTTGTACGTTTCCGCGCCGCCGGTCTTTTCGCGGATGGCAGCGGCGATGTCCTGTACGGCGGCTTCTTCGTAGAGCTTTTTCGCCATCAGTATTCCACCTCGCTCCCATCGGCGATCTCCACTGTCTTAGCCTCACTGCCGTCGTAGGTGACGGTGGTGCTGCCGATCTTGATCGTCAGTGCGTTGGGGTTCGGAAACGTCAAATTATCAGCTTGCTTCACCACTTCTGTTTCTTCAGCGAAAACCCCATTTTTGGAAATTAGCACTGTAAATAGTACCGGATTTTGTTCAAGCGTAGACAACGCACAGCCAATGGAAAAAACCCATCCGCCAATAAGCGGAATTACAGTCGCCAGCGGTAGTATTTCAGTAGTATGGCCAACACTACACCGGCATTCCAGCACCTTCCCCGCATTATACGCCGCCTCGATGTCGGCCATCGCCACCGGACAGGTGAAGGTGGGATAATCACCAGCAAGGTCGATGTAGAACACCTCCGAGCCCTGCCCTTGTTCACCTCTTGACGGATTTCCGGTGTCATCATCGCCAATGTACCAGTTGCCATTATCTCCGATATGTGGCGTGATGCCGTCCGCGCCTTTAGCACCGTCTGCACCATCCTCGACCGTGGCAATGGCCGCGCCGTCCACGCTGATTGTTGTCGTCTTGCCGGACTTGGTGGCCGTTACCACCGGGCTGTGGCCGTCCTTGCCGGGTTCGCCGGGATCTCCCTTTGTACCATCCTTGCCCGGTGCTCCGGTAGGGCCAGCCGGGCCTGTTGCGCCAGTGTCACCCTTCGCGCCCTGCGCTCCGGTGTCGCCTTTTTCGCCGGGATCGCCCTTTGCTCCGGGTTCGCCTCTTGGCCCTTGCGAACCGTCCGCACCTTTGAGGTCTGCCACGGCGATGAGGTTTGTCCACGTGCTGCCGCCATCTGTGCTGTACTGAATGTAGCCGTCCGCCACGCGCAAGCCAATGCTTTCGCTGCCGCCACTTGCGGCAGCTTCATTGATGGCCGCGACAAGTGTATCTTTTGCGTCGGTTTGCAGGGCGGACAGGTCGCCAATTTCGGCGCGAAGGCGGTCGAAGCCAGCGTGCTCTGCCGGGGTGTAAACGTAGTCTGCGGGCTTTGCGCGCTTATGGACCGCAAAATCCACCTGCACCTTGGTATAGCCGCCCGCGTCGTCGGTGACGTAGGCGTAGGCCGTCAGCGTGTGCCAATCTTGCAGCAGCTCGTCCGGGATGATGGCCGTGCCGTCGTCCCCGACATCCACGTCCACGCTGCGGCCAAAGCATCGATTTTGATAGTGAATCTGTTTGACGCCGCCGTCGGTGATCTTGACCCGCCGCCCGGTGTCCCACTGCCACAGCGCCCCGCGTCCGTCTGCTATCGTAATGGTCATATAGCTACCTCCTACTTGTATTTTCCGATGACATAATAGGCAATGCGCGGGGCGCTGATTGTGCCCTGATTCGGCCGCGCCAGCGCATACGCTGGCGCTCTGGTTTTGAGATTGTCGGACGCGCTGACCAGCGAGATCAGCCACGCATCCCCGCTTCCGCCCATATACGATGCCGTCACCGTCGGTTCTTCTGTGAACGAAAACGGATACTGGCGTGCGCTGACGTTCACGGCAAGGCGCATCCACGTGCCAAAGTACAGCGATCCCCATGCTTCGTCGATTGCCAGCGTGTCGATGTCAAATACCGCCCACATTTCCGCCGTGCCGTTACTCCACTTGCGCCACGTCCACTTGCCGGTCGTGCCCTGCGCAACGACATAGTCCGCGCCAACACCGGATGCCGACGATCCGGAAGGACCGCTATCGGACGTGTTGTAGCTGCTGCCGGATTCGACGCTATTCCCGACCGATGTTTTGCCGGAAAAAACGAATGTGTAATCCGTGATGATTGACGGGTATTCCCGGCCGTTGATGTCCTTGACGATGACCTTGTCGAAAATATCAAGCCGCGGGTCGGCCGGAAGATCACCGGAAAACTTATAGATCGGCTTATTTTTCAGCTGTTCGTACGCCGTCTCTGCGACTGCTTCAGCCGCGACGGTGATTGACCCGGACGGCCCTTCGATGCCCAGCCACAAATTATCGTCATTCAGTTCGATCACGTAGCCTCCGGCACCGGAAAAATATGTGTGCTCTTGCCCGTCACTGGCGAACGTCTTTTTCACGCGCACTCCAGTGACTTCGACCGGCGTACTTGCCACTTCCAGTTGGTTGATCCACTGTGTTAACGTCACATCTGCTGCAGACGTAATCGGTCGCACGTACAGCGCATCCCCAGACACCATGGCATTGCCACCGCAAGCCAGTGCAATAGCTTCAATCACCTGCCGAATGGTATGTTGTGCGTCCACGGTCGCCAGTGCGTTATATCCCAAGTCGCTATCAATTGCGCTGGCTGTCAGGCCAATCTGCTGCGCCGCCAGCTCCCACAGCTCTTTGTAGTTATGGTCCCCCTGCATCTCCGTCGGGCACAGCACGTCCGCTTCCTTCATGGCATCGTAGCAAGTAAGCGTGGTAACTTCGTGCACGGTTTCCACTTCATAAACCTTAAAGCTGCCCATTGGAACCAGGTATCCATTGCCGTCGATTTCGATATCTGCCTTCAGGTGCACGGTCGCTCCTTCGTATAGATTCCGGTTATCGACGTTTTGCCACCCACCATCGTACATTTCAATTGTTGCGCATTTGCACGCGGAAAGCCCGACTGGGTAACTGCCGGATGATATCTGCGCTGTGATTTTCGTCCCGCCCGGGCGGAACTGCGAGTTGCTTGCCTGCAGGTGCTCTCCGGCCTTGACCGTCACAGTTGTGCCGCCATAATACACCAATGTCACATCGTGATCCCATGTAAAAGTCGCTTCAACCACGAAGTTTGTCTGCGACGGGTAGGCGCTTGTGATTTGACTTTCGACTGTTCGCATATCATGTCACCACCAATCACGTCAGCGGATTGACGCTGACCATGTTAAATTCCACGGACGTAAACAGTTCCTTGTTTTCGTTCAGCCGGCCAATGTCAAGCTGCCCCTTGCCGACGTAAAACCACGACGTACACCACGCGCCATAATAGGCGGAAAAGTAGTGCAGCTGGAATTGCTGGCCTTTGGCGATGATCTTCAGGATCTGCGACAGCATAGTTTTGCTGATCGACGCCCGGCTATATCCAAGTGCTTCGACCGTGAACAGCGGACTGACGACGGCCGCGCCGGTCTGGGTGCGGCCGCTGTCCTCCGTGTAGGTCGTTTCAAAGTCATACGACAGCGCGCCGGAATCCGGCTGCGGAAGTACCAGCCAGCCATCCGACGCGCTTTTGCGAATTTTAATGTATTCTTGTGCCATGTGTTACACCGCTACAAGCGGGTTTTTACCCGTTTGCCCTTTCCGCAGTTTTGCTTCGGTAATGACTTCGTCAAATAGCGTCCGGCGATCCAGCCGCGCAATGAATTCGTATCGGCTGCCAGCGCTGCCAGCTTCTTCGCGCACGATCTGGCGCAGCAGGGATTCCGGCGCTTCCAGGTTGTTGCCGTTGCGCTGGTCGCCCAGCACGGCAAGGAACTGCCGGTTCGCCGGGATGACCGCGCCGCGCGCCAGCATCGGGATCTGCGGCACTGGCAGCGGATTCACGCCCCACATATTCTGGAACGGTGAAATACCGAGGAAGTGCGCATTGCGGATCGTATTCAGCATGGAATTGATCTTGTTGAACGGTACGGCAATGATCGTGTTCATGCCGCGGATAATGGCGTTGACAACCGTACGGAAGGTGCTTTCGATGCCCTCCTTGATGCCTGACCAGATACGGCCGCCGGTTGAAAACACGTCCTTGACCTTCTGCCATGCATCGCGGAATTTGCCCTGAAACCATTCCGGCACAGATTTGAACGCGTTTTTGATGCCCTCCCAGGCGGATAAAGCGCCGGAGGCGACTTTTTCCCACAGGGATTTGAAGCCGTCCTGCAGGCCGCCAATCGGATTCATTAAATCCAACAAACCGAGGCCTACTTTTTTGATGCCTTCCCACACGTTGCCGTCTAGTATGTCGGCGATACCTTCCAGCACCAAACCGACGCTGCTAAGAATCCACGCGATTCGCTGCATCGCCACATACAAGACGGTTTTCACGACGAACTGCACGACCGGCGAATCCCAGATACGCTTCAGGGATTCGATGATTGAACGAAGTGCTTCGCCGATTTTCGTCAACCCCGCCTGGACGTTGTCCGGCAGCTTGACCTGGCTGACGCCGCTAAAATCAGGCGCGGCAGACCCGCCGCCACCGCCTCCGCCGCCGGAACTGTCGTTTGATTCCCAGCGGTTCATTTCGTCCAGCCCGGAAAGCTGCCGCTTCGCTTTTTCCGCCGCGTCACCGGCTGCGGATGTGGCGTTTGCCTGCTGGTACAGCGCTTTGGCGTTGGCCTGTGCCTGCGATGCCGTCTGACCGAAGATTGCGCCAAATACAGACGAAATAACGGCCGTAAGCTTCGCCAGCCATGACAGCAGCGTCCGAATGGCGGGAAGAACAAAACTATAAATCGGCGCGAAGGCCGTCAGTAGATTGCCCCTGATCTGCGCAAGGGACGCAGTCATTTGCTTGTCTGCGTTGATGGTGTTCAGCAGCACAGACCGCATGGCGCGCAGCGCCTTCGCGATCATCGTAAAGATAAACACTTTCTTCGCGATGGTGGCAATGCGCTTTGCAAATTTGCCCATTTGTTCGGACACTTTCGACGTCGATGCAGCCGCTGACTGCTGCTTCTGCATGTAGGCGCCTATAGCGTCGTTTGCCTTGGCCTGGTCCGCCTGCAATCCCTGCAACTGCAGTTGTGCGTCTTTCATCTGCTGCGTCGTTTTCTGGATTGCATCGCCGGTTTCCTGCGATACTGTCCCGGTGCTTCTGGTTTTCTTTTCGTTTTCGGCAACAGCTTGCAGTTCTTCCAGCTGCTGCCGTAGCGTGGCTACCTTCTGTGCGGCCTTGTCCACATTGTTCGCGGCCTTTTTCGCGTTGTTTTCCAGCTTCGCAAGGCCAGCGTCAAACTGGCCACTGTTTATCGTTGTATCAAATACCAGATCGCCGACAACATCAGCCATCGCGCGCACCCCCTGTCATCAGCTGCCGGATGAATGCATCTTCGTCGTCGGTCAGATGCGCCGACTTGAAATCAACCAATTCCCGGTTTTCGTCGTAGTATTCGCGTTCCCACTTTTCCAGTTTCTTGTGCTTGCGCAGCTTCCGCCGGATGTCCAGGATTGTGGAAAACGTGCAGTCACCGATCTCCATGTAGTAGCCGATGAACGTCCACCAGTGCATATACGGCAGCGCGCGCACGTCCTGCCCGGCTACGCGGTTGATCGGTGCAATGATCATCGGGAAATCCTGTTCCCAGTCCATCTGTTTCGGCTGCTGCCGCTGGTCGCCGCGATCCACACCGCCGTCTAAAAACCACAGCATGAATTTCACCGCGGCAGCCATGTCCGCGATCTGATCCCAGTCCGGATAAAAGATCTTGACCGCCACTTCGGCGCGATCCTGATCTGTCAGCTCTGGGTCATTCAACGCGGCGCAGATGTCCAGGATTTCGCGAAAGTCGCTTCGGATACGAAAACACCGGCCGCCGATACATGCTGCCTTCGGCAGGCCGGTATTCATGATCTGCGCTTCTTCCTGCGCTGACCGCCGCTGTATTTATCCAGGTATTTTGCCTGACGCTTCTGCGCGGCAGCGGTCGCAGCGTCCATCTCGCGCCGGATCTGGCGCGAAACCGCTTCCAGGAACGAAATAATTTGTAGGGAACCGGACGGCGTGAGCGAAACGCAGTAGGCTTTGCCGAACACTGTATCGCAGACGGGCGAAGGGAACGCCGCGTCCACCTGTTCGCGTGCGTAGGCGTCCAGTTCGCGGATCGTCGTGCGGGCGTCCGTGTCGCTTTCCTGCGTGCCCATTTCGTCGGCTTTGGCCTTGATCGCCATCGCTGCCGCTTCCAGCCGGTCGATGATACCGATGTCGTTCGGGTCAAAATAAATCTTCCGGTTTGCGTCGCCGTTAATGGTGAACGCTTTCAGGCCGGTTTCAAAAGAAATGTTATTGCTCACGCCATCACCCCCTTATGCCGTCGCCTTCGTGAACGTGGCCACGCCGTCGGCAATGGCCGCAGTGCCGACCGTGCGCGTGCCGCCGTAGGTCACGTCAAACGGCATATCCACCGTCTTATCGCCGCCCAGCGACTTCACTTCGATTGCGCAGCCGCTATAGCGCTCGGCAAACATCGCCGTGTCCTTCGTGCCGGCATAGCAGTGCACGATCATCATATCCTGTTCGGCCAGCGCTGCGACATCCTGTTCCTTGATTGCCAGCTGCCACAGCTTCGTCAGCGCGGTCTCGCCGGCGTCCAGATTGCACGGGTCAAAGGTCTGCGTGATGGTCGGCGCGGACATGGTGGTAAACGTGTTGCCCAGGATGTCCTGCGTGGTTTCTTTGTTCCAGTCATATTCCTGACTGCTGTCTTCCACACGCTTGCCGATGATCGACCAAACCGGCGCGGAAGATGTGCCGGTATTCAGGAAGGCCATCAGCAGTTTGCGGGCAATCGTCTGGCCCGCGCTTGTGTTAAAAGTCGTACTTTCAGGCATAATGCATCACCTTTCAAAATTGTTGTCGTACCGCATCGACAGGGACACGGCCCAGTCTTCCACACCGTCGGCATAGCGCCCGGCCAGATAGGCCGCCGACACCTGTACAAATGCAGTGATCGTCCGGCCATCGCCGAGGTCAGGCCACGCGGCAAGCGTGTGCTGCTGGCCGTCCGCCGTGATCGGCTGTTTTTCCAGCCAGCACGCCAGCTTGTCCAGCCAGCCCTTGATGTGGATGCGGTCCGTTTCCGACTGCGGTACGGCGCGATATACCACCCGAAACGCATAGTTGCATTTCTGGTACACACCGCCCATGATGTCGGTCGTTTCGCTGATCACCGTCGCCGCAGCGGACGGATAGATCCCGACGCCGGACTTGTCGCCCAGCTCGCCGAACCGGATTCCCCGCGCTCCAATGGCCGGGAAATCATTCAGTAAGCCGCTCAGGATCGTTGAAAAATCTTTTGTGTCAACCATTTGATTCCCCCAGGATGATCCGTTTGCAGCCATCCGCCCATTCTTTCCCGTGTTCGTTTTGGGCCACTTCCGCCCAGTGCGGCACGCCGGTCGCAAACCGCAGATCGCGGTCGGTCACAACTTTCACAGCGCCCTTGCGCGCCCACGGCGAACCGGTTTCTGGGTCGACCATGATCTTGCCCATATACAGATACCGCGCATATGGGCCAGGGAACACGACCTGCCGGCCACCTTCTGCGACATATGAGCGCTGCTGCAGGCTGCCGGTTTTCAACGGCATGTATAGCTTGCTGTCCGCAAGCACCTGCTGCCCCAGCCATTCCTGCGCTTTGGCGAATCGCGGACCGTATTTGGCGAATCGGAGATTTACCCGGACGTGCCCTTTGACATAGCTGACGTCCTTATAGTGCTTGATGCCGCTCATGACGCCGTCACCTCGAAGTGTGCAATCAGCGGAAACCACGCGCAGGATGTGATGCGGTGGCACTCAGTGACTTTGCACAGCACATCGTATTCCGCCCAGTCGTGCTCGCCGCGGCAGAAATAGTCGCCCGGCTGAAACGCAATCATGCCGCTGCGGTCATCCGCCGCCTGGTACACTTCCGGTGTCGCATAGGTCAGCGCGCCAATGCCCGCTTTCGGGACAAGCAGCAGCACATAGTGCCCCGGCACGTCGCCGGTAGTGCCTGGCGTCATAGCGGTTTTTGCTTCCACCTTGACGCCGGCCAGCACGTGCCGCACCCACGTATCGGCCTGACCGCGCGCGCCGCGCACGCGCGAAAAAAGCGTGATCGTATCGCTATGCAGCAGCATCAGCACGTCACCCCCGCGTACAGCACAAGGGTGCCATCCACGGCCACGCCGGAAAGCCAGCGCCGAAGCAAGTCAAACACCAGCTCGTCACGTGCCGCCGTAGTCTTCGCGGCGGTCGTGTAGCAGCTGTCGGCCGCCTTGTATGTGATCGATTCGCTGCCGGACGACACCGACGCCACAGGGCCGGCGGTTTTTACGCCGCCGACGTCTGCGGTTTCAGCCGCGCTGTCACGCGCCTGGTCAATGCGGTAAAGGCATTCGGCCAGTTCGCACGCGCAGTCCTGCAGCTTTTCGGCGTCGATCGTGGATTCCGGCAGCGTGCCACCGAAGCGGTCAAACGTAAAGCGGTCGATCTCCCGCGACGCCGCACGCAGGTAGCGTGTGGCGGTCGATTCATCGCAGAACGGGGACAGATCGTCCCCGTACCGTTTTACGTATGTGTCAAAATCCGCGTACACCGTGATTCACCTGCCGATCACGCGCTTGCGTAGGACTTCACGTGCACCTGCGCAGCGTCCAGCACACGCAGGGCGGCGTTTTCCTCGACCTGCGCCTTGCTGCCGGCGAAAAGCTCGGAGTCGACCATGCGGACGATGCTGAAGTTATCGCCGACACCGAAGGCGTTCGGATCGTACATGATGAATTCCACCTTCGCAAGGTTCGCCGCCGTGACGCTGGCCTTCGTACCACCGTGCGGATAGTAGGCAAGATCAGCAGACGACGCGAAGCCGTTGACTTCGATCCAGGTAAAGCCCATGAAACTGCCTACCTGGCCGCCGGCAGCGGCGGCAAGCAGCATTTCGTTGGACGTCGGGATATACTTCTCACCGGCGAACTCCAGCATCGTCGCGAAGAAGTCCGGGCTGCAAAGCACGATGGTGGGGTTGGCTTTCGCCTTGACCATGGCTTTGCGTTCGGCCAGTACCTGCGCCTTGAAGTTGGCCGCAGTGGTCTTCGTGGTGTTGGTGGACGCCGTACCCTCGGAGATCAGGCAGGCAAGCGCGCACTGGTTCTTTGCCTCCGCGACTTCACGGGTGGCAAGGGCCAGATGCTCCTCGGCAATCGGGAACGCCACAGCAGCGGCCTGCACGCCGTAGATCTTCTTAGATGCCTGCAGGTTGTTGTTGAAAACAGCCTGAACCAGCGTGTCAGCGGCAGCGGTGTCCGAGAAGTCACGGCCGGGCGTACCGACAGACGCTGCGGTGGAGGTCAGCTTGTGCCAGTAGCAGCCGCCGGCGCCGTCGACCATCACGTCCTGATAGGTCACGCCAGGCACAAGCCAGGTCTTATAAAACAGGTTGGGAAGAACAGTTGCCTTGTACTGTTCATCGACATACATGGATCCATACTGGATAGACATAGATCATCATTTCCTTTCGTAGTCTTAGCCCCTGAAAAACGGGTTGTTTTTGTATTTCTGGGCTACGTATTCTTTTGCGCCTCCCGCCGGCGGCACCATGCCGCTGTGATCGGACGAAAAGCGTGCCTTGCTGGCGGGATCGGCCACAAGGATGCCGGGGATCTCCTTGCCGTTCTGATCGGTGACAAGGCCGGTGAACAGGTCGTCGATCGACTTGCCGCGCGCATCGTCAGACCCCAGTGCTGTCACCAGCTTGTCCGTGATGCTTTCGCGCGTGATGTCGTTGACGAAATGCTTGCCCGACAGGAACGTGTCCACCGTACTGCGCAGCTTCATGGCAGCGGCGTCCTTCTTGCGGTTGTCCCGCTCGGTCTGCAGGTCATTGGTCAGGGTCGTGATCTGACCTTTCAGCGCTGCGACATCCACGCCGTCAAAGGCGGCAAGCTTGCCCTGCACGTCTTTCAGCGATGTGTCCAGCGCGTCGTGGCGTTCCTGCAGCTTGGTGAATTCCGCCACGGTCTTGTAGTTTTCGGCGACGGCCTTGCGCAGATCCGCCGCCTTTCCTTCCGGAATCGTGATACCGAAGTCGGAAAGAATGGTCTCGATGTTCTTCATGCGTAATCCTCCTGAACGTGATTTTTAACAGCCCGTCGGCTGTGTGGATTGAGCCGGATGGACCACCGGCAGGGTCGTGATATGGCAAAGGGGCAGCCGGTTTCCCGTCCGCCCCTGCGTATCCTGATTCGATTTTGGGTATAAGAAAACCACCTTGCCGATTGGTAAGATGGTTTTCGCGCGTGATTATTATATAAAATAATTTTCTTTTCAGCCGTTATTTATGCGTAAGTTTTTCTTCATAACCTATCCCGTTGTTACATTCCTTCTGCTTGCTCGGATTTGATCTGAACATATGGTCAACAGGTATTCCATCGGGGAAGGCGTCACAGGCGCATTTCCACCCGTCAATATTTTCTCGTTGGTGGATGCACTTATCACAAGGGTAATCTGTACAAATCATTTTCTTCCCCCCCTAATATATTTATCATATAGCGCTTTTGCTTCTTTCGGGACTTCTGCATTTCTGCTTAGCAGGACTTCCACTTCCGCAATGCACTCGGCACCATCACTAAAGGCTGTTGCGCTGATACCTTCTATGTGAACATTCCCTAAAGCTGCATAGAGTTTTTCGACTTCTTCAACACTCAACCCGTGTATAAGCTTTGCATGACCACACTCATGTATAACTGCTTCTTTAAGGCTTTGCGGCAAATTGCTTTTGGTATTTGCAATCATTGCGTCAGCCTCTTTAATAGTCAATCCGCCAAGAATCCGGCTGTTAATATTGATTTCGGCTAATCCGTACTGATTAGTAAACACCTGAAACAGAGCAGAGCTTCCGGTTGTATCATCATAAAAATCGCCAAACCGTGCGGAAGAAATGTACATATCTCCGTTCGATTCAAATTCTTTTATTGTTTCGCCTATAGTGTCCGATACTTCCGGAAGGATATTTTGGGTATCCGCCATCATTTTGAAGTCATCAATGTCAATCGATTTTATTGTACTACTATTTTCGGAATTTTCAACCGCTTTTGTAGGCAGCCCAGACGGGAGCTGCACACCGGTGATCTTCTGTTGTACCCGCGCCGCCGCAGACGCGGTTGACGCCGCCGAGCGATTCCAGCCCGCAACAGCGAGCCGCTCGTGGTACGGTTTTAGATCGTTATCGGCGCAGAACTTCGTGTAGGCCGCGTTCTGCTCCTGCAGGCGCTTGGCGGACTGCGCATATTTCTCCTGCAATTTTGCCTTGCCCGCCGGATTTTCGCAGCTTTTCACGGCCGTATGCAGCGCCGTACACTTGCGCTTCTGCGCCCGGATGCGGCGTTCCAGCGCGCGCTGCGTCTGCGACAGTTCATAGGTGCGCCGGTTGGCTTCGGTATCGATCGGTTTGTTGTGATTCTGGCTGACGCCCGGCAGGAACGGCGTGAAGGAATGGCGGCAGTTATAGCCGCACAGGCCAAGCGGATTTTCCGGGTAGCCGGTCGCGTCCAGCAGGTTATCGAACTGCGTGTCCTTGCCAGCGATGCAGTACACCTTGCCCTGCCAGCCGGCATGATCGGCGATCGGATCGGTATCGGACACACGCGCGCCCAGATGCTGCGACACCAGCACATGATTCCAGCCCATGTCTTTGCACTGCTGGATCGTCATGTTACCGGATGACTGTGCCACGCCCGTGCGGATGCAGCGCAGCACCGCCACTTCCAGCGTGTCCTTGTGGCCGGACGGATACCGAACGGTCGGCTGCACCTGCCCCAATTCCTTCACGCCTTCCAGCATGGCGGCGGTATAGGACTGCGCGCCGGTGCGTACTTTCCAATACGCAGCGTCACAGATGTCGATAAACGCCTGATTGGTCGCGCCGGCCGTCGTGCGTGTGATGTTGGTAATTTCGCCGACCGTGCGTTCATAGGCGTCCGTGATGATCGCCATCATGCCGGGCGACAGGCCGGAAAACGTCACGGCGGCGGCTTCTGCGTCCGCCTTTGCTGCCTGAATGCCGCTATCCTTGAAGATCTTTGCGATTTCCTGCTGCGATTTGCCGGTGCTTTTGGCCAACGCCTTCTGGATTTCGTCCAGATTCCCGCCGGCCTGTTTCAGCACCCACGCCTGCCATTCATCCGTGCCGGTCAGCAGCTTTTCTTCGCCGCGGCCGAAGCGGATCATGAAGCGCTCGATCATGTCGCGCGCAATCCATTCCGTCAGGTCATCCAGCAGCGGCAGCAGGGTTTCGCCGATTTCCTGAAACTGTTCCGGGGTGATCATTCGGTATCAGGGAACAGTCCCGGTTTCGCCGTGTTGGCTTCGGCATAGGCCGCTTTCGCATCGTCTTCGCTGAATCCTTCAAAGCGCACCAGATACATCCACCACGGCAAAACGCCAAGCTGACAAAGGCTTTTTGTGTTCTGCCGGTCTTCTTCGTAGCTATACGTGATATCCCCAAAATTGTACGCCACGGTATACGTGCCATAGGGCGCCAGATCGTAGATATCGGCATAGTCATTCAGCGCCTGAATCAGGTCGTCCACGGCGGCCTGGATGCGGTCGCGGATGTCCTTGATGCGCTGGATGGTGCGGCGGTCATCAGCTTCCACCTGCGTTGCGGTGGCAAGGCCCTGCTTTTCGTTATAGCTAAAATAGCCTTCCGAAAAGCCGCATTTTGTCGACAGGCTTTGCAGCAGCATATTGATGCCGGTCTGGCGTTCGCCGGTTTTCAGCTTGCGATCGATTTCCTGATAGAAACTTTCCGCCGCTGAACCGGCAACGTTTTGCACATAGCGCGGCAGCCGCACGGAAACATTCTTCCGCCCGGGTTCGCGCAGCAGACGGTCATCCACAAGGGCGATCGACCGGGAATCCTGAATTTCGTCCACCATGGCAGACCATGCAACATCCAGCCCACGCAGTTCCGGCAGGGCGTTGGCGTAAATGGACATGCCGCACGCGCCGCCGTCGATGTTGTTGGCGTCCGGCATGGTGCACACGGCAAACAGCGGCGCGGTATCATCCAGCACAGCGTCCGGCAGGATGCCCACCCAATCCGGCACTTCATCCAGATTCACACGTGATGCCGATGTTTTGCCCTTTGCCAGCCGGAACACGCGGTTGGAAACCACATAATGCATCCCGTCGTAGCGGTGATATTCGGCCTTGACATAGTAATAATCCGGCGTTGCCTTCGTGTCGTACAGCACCACGCCGGTCACGCGCTTGCGGTTATCCACAGCCGTGATCGTAAATTCCGGCGGCGTGTACAGACCGATGCTGTCCGGCGTGGGTTTCAGCAGGAACATACCAGCGGCGCAGCCAACGTCCAACATGTCACGCAGGAACGGAATCAGTTCTTCGTTCAGACGTTCCTGCAGCCAATCCGCGCGGGCCGAGCCGGACAGTTCGACGCTGACACCCATCGTCGCAAGGCGCGCAGCTTCGCCGGTCACGGCCTTTGCAAAATTGATGGTGCGATCCTGATCGTTTGCCCACGGTGGGGTGCCCATCCAGATCTGCATCCACAGGTCTTCCGCTTCGCGCATTTCCGGCGTTACCAGCGGCGCAATGCGGAATTCTTCGCGGATCTGCTTTTTCACGCTGTCCAGCGGGATATTGATTTTCACAGGCAGCCAACCTCCTTGAACACTTCGCACATTTTCGGAAATTGCGAAGCAATCCAGTCCACGTATGTTTCGTCATGGCCGTATTCCGGATGCGTAAAGTTTTCGGACAGCCCGCTTTCAAACAGAAATGCATGAATGATCTCATGACGCATAACTTTTTTCTGATAGACGCTAAAGTCTTTCAGGTCGCAGTCTTTGGCCTTTTTTGAAATAACAATGGTCTTTACCGTTTTGTCACAGTAACCATCGCATTTTTCAAGCATTGCATCTTCGGCCGCCGTGGCTTCAATGATTTCATATTCCGTCCCCAAAATATTTACAGTCATGCACTTGCCCCCCTGCGCATCGTCAGCGGTTCCAGTGCGTACCGCGTGGCGTCGATGCTATGGTTATTCACGTCCGGGTATCCGGTGACGACGTTGCCGTCCCGATCCCGCTCGTATTCATACTCTGAAAATTCTTTCGCTGCATTCGGGCAGCGCACCGGGTCGATGATGATGCGCCGACGCTGCAGCCACTTCATGCCGTGTTCGATCGACCCTGGGCCTTTGACGGCTCCGGTGACCGGCAGGCCCATTTCGCGGTGATCGTTGACGCTTTTCGGTTCGGCCGAATCCGCCGTGATGGTGTAATCGTCATAGCCGTGTTCGATGATCCAACGCGCCGTCTGTTCGTTTGATTCCTTGTTGACGTAGTGTTCTGCGAAGATATACACCGCCTCGCGGTCGCTGTCGTAGTAGCAACGGATGAAGCAGTACGGATCGGGATACCAGCCCCAGTCCTCGCCCTGGAAGATGCGGTCGAAATGTGAAATCTCTTCGTCTGTGATCTCCCGCTGTTCCAGATAGTCAAAGACGCTGCCGCCGTCGCCGTTGGCCACGCCCTCGTATTCGTGTTCGTATGCTGCCGGGTTGACTTCCTTCAGGTGCTCCGCATCGGAGATAAACTTCGCGCCCAGCCATTCCGGCGGCGCTTCCGTGTAGCTGGAATGATGGAAAACGCGCCCCGGATTCGGGACAAGCCGCTCCTTGTTGACCCAACTGGACTTGGATTTCGGCGGGTTGTATGACGAAAAATCATAGGAATCCGCGCCGCCGCGCAGCACGGATTGGTTGATAGAACGTTCTTCTTCCGGCCCGCAAAGCTGGTCTTTTTCTTCCTTCCACAGGATGCCGATATAGCCGAACGGCGGCTTGATGGATTTCAGCTTCAACGGGTCGTCACAGCCGCGAAAATAGATCGTCTGGCCGGTTTCTTTCAGCACGATTTCCAGCGGCGACAGCTTGCAGTTGAATTCATCGTACAGCCCCAGTTCGTTGATCGCCCATTTCATCTGGGCATACACGCTGTCTTTCAGAGTGTTGCCCATCTTGCGGATGATACAGGCGTGCATCGTCGGGTTGTTTTTCAGCAGCTCGACGATTTTCAGGGATATATATGACGATTTCAGGCCGCCGCGGCCGCCCTCGAAGACGTACGTCATGTTCGGCTGAATGCGCCGGTTAATGTCGACAAACGCCCGGCCGATGACGCGCGCAGGCAGCTCATAGTGCGCAGATGCACGCGCCGCCGCCCTTGTTTCCTGCTCTTCCTTGATGCGCAGCGACTTCTCCAAATCTCCCGCCGCACGGAGGCGGTCAGCGATGGAGGTTTCGATGCCGAACTGGTCTTTTTCCTGCCCACGCATGATCGCCGTGCGCAGCTCCTGGATCTCTTTCAGGGATGCCGTGCGCTCGGATTCAATTTTTTCCTGCTTCCGCGCTATATAGATTTTGATGTCAGGTTTTGTCAGGTTTTCCGCTCCGATGGATTTGGCGGTTTTCGCCGAGTACCCTGCTCTGCGCGCCGCCTCGGTCGCGTTGCCCAATTCGATGTAAAAATCCGCAAAAGCGCGCTGCTTTGGCGTGAGATTCATGGGATCACCCGCTATAGATTTTCGCCAGCGTTTTTACGACATCCGCCATGCTGTAAGTCTCCAGTACGCGCGTGCTGATATGCTTCCCGGTTTCATCGGTTTCTGCCTTTTCCAGCACGTATTTTGTTACCATCCGGCCAAGCCGCTCGGAGTAGTGCTGTAACTGATTGACTTTGTAATGCTCGCCGCGCTGGTTCAGCGCCGCCTGCAGTTTGTAGGTAAGTTGTTTCAGATTCATAACCGCACCAGAATGCACAAAGCACCGAACCCGAAACCGGGCCGGTGCTTTGCTTTGTTGAGAGACATGAGAAAACCGGAGTTGACAGAGACAAGAGAAAAAGCCATGCGTACATTCTGCAAAAAGAATCAAAGGAAGAGAGGTATATCACAAAGTGACTTGCGGGACCGGTCTCTCTCGCAATCCCGCGATATCACTTTAACACAGATTTTCGCGGAAATGTTCCCGATTTTTTCCCACCTTGCGCTCACATCTCCGTGAGACCGTACATCGTTATCGTGAAATTCCGCAGTGCGCAATCCTTCCAGCGGTAAGCAGTTGTTTTCTCGATGGCCAATTCCCGGCACAGCCGCTCGACGCCTCCGATACACGGCGTGATGTAAAATCGCTGCAGCACGCACCTGTCCCGCTCGGAGAGCTGATTCAAGGCACGATCCACGCGGCGCACCCGGTTCTCGGTCAAGCGCTGCGCCTCTTCCAGCCGCTCACGTTTCAGGATGTTGTTGACGAGCGCATCGTCCCGGCCATTCGAGCCGCCTGCGACCGGATTGCCGTCCGCCGAGGCGCTGCGGATGCTCGTGATCTCCGTCGCCAAGTCAGCGATCTGATCTCTGATGTTTTCAATTGCCGCCTTTCGGTTCATGTAGTTGCGCAGCTCATCAGCCGCCTCCCGCTTCCAGTCCAATTAAGTCACCTCGTTTCGTTCGCCGTAGCTACAAAAATCATATGGATACGCTGACGGCAAAATCCCATGGTGGCGTGGGTGCCCGCAATTACCCATCTCAGTCCTATGGGCACAGTCCTTGCAGTGCACCACCGGCGCAACGTCGGCAGCCGGTAGATCGTGCAAAATGCAGATCGCCTTTGCCCATGTGCGGCGGTTTTTGTCCTTGTCATGTGCCGCGGCGGCCGTCAGTGCTTTATCCAGCGCTTTCCGCTCGATGTATTCAGGTTCCATTGTCCAGCCTCTCTTTCAGCCGCTCCACTTTTCTTCTGCGAACATCGTGCACATCGTCTGCGCAGCAAAACAGCATCTTCATTTGCTCTAGCATAATCTCCACGTCGGCAATCTCCTCGGCGATACTTGCTGGCGAGTATTTGCCGCGCAGGTACTTGCACAGCTCTTTCTGCAGCTCGCTCATTTCCTCCATCATCACCACGATCTGCAGGGCGGAGCCGTAGGTGTCCAGCGCTCTCTGCAGCACTTCCGCCTCGCTTATGTATTCAGCCATTCCGCACCTCGCTTCCCGGGACGATACGATCCCAACAGGCCGCGCACAGTACTTCTTTTGCCTCTCGCTGATGAACATGTTCATGCGGGCACGGTTTGTTCTCCGGCTCGTAACCGTAGGTATTCGGGCATCCAAAACACCCGCCAACACAGGTTTCGTCCACCGCGTCCGGATGCTCCAGCGCCAACAGTTCTCGGAATGTGTAACCGTGCGACTTCCTCAAAAGCATGTCCACCAGAAAAGCGTCCCAGTTTGCTGTTGGCACTCCGACATAGTCACACCACGCGCGTTCCAGCTTCGCACCGGCAGATTCCGCCCAGTCCGGAAGAAACACGACGTAGTCCACCGCCTCCATCTCGGCGAAACAGATGCGCATATAGTCCAGCTTGGTCAGCCCCTCCGGCGCTGTGGCCGGATTGATGACCGTCGCGCCCAGCCGCTCAAGTTGTGCAGCCGCTCGTGCGAATTTTCCCTTATAGTTCGGATCCCCGGCGATTTTCCCTGATATGTAGATCTTCATGGTTGTCCTCCTTTCAGAGCACCGGGCGAATTCCCCCGCCCAGTGTGCTATCGAATCACTGCATGATGACAACCTTGCCCTGTTCAATCAGGTCTTTCAGGCCGCGCTCGAAATATTCAGCGATGTTGCGTTTCGCTTCCAGACGCCAGATGCCGCCATCCGCCTCGAAAAAGGCGATGCCTTTCTCGCTGTCCACGCGCAGGAGGAATTCGCTTTCCGGCTGCGCGACCTCAAGGAACGTGCGGAACGGCTGCAGTTTAATCCGCGGCCGCACATTAACGACTGCGTTGAGCGCAACGCCCTGCCGCGCCGTCACGGCCTGCGTGACGCCATTATCGTTGGTAGACACTGTGTTCTCATCGGACATACGGCTGAGCAGATCCAGCAGATACTCCGTGCCTCCGTTCGGGATGAACAAACTGCGCAGCTCGATCAGCGCAGTTTCTCGGTCACGCCAGCCAGTGCGCATGCCCGGCGCGTCCGCCTGCGCACGATACAGGACATTGCGGGAGAAGTCCGGCAGATACGTCGTCATTACTTCGACCTTGTTATAATCCCGGACATGTACCATGATGGTCGTCCCAACCTTTGCGATCTCGGTGCGCACCAGCTTGCAGACAGCATCCAGACCGCTGACGCTGACGGAATCGGGACGATCCACATGCGGCGGGATCCGCGTAAGATTGGCGTCGGAATAGGTCTGCCCATCAATTTCGAAGATTTTGGTTTCTTTCAGGCTCACGATTTTGTCGATCATTTCTGCGAACATTGTCATATCCTCCTTCGTTATTCGGCTGCCTGCTGGCTGTTCTGCAGCAGATTCAGAATTTTCGGTGCTTCCTGTTCATGCCCGTCCATGCGCATCTGGCCGGGGAGCTGCGGCACCATTTCGGCAACGACCATTTCCCCGTTGCCATCAGTGGTAACGCAAAGCGACGTTGCGACCGGATTGGTCGCCGCGAGCGTGGCCTTGGCAACAACATTCACGCGGATCTGCCGGCGGTCATCGTCCGGTGTCAGCTCGATCGTCAGCGTGATCTTGCGCTTTGCGGTTGCTTTGGTGTTGACGTCAAGGATGTTGTCAACACAGCGCTGCATCTCATAGTCCACGCGCTCTTGGAATGCACCCTGCGCCATCTGCAGGATGCTCGCTCTTTGGGTCTCGTGATTCATGGTTGTCCTCCTTATCCGATCAATGTCGGTATTTCATAATTGCACCAGAGCACTTCCGTGCGCCTGCTGCCATTCTGGTTATAGGCCTTCCGCTCGATGATGTTCCAGCCGCTCAGTTCGCTGTCATACATAGGTGAGTGATACCCGGACAGGATAACCGGCCCCGGGTGTGCTTTCAGCGCTGCCAGCAATGCCTCGTGGTCTGCGTCTGTCATTTCGTGCCGATACTGCTTTCCGCTGCGCGTTTCAAGCAAATACGGCGGATCTGCATAGATCAGCACGTTCACGTGCCGGAAACGCCGAATCAGCTCCAGCGCCGGGCGATTCTCTATCTGTACTTCTTTCAGCCGCTCGGCCGCGGCCCGTATGTTCTCGGGCATATCGTTCCAGCAGTTCAGGCAGTAACTGCGCTCACGCGCATAAACGTCGATTTTGAATCCGGTCTTTTGATACGTCTTGAAGCCGTGCCCCATCCTGCTACGGATGCAGAACCGCACCGCGCGGTCGAAGTCTGTTTCTCCGCGATTCTCGTGCGCATCATCAAAGACTGCGCGCGCATATGGCGTCAAGTCGATTTCCCGGGCAAGCCGCTCGGGCTCTGCGCGCAGAACGCGGAAGAAATTCACGATATCCCCGTCGATGTCGTTCACGGTCTCGATCGCCGATCGCGGTTTGTTGAACAGTACGGCCAAAGAACCGGCGAACGGCTCCAAATAGGATCTGTGCGGCGGCATAATTTGCACGATTTCCTGTGCCATGCCCCACTTTGCGCCGGGGTAGTTCAAAAGTGCATTCACTGATTCGCCCCCATCACATGGCCACCGCATCAGCGAGTGCGGCCATCGTCTCAATTTTCCCGGGCATGGCATACTCCGGGAGGTTTGCTGCCACAACGGCCGCAGCCATCGGCGGGCAGACGGCATTGCCGCATCTGGCTACTTGCTGTGTCTTCGGGTAAGGCTTTCCGGCCGCATCATGGTCGATGATGTAATCCGGCGGAAAGCCCATGGCGTTGTACAGCTCCCGAGGCGACAGCATCCGCAAGCCGATATCCGCGATATAGTACAGCGCCCCGCCGATTGACAGGAGCAGCAGATCGTCCTCGCCCAGCGCATAGCCGCAGTACCGGTTCAGCAGATCGCGGATCTGCGGCCAGTAGTGAAGCCGCTCAGATGTGCCGATTTTACAAAGCACTGCCTTGCAGCAGCCAAACACGCCGCCCGCTGTCTGTGTCGGCAGCGGCTCCGACGGCCGTGTGCCGACTTCGTCCCGCTTGTACTTGACCACGTGGGCAGCGCATACCGCATTGTGGTCGATGGCCGTCACTGTCGGCAGCGGTTCTCCCGCTTTCTCACCATCCACCCCGCTGTAATACTTGACTACATGTGCAGCAACCACGGCTTCCCGGTCGTGACTCGTGACCGTATGCATCGGGCTTTGCACATCCAACGGCCGGCCGTCGCCGTAATACTCCACCAGATTCGCGCAGGTAAGGCCGTAACGGTTCGAGGCGTCCACCGTGCAGACGGGCTTATCCAGTCCAGCCGCTCGGGCGCTTTCCGTTTTCTCCATGTGGTACTGGATCAGTGACGGCGATAGCAGCATCTGCCCGCCGCCTCCGCCTGTACGGACTGTGTTCATTGGTTCGGAGACCGGTGCCCCGACACTGTTGCTGGTGTTCGTCATCGTCAGCGGCGTGAGGACCGGCCGGCAAATGTCACCGGTGTGCTTTGCCGTAATCGTTTTACACGGCTCTTGGCTATCCGTGACGTGCCCACCTCCGGAATGGTTACAATCAACGATGAACGGTGCCCCGGACTTGATCGTGAACTTGTCCACGCCGCGAATAATGCGGCGCATGGTGTTGTCCGCCAGCGGCCGGACGCTGGAAATGCCGTACCGCTCGTGGATTTCATCCTTCGTCGAAAAAATTGAAGGGCACGGCAGCGACCAGTCGATGATCTCCGCTGCGCTGCGCCATGGCAGCAGTTTTCCGCTGCGCACTTCTGCACTGTCTCGCGGGGCGTGTGTGCGCTCCGGCCAGACGATCGCACGTCCGTCGCAGCGGGCAATCAGCACCAGCCGACGTCTGGTAGTCGGCGCACCATAGTCGGCTGCCACCAGCTCGCGCCATTCCACGGTATACCCAAGTGCCCGAAGCTGCCCGACAAACTTCTGGAACGTCGTACCGGCCAGTTTCTTTACCGGCTTCCCCTTACGCACCGGCCCCCACGTCTGGAACTCTTCGACGTTTTCAAGGATGATGACGCGCGGGCGCACCTTCGCCGCCCAGCGCAGGGCAATCCACGCAAGGCCCCGGATCTTGCGGTCAACAAGCGCCGCGCCCTTTGCCTTTGAAAAATGCTTGCAGTCCGGCGAGAACCATGCCAGCGCCACCGGCCGCCCTCGGCAGACCGTCTCCGGATCCACATCCCAGACAGATGCCTGGTAATGCTCCGTGTACGGATGGTTCGCCTCGTGCATCCGGATCGCTGCCGGGTCGTGATTGATTGCCACATTGACGACGCGCCCAAGCGCCAGCTCGATTCCCGTGGACGCGCCGCCGCCACCGGCAAAGCTGTCAACGATGATCTCGCCGTCAAGCGTCTCCTGTGTACGCAGCATCATGTCGCCTCCCCCGTGCCGAGCGCGAGCCGTCCAGCGGCATACAGCTCGTACACCGTCCGTCCGCGATCATCTGCCATATACGGCAGGAAGATCTGCTGCATCGGCACATCACAGGATTCGATCAGCGCCATTTGCGCCAGCACCCAGTCGCGCACGTTCCGCCACGCAGTCATTTCCGCCTGCTCGCGGTCGGCCTTGATCTTCTGATTTGCAAACACCCGCAGCGTCCCATCCACGGCCGCCGGCAGGCGGAAGCCGCGCGGCCCCGCCGGCGTGTCGATCCCAAACGCGATCGCCTGCGGCTTGCCATTATCGTAGTCAATCATGATCTTGGTGGCGCCGTGGCGTGCAAGCGCGCCTTGGATTTCCCCGATGGACGTATATACGTCCACTTTCGTCGTATAGTTTTTGATTGCCATGTGCCCACCTCACTCCGGATCGCCGAGAAACAGGATCACGCCCCGGCGCATCTGCACCCGGTACGGCTCCAGCTCCCCGGCCGTCATATACTTATGGCCGAATAGTTCTTTCATGTTCTGCCAGTCCTCCCACATGACACGATACACTGCGCGGCCGCGCAGGCACACCAGCACAAACGCCAGTGCGCCCATATTGGCGTGCGATTCCAGTGCACGCGCCTGCTCTTCCGTGACCGCACTTTGCAGGATGCGGTCTTTGTCCGTTGCCTTGGCTTCAAACACCACGCTGCTGCCGCCGCATAGCGTGCCCTGAAAATCCGGCTGCGCCTGCTTGGTGAAAACCGCCTCGAACGACCAACAGCCGCTCGGATTCTGATGCCGGCCGGAAATGACCTTGATTGGCTCCGGCGTCTTGTCGATCTCCGCGATGCCATGCGCCCGGTAATACGCGCAGGCCGTGAGGATCTGCGCCTCGAAGCCCTCTCCGGTCGCGCGGCTGATGCTCCCCTGTGCCTGACGCGCTGGGTTTTTCGCCGACTCCTCGGCGTGAAAAAACTGCAGCGCCTTTTCATACGCCACAGGATCCAGCTTGCGCGCCGCCTGTTTCTGATAGCGCGGCGGCAGGCTGTCCATACGGATTCCCATTGTGTGCGCTCCTTCCTATGTGGTGTCTTTGATCTCGTAATACTCCTGCCACGGCCAGCCGCTCAGTTCGTGCCAGCCGCTCTTATACTCCGACCCATCGTCAAAGCGATAGAGATGCATACCCCGTCTGGCCTTCGGCTCCTTGCGCCACGTCTCGGCCTTTGCGACCTGATAGCGGATCTCCGGCTTTGCCATGCCGGCGCTGCAGGTATACCGCCGGCGGCGGATGCCCTGCTCGCGGCAGCGGCGCATGGTGGAGCGCGATTCCTTGATGAGGTAGGACGCGAGCTTTGCGTGGTTCTTGCGGTCATCGAGCATCTGGAAGCTGATAGAGCCCGCGCCATTGGTCACCTTTGTCCAGGCGGCGGCGATGATCTGCGCGTCAAAGCGCGGCAGGAGGATGTGATGATGCACGTTCGTCATGTGCTTGGTTTCGAGCACGGCGATGTATTTCAGGCGCTTGCCCGCTTTGGCGTACGCCTTGCGCAGCTCGCGGAGGAACGCTGCCCTGTCCCGCTCGGCCTGTTCCAGCGTGATCTCCTTGTCCCAGTAATGCAGGACCATGTGATAATCGCCATAGCGATAGTTACAGTTGATGAGCCAGCGCAAATGCTCCTCGGCCACGCGCTCGTTGATGCGCTCCTGACACTTGGAGGTCTCCTTCTCGGATGATCGCTTGCGCGGCTTGACTTCCTTGCTGTGCACACGGGATGAATACATCTTGCGGTGCTCGACCGTTTCCCCGCACACGACGGTGCGATGTACATACGGCATGATTGCCTCCCTGTCTGTCTCCGGTCGAGTTAGTAATTGGTCTTACCGAAGCTGAAAACGCCTTGCGGCGTCAGCGTTTTTCGGCTTGCAGGGCGGGCAACTGTATGCTATAATATATAGTGTAGCGCGCCCTGTGCGCTATTGGGTTTTCACCGCCTGCGGGTTTGACGATCTTCGCAGGCGGTGTCTTTTTATGTCTCCGGCGGCGCCCACATGACGCGCGCCCCGTGGACGACTTCCTGCCATGGGACGCCCCACAGCTCCGCCGCGCACTGGATCGCCGCGAACGGCGATGCGCACGGTACGACCACG
>OLVO01001295.1_pt1 | contig 26095 bp, 24 predicted proteins | sample 1672571 | NCBI WGS metagenome assembly OLVO01 (sample SAMEA3136700, study PRJEB25190) | human gut metagenome | biome: human gut; feature: human-associated habitat; material: faeces | place: Austria | collected 2013
TGACAGATATTTTAACCTTTGCGGAGTTGGAGGTTCGCGTGAAAACCGTGGATATGCTTCAAAAGGACGGCATGATCGACCGGTTGGAAGAACGCCTGAAACGACTGGCAAAGGAGGTGGATGCCCGTGGCGAAACGGAAATCGGCTAATTTAGACGCGCCCATCTGGTTTGACGGCACCAATATCAATGAGGCGCTGTTCTGTGATGAATTTCTGAGCAGCCGGAAAATCATCTTTGCCAACGGTGCTTTCTTCACGTCGGACGGCAGGGTGACCGACGAACTGCCGCTTCGGGGCGAAATCTATGAGGAACTGAAATGCTGCGCCGTGAACAATATCCCCCGCAAAATCACCAACATTCTGGAAGTGATGAAGCTAGCAGCTCATGTAGAGGACTTTACACCGGAAGCAGATAGAGTCCATCTGGCAAACGGTACTTTGAAGCTGGACGGCAGCTTTACCGAGGGCAGACCGAATATTGTGCGGAGCAGACTGCCGGTGGCATACCGCCCCGACGCACCGGCTCCCGTTCGGTGGCTTTCTTTTCTGGACGGGCTTCTTTACGCGGAGGACATTCCCACCTTGCAGGAGTTCATCGGTTATTGCCTGATCCCCAGCAACAAGGGGCAGCGCATGATGGTGATTAAGGGAAACGGCGGCGAAGGAAAATCGCAGATCGGAGCTGTGCTGGGTGCGCTTCTTGGCAGCACCATGAAGGATGGCAGCATCGGCAAAATTTCTGAAAACCGCTTTGCCCGCGCCGACTTGGAACACATTCTGCTGTGTGTCGATGATGATATGCGGATGGAAGCACTGCGGCAGACCAACTACGTCAAGTCCATCGTGACCGCCCAAGGTAAGATGGATTTGGAGCGCAAGGGTAAGCAGAGCTATCAAGGGTGGATGTTTGCCCGCCTGCTGGCGTTCTCCAACGGCGATCTGCAAGCACTTTATGACCGGAGCGATGGATTTTACCGCCGACAGCTTGTGCTGACTACCAAGGAAAAGCCTGCGGGACGGGTAGATGATCCTGACCTTGCCGAGAAGATGAGAGCAGAGGCAGAGGGCATCTTCCTGTGGGCGTTTGAGGGCTTGCAGCGGCTTGCCGCCAACAACTTCAAATTCACGGAAAGCCAGCGCACACGGGATAACCGGGAGGCAGTGAAGCGGGATAACAACAACGTCTTTGATTTTCTGGAATCAGAGGGATACATCCGGCTGAAAGCAGACGGCACCATCAGCTCAAAAGATTTGTACGAAATTTACCGGATGTGGTGTGAGGAAAATAATCTGACACCTCTAAAGCGCCGCAGCTTCAGCGACAGTGTGATTGCCAGCCAGACCAAGTATAATCTGGAATACTGCAACAAGATCACCAATGCTGCCGGACGGCGTGTATGGGGTTTCTTCGGTATTGAGGCGATTGCAAAACCCAATATAAACGGGTTTTCTGATGTCTCGGAGCGTACGTACGTACCGGACAGATGGCAGGAGTGATTTTTCGATGCCGTGCCGTGTACGTATGTACACAGCGTTTTGCCACGAACGCCGCTATATAGGAAGAATGCTGACCGGCAGAGCCTATATTTTTGGGCACGAAATCAAGCTAAGTGAAATCCGCAAAGTATTTGCCTGATGGCAGAAATGGTTTCACGGAATCGCGCTTCTCGGAACAGCAAAGCAGATGCGCGGAAACGCGGGAAATCATACGCTTTAGAGCGAAGTTACACGGAACAGAAAAGTCGATAGGTGCCACCTGTGAACAGGACATCATAACGGCGATTCTGAGCGGATTTGATGGCAACAGAATTTTTCACGATATAGCGAAGCGGATACGTCGGAAAGCGTACCTGCTTCGCTGTGTCATGATCTGAATTTTGGAGGGAATTTGAATATGAATGTACGCAATGAAATCAAGGCGCAGATCGTCCGCGCCGGTTTTACCATGCAGGAGGTTGTTGACCTGCTACATGATGAATATGGCTGGTCGGACAGCGTTTCCAATCTGTCTGCAAAATTGCAGCGGGAGAGTATCCGCTATAAGGAGGTTATGGAGCTGGCCGACGCGCTTGGTTATGACCTGCTCTGGCAGAAACGGAGGGAAAAATAAATGAGTAAGCCGCAGTTTGCGATTCTCCGCTTTGCCAAGTACAAGGGGCCGGAGATCGGGCACATCGAGTCCCACAACGAGCGCACCAAGGAGAAATACGCCAGCAATCCCGATGTGGACACGTCCCGCAGTCACTTCAATTTTCATCTGGTGACGCCGCAGCGCAAGTACCGCGCAGAAGCAGAAAAGCAGATCGCCGAGGCGGGCTGCCGCACAAGGTCAGACAGTGTGCGCGTGGTGGAGGCGCTGGTGACAGCCAGCCCGGAGTTCTTCAAGGGAAAGAAGAAAAGCGAAGTCAAAGCCTATTTTCAGGAGGCACTGGACTTCATCCGGGAACACCAAGACCCGAAAAACATTATATCTGCCGTGGTGCATATGGACGAGAAAACGCCCCATATGCACCTTTGCTTTGTCCCGCTGACGGAGGACGGGCGGCTCAGCGCCAAGGAAATCGTAGGCAACAAGAAGAAGCTAACACAATGGCAGGACAGGTTCTGGGAGCATATGGTCAAAAAATACCTCGATTTGGAGCGCGGCGAAAGCGCCAGCGAAACCGGACGCGACCATATCCCGCCGCGGGTGTTCAAGGAGATGACTCGTCTGACTAAGCAGAAGGCCAAGTTAGAAGAATTGCTTTCAGGCGTCAATGCGTTCAATGCCAAGGGAAAAGCAGTGGAAATCGGCGCTTTTTTGGACAAGTATATTCCTGCTGTGGAGCAGATGCACACGACACTGAAAAAGTACAATACGGCGTTCACGGTCACGACTGCCGAAAATAAAAAGCTGAAAAAGAAAACGGAGAAGTTGGAGCAGTCGCTGGACAAAGCCACGCAGGAAAGCACCTTGAAAAAGCTGGCTGACGCCAAGCTGCATCGGGATTATGAGGATGCCGTCGCCGTGCTGGATTGTATTCCGAAGGAAGTGCTGGCGGCATATACACACAGAACGGAGAAAGAGAGGGAGACTGCCTATGGCAGATGAATGGAGCGGTTTCGCCGATTTTCTGGCAAATTTGATTGAAAAGTATGCCGTGGTTCTGAATCTTGATGCGCTGCCCGATCTCGTCATAGAGGAAGCCGTGCCTGAAAAAGACAGGGCAGATGAGATGATTCACGAAAACGATATTGAACCCGTGAAAGCGGCATGATATAATTATCATGAAATAAGTGTCCAAACCGCCATTGCAGGAGCAAAAGCTCCTGCAATGGCAGAAAACGAGGTGAAGTGACCATGGAACGCTGGGAGAATGAGCAGAACAATTCTGAAATGATGATTTATACCACAGAGGACGGCTTGACAAAGATCGAAACGACCTTCGACGGCGATACGGTTTGGCTGTCCATTGACCAGATGGCGGAGCTGTTTCAGAGAGACAAATCTACCATTTCCAGACATATCAAGAACATTTTCGCTGAGGGCGAATTGAAGCGAGAAGCAGTTGTTGCAAATTTTGCAACAACTGCCGCTGACGGTAAGACTTATCAGGTGGATTACTATAATCTCGATGTCATCATTTCTGTCGGCTACCGTGTGAAGTCTCAGCGCGGCGTGCAGTTTCGTATTTGGGCAACGGGGATTTTGAAGGAGTATATGCGAAAAGGCTTTGCTCTGGATGATGAGCGCCTGAAAAATCTGGGCGGCGGCGGATACTTCAAGGAGCTGCTGGAGCGTATCCGCGATATCCGTGCTTCCGAAAAGGTGTTTTACCGTCAGGTGCTTGAAATCTACGCGACCAGTATTGACTATGATCCCAAGGCGGAAATCTCCATTCAGTTTTTCAAGAAAGTCCAAAACAAGATTCATTATGCCATTCATGGACAAACCGCGGCGGAGGTCATTTACACACGCGCCGATGCGGAGAAAGAGTTTATGGGGTTGACCACCTTTGCGGGCAGTCAGCCCACGCTGAAAGAGGCGGTAGTTGCTAAGAACTATCTGAACGAGAAAGAGCTTCGGGCGATGGGGCAGCTTGTATCCGGCTATCTGGATTTTGCGGAACGACAGGCGGAGCGGGAGCAGGCAATGACCATGCAGGACTGGTCGGAGCATCTTGATCGGATTCTGACCATGAGCGGAGAGCAGCTGCTGGTTGGCAACGGAAGCGTCAGCCATAAGCAGGCTATCGACAAGGCAACCGGCGAGTACAGAAAATACAAAGCCCGTACCCTCAGTGAAGTTGAGCGCGATTATTTGGATACCATCAAGCTGTTGGAGCAGAAAACAGATAAAAAGTAGGCTGAGGCGGAGAAGACATGATGAAAAAAGAAAAGATAAAAGTCTATATCTATACTCGCGTGTCTACCGCCATGCAGATTGACGGATACTCTCTGGATGCCCAGAAATCCAGAATGAAAGCCTATGCCGAGTTCAATGACTATGAGATTGTGGGCGAATACGAGGATGCCGGTAAATCCGGCAAGTCCATTGAAGGGCGCGTGGAGTTTAACCACATGATGGAGGATATCAAGTCCGGCAAAGACGGCGTGTCCTATGTGCTGGTGTTCAAACTCTCACGTTTCGGCAGAAATGCGGCAGATGTCTTGTCTACTTTACAGGTCATGCAGGATTTCGGTGTTAACCTGATTTGCGTGGAGGACGGGATTGATTCCTCCAAGGATGCGGGAAAGCTGATGATTTCCGTTCTTTCGGCTGTGGCTGAAATTGAGCGTGAAAATATCCGTGTGCAGACAATGGAGGGCAGAATCCAGAAAGCCCGTGAAGGAAAATGGAATGGCGGCTTTGCGCCATATGGCTACAGGCTGGAAAAAGGGCAGCTTTTCATCAATGAGGAAGAAGCTGCGGCAATCCGCGTGATTTTTGACCAGTATGTGCATACGGATACCGGCGCAAATGGTCTTGCAAAATACCTTGCAACCCACGGGATTCACAAAATTCAAAGGCAAAACGGAAAAAATCCCTTATTCGATGCGGCGCTGATCCGCAGGATTCTGAAAAATCCGGTATACTGCGGGAAAATCGCCTATGGCAGACGTCGAACGGAGAAGGTGCATGGCACCCGAAATGATTACCGGCTGGTAGAACAGGACGATTATCTGCTGGTGGACGGCTTGCATGAGGGAATCGTGTCGGAAGAACTCTGGCATGAGGCGCAGGTCAAGCTGCTGGTGCAAGCGGAAAAATACGAACGCGTCAACAGGGGCAAGGATACAAAAATACATCTGCTGTCCGGTATTGTGAAATGCCCGGTCTGCGGCGTGGGAATGTACGGAAACAAAAGCATCAAGCATAAGGCAGATGGTACGAAATACAAGGACTTCTTTTATTACGGCTGCAAGCACCGCACGATGACCCATGGACATAAATGCGACTTCAAGAAGCAGATCAATGAAGAACTGCTGGACAGCGCCGTTGCTGAGGTTATCGTAAAGCTGGTAAGCAATCCGAAGTTCGCCGCCATGATGCAGGAAAAGATCAGCATGAAGGTGGACACCTCTGCCATTGAGCAGGAGATCGCGGCGCATGAAAAGCAGCTTCGCCAGAGCTATTCCGTAAAGGTACGGCTGATGGATGAAATTGATTCTCTCGACCCGGACGACAAGCACTACATCAAACGCAAAGCAGACCTTGATGATCGGCTTTACAAGATGTATGATAAGATCGAGGATGCGGAAAACCAACTCGTTGCCGCCAGAGCCAAGAAGATGGCGATTGAGGCGGAAAAGCTGACGGGCGACAATATCTACAAGGTGCTGATTTTCTTCGATAAGTTCTATTCCGTCATGGACGATCAGGAAAAGCGGCAGCTCATGGAATCGCTGCTATCCGAAGTCCAGATCTATGAGGAGCGGCAGCCCAACGGTCAGTGGCTCAAGTCCATCAAGTTCAAGCTCCCAATCATTGCGGAAGATATGAGCTTGAGTTTGGACAACGATGCACATATCGAGACGGTATGCCTCTTGTCACGGGAAACAGATCCGCATAGCATTTCATGAGCTCCGTTATAGGGATAGCATGCTTATAAGTTTCCAAAAAAACGGATCTCCGTGAGCCTTCTGGCCCACGGGGATCCGTTTTTCATACTCTATGCTCAGGCACGCTTCCACTTCACGCCGCCGGGAACGTCGGTGATTTCCACTCCCTGGGCCTTCAGCTCATCCCGGATGCGGTCCGCCTCGGCGAAGTTTTTAGCCCTCTTGGCATCGGCCCGGGCCCGGATCAGGGCTTCCACCTGGGGATCCTCCCGGCCGTCCTCGCTGACGACGGTGAAGCCGCCTGCGGCGGGAGCCGCTTCCTGGGACTTGCGCAGAGCCGCCTTCTCCGTCAGCTTCAGCCCCAGTACCTGGTCAAAGCTGTCCAGGGCAGCCAGCTTGGTGGCGTCGGTGGTTTTGGCCTTCAGCACATCATACAGCACCGTCACTGCCATGGAGGTATTCAGGTCGTTGTCCATGGCTTTGGTAAACCGGGCCTTCAGCTCATCCAGGACCGCCGGGTCCACCTCCCCCTTGCCGGGGGTCAGGGCCGCGATTTTAGAGAGCAGCTTGTTGTAGGCCGCCACGGCGTTGTCCAGGTTCTCCCAGGTGAATACCAGGCTCTTACGATAATGGCTCTGCAGGCAGAAGAACCGATACGCCAGGGGGTCATAGCCCTTCTCCTCCAGCAGCGACACCGTCAGGAATTCGCCCTTGGACTTGGACATTTTGCCGCCCTCGGTGTTCAGGTGGGCCACATGGCACCACTGGGGGCACCAGGGATGGCCCAGATAGCTCTCTGACTGGGCGATCTCGTTGGTATGGTGGGGGAAGGCGTTGTCCACGCCGCCGCAGTGCAGGTCCAGATATTCGCCGTTATACTTCATGGAAATGCCGGAGCATTCAATGTGCCAGCCGGGATAGCCTACGCCCCAGGGGGAGTCCCATTTCAGAGCCTGATCCTCGAATTTGGACTTGGTAAACCACAGCACGAAGTCGTTGCGATTGCGCTTGTTGGTATCCTCCTCCACGCCCTCCCGGACGCCCACGGCCAGATCCTCCTCGTTGTGGTCGTTGAAGATATAGTACCGCTCCAGCTTGCTGGTGTCGAAATACACGTTGCCCCCGGCCACATAGGCGTAGCCGGTGTCCAGGAGCTTGGTGATGATCTTGATATAGTCGTCGATGAGGCCCGTGGCCGGCTGCACCACATCGGGCCGCTTGATGTTCAGCTTCCGGCAGTCCTCGAAAAACGCGTCGGTGTAATACTGGGCAATCTCCATAACGGTCTTGTGCTCCCGCCGGGCGCCCTTGAGCATCTTGTCCTCGCCCTGGTCGGCGTCGCTGGTCAGGTGGCCCACGTCGGTGATGTTCATGACCCGGTTGACGCTGTACCCGGCGTAGCGCAGGTACTTCTCCAGCACGTCCTCCATGATATAGCTGCGGAGGTTGCCGATGTGGGCAAAGTGGTACACCGTAGGGCCGCAGGTGTACATCTCCACATGGCCGGGGGTGTGGGTTTTAAACTCCTCTTTTTTATGGGTGGCGGAATTATACAGATACATGGCGTTTTCTCCTTCTATGGTCAATTTTCGCTCTGCAAACAAAAAGCCTCTCATGCCCTGGGGCATGAGAGGCGATATCTCGCGGTTCCACTCTCGTTTATCACTTGCAGCCTGTGACGCAGGCCAATGCGGCGGGCTTCCACATCCCGCGCGCTCCCGGACGCACCTTCTGCCGCACCCCGCAGGACGGCTTGCAGCCGGTGACCGTCCCTCTCTTTCCGGAGCTGCGCGGCATACTCTTTCCGATCGTCGCGCTGTTCGATTTCCCTTTATTATAGCGGTTCCCGCCCGGCGTGTCAATACCGGCGGATCACGGCGGCTACCTTGCCCAGGATCTGGGCCTCCCGGCCGTCGATGGGGCTGTATGCTTCGTTCTCCGGCATCAGCCACACCTGGCCGCCCTGGCGCTTCAGCCGTTTCACCGTGGCCTCGTCCCCCAGCAGGGCCACCACGATCTCTCCGTTGTTGGCGGCAGGCTGCTGGTGCACCACCACCAGGTCATCCGGCAGGATGCCCGCGCCCAGCATGGACTCGCCCCGGACCCGCAGGGCAAAATATTCCCCGTCCCGTCCGCCGGTATCAAAGGTCAGGTAATCCTCGATGCATTCCTGGGCCAGGATGGGCGATCCGGCGGCCACATTGCCCACAATGGGCACCTGATTTTCGGGCGGCTGGCTCTCCCGGGACGCCTCCGTCAGCGTCAGGGCCCGGCCCTTGCCGGCCTGCTTGCCGATGACTCCCAGCTCCTCCAGATGCTTCAGGTGAAAATGCACCGTGGACGGGGATTTCAGTCCCACGGCCTCGCCGATCTCCCGCACCGAGGGGGGATACCCCTGGTCCTGAATGGCCTGGGCGATGTAGTCGTAGATCTTCTGCTGCATTTTGGTCAGCTGGGCCATGACGTCCGCTCCTTTACCGGATATTTTCTGTATTATATCATACTCAAATCCGGTTTGCAACAGATGTTCGATGATTTTTTCATCTCATTTCCGCCACCTCTGTAAAAAATCACGGTTTTCCTCTTGAAATTCCGGCCCGGGTGTGGTAATATAATGCGTACTATGAGAAAAGTGCCCCCAGAGGGCTGAATTATTTGGAGGGAGTTCCGTTATGAACGCTGTTCTTATCATCATCACCGTGGTGCAGCTGCTGGTGGCGCTGGCCCTGATCCTCATCGTCCTGTTCCAGTCCGGCAAGAGCCAGGGCCTGTCCGGGGCCATCGGCGGCATTGCCGATTCCTATATGAGCCGTTCCAAGGCCAAGAGCATGGACGCCAAGCTGGCCCGGGGCACCAAGTGGGTGGCCGCCGTGTTTGTGGTGCTGACCCTGGTTTTGGACTGCATGGTCGCCGCTGGCATCAAGTAAATCAGACAGACTGCCAGCTGGGGGACGCGCCGCGTCCCCCAGCTTTTTCTATGGAGGGGAGTTCTATGAACGAGCTGATCTTTTCCGCTCCCGGCCGGGTGGAGCTGGGCGGCAACCATACGGACCACCAGCACGGCTGCGTCCTGGCCGCCGCCATTGACCGCACAACCCGGGCCCGGGTCCGTTTGACCCGCAGCCCTGTTGTCCGGGTCTTTTCCCGGGGCTATGACCCGGTGACTCTGCCGCTGGACCAGCTGTCCCCCCGAGAGGGGGAGCGGAACACCAGTGCCGCCCTGGTCCGGGGCATGGCCGCCGCCTTTGCCCAGCGGGGCATCCTCTGGCAGGGCTTCGACGCCTGGGTGGAGTCCGATGTGCTGCCCGGCTCCGGCCTCTCCAGCAGCGCCGCCTTTGAGGTGCTGCTGGGCCGTATTGGCAGCGCACTGTTTGCCGGCGGTTCCCTGACGCCCGTGGAAATTGCCCAAATGGCCCAATGGGCCGAGAACGTCTATTTCGGTAAGCCCTGCGGTCTTATGGACCAGCTGGCCTCCAGCACCGGCGGCCTGGTATTCATGGACTTCCGGGACCCCGCCGCGCCGGAGGTGCGTCGCCTGAACGCCGCCCTGCCCGGATATGCCCTGTGCATTGTGGACAGCGGCGCGGACCACGCGGACCTTACCGCCCAATACGCCGCCATCCCGCGGGACTTGAAGGCGGTGTGCCGCCTGTTTGATGCGGAGGTCCTGCGCCAGGTGGATGAGGACGCATTCTACCGTCGCCTGCCGGAGGTGCGCCGCCTGGCCGGGGACCGGGCCGTCCTGCGGGCCATTCATGTGTTTGACGAAAACCGCCGGGTCCTGGCCCAGGTCCGTGCCCTGGAATCCGACGACGTCCCGGGCTTTCTGTCTCTGATCAATGCTTCCGGTGCATCCTCCTGGGAATACCTCCAGAATATCGCCCCCGCCGGCGCGGCGGAGCACCAGGCCCTGGCTGTGACCCTGGCTCTGTGCCGCCGTATGCTGCGGGGCCAGGGTGCTGTCCGGGTCCACGGCGGCGGCTTCGCCGGAACGGCGCTGTGTATCGTTCCGGAGGAGAAGCTGTCCGCTTTCTGCCGGGAACTGGAGACGTATCTGGCCCCCGGCTGCTGCCACCGTTTGCAGATTCGGTGATCCCTTTCCGGACAAGAAAAAGCCTGCCGCGAGAGCGGCAGGCTTCCAATTTATTCGTCCTCCTTGATCATCAGCCGCACGGCGCTGTGCAGGTTCCGGATCTCCACCCGAGGGGCGCTGGGGGCGTACTCACCGTCCAGAGACCAGGGAATATCCTCTCTGGTGGTGACGGTGACACTGCGGACGTGGCGGAAGATCACCCCCGGATAGTCGTAGTCCATTCGGTTCAGCGCCGTAATGAGGTTTTGCAGGTCCAGGGCCGTCTTTGGCATCCGCAGCAGCATCAGCTCAAACATACCGTCATCCATGTGGACCCGCTTGGGGTCCAGCTTCACCAACCCGCCCAGAGAAGTAGAGTTGCATACCGCACCGAAAATAAAGTCCCCGTCAAACATCTCGCCGTCTGCCTCCACCGCGCAGCGATAAGGCCGCAGGGAATCGAGGTTCTTAATGCCCTCCAGGATATAGGCAAAGTGGCCCAGGGCATTTTTCGTTTCCTGGGGCGCGGAGTACGACGCCTTGGTGAAAGCTCCGAAGGACGCCACATACGAAAAATACCGGTCGTTGTGGGTGCCCAGATCCAGGGGCCGGGGCGTACCCTCCACCACGGCCCGGGCCGCCTCCGGAACGGTGGCGGGGATGCGGAGGCTGGCGGCAAAGTCGTTGGTGCTGCCGTTGGGCAGATACCCCACCGGCGGCCGGGTTTCCAGCTGCATCAGGCCCGACAGCGTCCCGTTGAGGGTACCGTCTCCTCCGGCGCACACCACCAGGTCAAAATCTCCGCCCCACTGGGCGGCGAACCGGGCAGCGTCTCCCGCCGCCTGGGTCAGCGCCACCTTCACCAGATACCCGGCCTTTCCGAAGGTGGCCACGGCGTCGAACAGGGGGGCGCTGGACTTGGTCTTGCCCGCCCGGGGATTGACAATGAACAGCAGTGTCTTATCCATGAACAGTCTCCTTTTTCTCCATCGCCCCGTCAGCGGGGGAGCGCATAACAGTTCTGTCATTATAACGCTTTCCCCGTTGAATTGCAAGCATTTGGGAATTTTAACAAAACGTTCACGTTCCCACCGTTGCAAAAACGGCTGTCTTCCGTTACTATATAGAATAGTCGATTAGGCTTTCATGGCCGTATAAAAGGAGAGACCTTTATGAAAGGGAAGAGCAGCTATCTGAAATGGGGCCTGACGATTTTTCTCACAGTCTGCGCCATTCTGGTGTTCTATGACACGTTTTATATGAACGGCACGCTGCAGCGGATGGTGTCGAAGCTGGCATCCATTCTGTCGCCGGTGCTGGTGGGCCTGGTGATGGCATATCTGCTGGCCCCCATCGTCAACTGGATTGAGCGGCTGATCCGCTCGGGCCTGGGCCGCATAAAGGGCCTGGAGGGGAAAACCATTCCTCACGCTGCCGGCTGGCTCCGGGCCGTCAGCATCCTGCTGACCTGGGCCATTGTCCTGCTGCTGCTGTATCTGATGTTCAGCGTGGTTATTCCCCAGCTGGTAGACAGCGTGGTGATGCTGATCAACAACGCCGAGACCTACTATGACAAGATCTACACCTGGATTGTGAACCTGCTGGACAAGAATCCCACGGTGGAGGACTGGGTCAACGAGAACCTGGATACTTATTATAAAAACCTGCTGGATATCCTCACCAACAAAATTCTCCCCGGGGCCCAGCAGATGCTCACCACCATCACCGGCGGCCTTATCTCCGGCATCTGGGGCCTGGTGAGCTTCGCCATGGACTTTCTGGTGGGCATCATTGTATCTGTGTACATGCTGGCCATGAAGGAGCAGAGCCTGGCCCGCTGCTGCAAGCTGCTGTACGGCGTGTGCAAGGAGGACCACGCCCAATGGATCGCCCGGGCTGTCCGCCGGGCCGACGGCATTTTCAGCGGCTTCGTCCGGGGCAAGCTGCTGGACTCTCTCATCATCGGCATTTTGTGTCTCATTGGCTGTACCCTGCTGAAAATGCCCTATGCCCCCCTGGTCAGTCTCATCGTGGGCGTCACCAACGTGATCCCCTTCTTCGGCCCCTTTATGGGCGCGGTGCCCAGCGCCTTCCTGATCCTGCTGGTCAGCCCCAAAAAGTGCCTGTTTTTCGTGATTTTCGTTATCGCCCTCCAGCAGTTTGATGGCAACATCCTGGGCCCGAAGATCCTGGGCAACGCCACGGGCATCTCCAGCTTCTGGGTGGTGGTGGCCATTCTGGTGGGCGGCGGCTTCGGCGGCGTCCTGGGCATGTTCCTGGGCGTGCCGGTGTTTGCCTGCATCCAGGTGCTGGTGAAACACCTGGTGGATCAGCGTCTGCGCCGCCGCAATATGCCCACGGAGGCTTATCACTATGTGGACCGCGATCAGCCCCCAAAGCCTCCGGCTCCGTCGGCGTGAAGTGGAAGCGTATCTGAGCACAGGGTATGAATAACGCAAAAAAAGAGAAGGCCCCGGCCTTCTCTTTTTTGCGTTATTTTTCTTTCTGCCGCCGCTGCAGCAGGCCGTCGCTGATGCGGTACACCACATCGGCCCGGTCCATTACCGTCAGATCGTGGGTCACCACGATGACGCAGCGGTTTTCCTCGTGGGCCAGCCGCAGCAGCAGATCAATGATGTTGTCGCTGTTCTCGCTGTCCAGGTTGCCGGTGGGCTCGTCCGCCAGCAGCAGCCGCCGGTCCATGGTCAGGCCCCGGGCGATGGCCACCCGCTGCTGCTCACCGCCGCTGATGTGGGTGGGATACCGGTCCAGCAGCTCGTCCGGCAGGGACACCCGCCGGGCCAGCTCCCGGGCCTGGCGCTCCGCCTCCTGGGCCTCCACGCGGCACAGCTCCATGGGGTACTCGATGTTCTCCAGGGCCGTCAGCAGCGGGAACAGGGCGAAATCCTGATAGATCACCGCAGCCTTCCGGCGGCGGTACTCGTCCAGGTCCATGTCGCCGGTGGGGGTGCCCTCAAACAGCACCTGTCCGCTGTCCGGCAGGTCCAGCCCCGCCATCAGGCTCAGCAGCGTGCTCTTGCCCGCGCCGGATTTGCCCACCAGGGCGTACAGCGTGCCGCATTCAAAGGTGCAGTTCATGCCCCGCAGCACCGGCTTTTCCGCACTGTAGCTATAGCAGACATCTTTCAGTTCCAGAATGGACATATCATTCAACCTCCCTGCGGTTTTTCAGAATATGGCGGCTGTTGGCCCTGCGCAGAGCCACATGGGCTCCCAGCAGCCACAGCCCGGCGAAGGCGGCAGTAAGGCCCAGGCCCAGGGCGGTGCCCCAGCCCAGAGCCAGGCACAGGCCCGCCCCCAGCACGGCCCCCAGGGCCGCCAGCATCAGCTGCTCCCAATACAGGCTCCAATAGGCGGTGCGGCTGTCCGCGCCTACGCTGCGCATGGTGCGCAGCTCCTTCCGCCGGGACTGCACCTGCAAAAATGCGATCAGGTATGCCAGGCCCAGGGCGATGGCGTACACCACCGGGAACAGGTGCTGCATGTACCACAGGCGCTGGGCGGCGGCCCGCTCCGTGTTCAGGTATGCCGCGTCGTTGATGATGACGAAGTTCCGGACGGCCCGGAGCTTGCCCACGGCGGACAGCTCCATGTCGTACAGGGCCTGCTTCACCGCCGTCAGATCTGTGCAGTCAGCGATTTTAAACGTGGCGCCGCTGATGGACTTGGCCAGGTAGACGCCGCCCAGGGTGCAGAGCTCCAGATCCTCGTCGTATGCATAGGGGTATCGCAGCATGCTCAGGTTCGTGTAGATGTTGTTGGCCCGGCCCGTCTGGGCATAAGCACCCACCACACGGAGGCCTATCTGGCTTCTGCTGTAGCTGTAAGCGCTCGAGCACCGAACCTCCAGCCAGATCCAGTCGCCCAGCCGGATGCCGTACTGGTCCATCATGTCCGTAGAGATGACGCACCGATTCTCTGCCGTTTCCGGGTCCAACGACGCATCCCAATCCATCTGGAAGCAGCTGGAATCGTAACCCTCCAGCCACTGGGTCTCGATGGACGTGCTGTACATAAACTCCGGCGCACCCTCCAGCCGGTCGATAAACACCAGGTCCGGCCCGGAGGACAGATTCGCCATATACCGTTCGCTCTCAAAGGTGGTGGTGGGCTGGGGCGGCAGGCCGGGTCCGGCTACCAGCTCGCTGCCCCGGTACACTCCCGCGAAATAGTAGGGCGTGGCCGTCAGCCTTGTCAGCTCACTGACGCCGGGCAGCTGGCCGATCTGGTCCAGCACCTGCTCATTCAGCACCAGGCCGGTGGTATACTTGCCGCTGATGTCCGTCATATTGCCCCGGACAGAGCTGTTTGCCCGCAGGTCCCGCAGCTGTCCGTCATAGCGGATAACGATACCCGACAGCTGGCAGAACAGGACGGCCGCGCACACGCCTGCCAGCACCGGCACCAGGGAGCGGAAGCCGCCCCGCAGCACCGACAGCCGCGCATAGGTCCGGGGACCGCCCCGCAGGGGACGGGACGGCGTACCCTGGGCGGCGCGGCTCTCCCGGCGGCGTTTTTTGTGCCGCCGCTCCAGGCTGACCACACTGAACACCAGGCAGGACAGAAGCGCCAGCGCCAGGGTCCCCAGGGCGATGACGGCCAGAGCTCCCCAGCCGGGGGCCGCCAGATACTCCGTGGCGGAGCGATGCATGGCCAGGGCGGTGTTGCTGTAATACAGGTCCAGGGACGTGGCGCCGTCCAGCACCACCTCCAGCAGCTTCAGCACCCCCAGGCACACGAAGCGGCTGAGGATCAGGCCCAGTCCCGCCGCCGGCAGGGCCACCGTTCCGGCACAGAACAGGAAATAGGTATGTACGTTCCGCCGGGCAGCGCCCACCCGGATCATGGTGCGGCCGATGCCTCGCTGACGGAACACCAGCAGATAGCCGAACAGCACCAGAAAGCCCAGTCCCGCCGCCAGACATACGCCCGCGATGATCTGCACCAGCCGCAGCATGTCCTCCAGCGCCTGGGACACGGCGGCATAGCCCTGGTCATACACGGTGACGCGGATGGAGGACGGCAGATCCTTTTCCAGACGCTCGATGTACTCCTGGGCCAGGTCGTTTTTCAGCTGCAGCTGCCCCAGCGTGAAGGAGCAGTGGTTCTGCTGCATATCGATATCGTTCCGGACGGGGATATAGACCATGGTCTCGTATTCTTCATTGGCGGAGAAAATACCGCTGACGGTATAGGTATCCTCTGCGTCGAAGCCATCCCCGGCCCAATAGCTGTAGGGGATCAGGGTATTCCTCCGCACCGCCAGGGACAGGGGCAGACTGTCCCCCACGGACAGGCCCAGATCCTTGGCCACCGCCTGAGAGATCAGGCAGCCCTTGCCGCCTGCGGTATAGTATGCGCCCTCTGCCAGGGTCAGATCCCCCTGCTGAAAGGGCAGCAGGTCCGCCGGCCGGTCCGTGGCCTGCACCGTCAGGGAGTGGGTCGTGACCTGATAGGTCTGGGCCACCTTTTCGATGCCCGTGGAGCCGTCCAGCCTGGGCGGCGTGCCGTCGGGCTGGGTGACATCCAGCACATCGGTGACGCCGGTGTCTACCCCGTCCAGCTCATACTGCCCCATAGACAGCTGCATGTATGATGCACCCATCAGGCTGGACTCGGCATAGGAGCCGTGGAGCAGATAGTAGTGCCCGGGGACCCAGATGCTGTCTGCCGGAGGCACATAGTCCTGGCCGGGAATATCTATGCTGGTCTCCCCCGGGATCTCCAGCAGTACCGGCGAGCCGTCCACCATGCGCTGGCCGGTATACAGCATGCGGCTGATGATGGCGTCATAGAGCGGAAGCACCCGGTCATAAGCGGGACGAGGAGTTTCCTCCACTATGTTCCCGTTTTCATCGATGGTCCAGCCGGAGCCATCCTCCGCCGGGACGTGAAGTGTGACCAGCTCCCGCACCTTCACCATGGCCACAAACCGGTCCTTCAGCAGGAGACGGTTGGTCAGCATGCCCAGGTCCGGAGTATAGCCCAGGGCCATGCGGGTGGGCTCCCAGGCCACCAGGGCCGGATCCTCCCGGTCCAGCTTTTCCTCAAATTCCGCCAGGACCTCCCCGGCGTCCGCCACCACCTTGGTGGTGCTGGGATAGCCCGGGCCCAGATACTCCACCAGCCCAATGGTGGAGTAATTCTCCCGGCACTGGCGCAGGGTGCGCTGCAGGGCGAAGCTCAGCCCCAGGGATGTGCCCAGCAGTGTCACCAGCAGCGTCATCAGCAGCAGAAATGCCACCGACCGTTTGGGGGTCCGCAGGGCGTTTCTGATACCGTGTCTGGCAAACATATGTCCTTCCCTCCTTCGCTCTCTATGAATTCAGTCTATACGGATGCTCCAGGATATGGCGTTTCTGCCGGAGTCGTCCGGCGCATCGTCCAGCAGCAGGGACTGGCCCACCCGCCGGAAGGTGGAGCTTTGACTCCCGTCGGCGCTGAGCACCGTCACGGAGGCCAGCGTATAGGGCTCATACGGGTTGTCCAGGGCCACCAGGTCGTCGTAAGCCGGGTCTATGGGCGGGGCAGACGTTGAACTTACCGCCCGGAACCGCAGGTGAGGAACGTCCATCTCCTGATAGATGTCCCCCTCCTGGGGGTAGAAAACCTCCATATTGGCGATGTTCATATTGTATCTGGACAGAATTCTTTCCTTTTTCCAGTCCGTCATGCCGTCCAGCAGCTGCACCTGATAGCTGATCTGGCCGGTGGCCGGCTCCATAGAGGTGCTGATGATGACCACCGGATTGTCCACGCTGCGGCCCTGCTGCGCTTCCTTCTTCTGGATTCGCTGAAAATAATCCACATAATCGTTGTTATGCGTCCGGGCTTTTTCCGCCGGAGCGTTCTCCGCGGTCTTGGGCTCCGTGAGGAACGTCACCGCCAGGGCGGCGCACAGCAGAACCGCCGCAGCCGACAGCCACACCGCCGGACGGCGATAGCGCAGCACCGACTTCACCCGGGTCCGCACGCCTACCTCGCCAAAGGCCAGGGGGCACAGCACCAGTCTGCGCCGCCGGTTCAGGCTGCATTGCAGCAGGGCCTGGGAATAGGCGGCCCGGTCCTCCCGGGTCATATCCCGCACCACCCGCTCGTCGCAGGCCAGCTCGATATCCCGGCACAGCAGCACATACGCTGCCCACAGCAGGGGGTTGAACCAGTACACGGCGATGAGCACATGGGCCAGGGGCTTCCACCAGTGGTCACGGCGCTTCAGATGGGCCCGCTCATGGCGCAGGACGCTCTCCAGCGTGGCGCCCGTCAGACCAGAAGGCAGGTAAATGCGGGGATGCAGGACCCCCAGGATAAAGGGCGAGGCGATATCGTCGCAGATATACACCCCCTTGGCCACGGAGACGGACGCCGCCACCTGCCGCCGCAGCCGCAGCCAGCTGAAAGCCGCCCATCCCAGCAGCACTGCCATTCCCGCCAGTCAGACATAAGCCAGGGGCATCAGGGACACTCCGGGCCGGTCCGCTTCACCCGTTCGGAAAGCGTAAACATCCTGCACTCCGGTTTCCATCAGGATGATGACCGGCTCCCGGTCCAGGCCGGTCAGCTGGTCGCCGTACCGGACCAGCTCCCCGCTCTGGGGCCGGAGACTCAGTCCGCTCTCCGGCAGCACCGGGCACAAAAGGCATGCCGCCACCAGGCCCCACAGCAGGCAATGGGCCCATTTGGGCATGCGCCGCCGCGTCAGGGCCCGAACGGCCAGTATCGCCAGCACCAGCACCCCGGCGGTGACGCTCATTCCCGCCAGCTTCAGGAATATCCGGCAGAGCACGGGTCATTCCCCCTTCCGGAATTTGCTGATCATCTCCTGGATCTCTTCCGCCTCCTGGGCGGACAGGGGCTTCTGTGCGGTAAAGGCCGCCACAAAGGCAGGCAGGGAGCCGTGGAACGCATTGTCCACAAACTGCTCGCTGCGGCGGGAGGCAAACTCCTCCCGGCTCATCACCGAGGACACCACCCCGTTCACATTCTGAAACAGCCCCTTTTCACACAGCTTGCGCAGCACCGTATAGGTGGTGGGCTTTTTCCACTGGAAAACCTGCTCGCACAGCTTCACCAGCTGGCCCGAGGGAATGGGCTCGTTGTCCCACACCAGGTTGGCAAACCGCTCCTGCACCTCACCGATCTCCATCTCACGAACACGCATAAAATGACCCTCCTTGAAAAGTTTATGGCTTGTAAACTTATATCAGTCTATCATACGTCACCGGCTTTGTCAAGTTAAAGCAAGAGAAATTCGATCTGCGCCATTTGTTTTCGCTGGAAGGACAAATGTTGCACATCTGTCCTTCATATGGAAAATTTGTGCAATTTCCCTTGCCGCTTTTGCAGCTTGCAGGCATGGGTGTGTCCCGGATTTTTGTAAACCAGGCTGCAAGTTCTATTTTGACGAAACATTTTGCAAGCCCGCCCCCCACAGGCTCCATTTTTACCAAATGATTCGGTGTTTTCATGGGCTTAATGGAGAAAATGCCGCCCCAGGCGGCTTTTTGCGGAAAACCGATTCACAACCCCGGGCCGGTGTGCTACATTTATCCTGGACCAAACAAAGAAGGACTCTGCGCCCGGCGCGGAGGCAATATGTAGGAGGTAAATCCATTATGATCCAGCTCACCGACCACGGCATGTACCTGGTAAACGGCGTTCCCCAGGAAACTGCGGCCACAGCCCAGGAGGAAGCCCGCCGCCGGACCATGGCCTGGCAGATCCTGCAGGCTCACAACGTGTCCCCGGACCCCATGCAGCTGCGCATCCGCTTCGACGCCATGGTGTCCCACGACATCACCTATGTGGGCATCATCCAGCAGGCCCGGGCCTCCGGCATGAAGGAGTTCCCCATTCCCTACGCCCTGACCAACTGTCACAACAGCCTGTGCGCCGTGGGCGGCACCATCAACGAGGATGACCACATGTTCGGCCTGTCCGCCGCCAAGAAGTACGGCGGCATCTATGTTCCCGCCAACCAGAGCGTCATCCACTCCTATGCCCGGGAGCAGATGGCCAAGTGCGGCTCCATGATCCTGGGCTCCGACTCCCACACCCGCTACGGCGCCCTGGGCACCATGGCCGTGGGCGAGGGCGGCCCGGAGCTGGCCAAGCAGCTGCTGAAGAACACCTGGGATACCCCCATGCCCAAGGTGGTGCTGGTATACCTCACCGGTACGCCCCGGCAGGGCATCGGCCCCCACGACGTGGCCATTGCCCTGGTGAAGGCCACCTTCGAAAGCGGCTTTGTCAACAACTGCGTGCTGGAGTTCGCAGGCCCCGGTATCAAGAGCCTGCCCATTGACTTCCGCAACGGCATCGACGTGATGACCACCGAGACCACCTGTCTGTCCTCCATCTGGGAGACCGATGAGGTCACCCAGGGCTTCTACGAGGCCCACAAGCGCCCGGAGGACTACAAGCCCCTGCATCCCGGCCAGGACGCATATTACGACAAGATGATCACCATCGACCTGTCCAGGATGGAGTCCATGATCGCCCTGCCCTTCCATCCCTCCAACGCCTGGACCATCCACGAGTTCCTGGAGAACGCGGAGGAGCTGCTGCAGAAGGTGGAGGCCGATGCCAAGCGCCGCTTCCCCAAGGCCAATCCCCAGCTCACCGATAAGATCCACGACGGCGCCGTCTGGGCCGACCAGGGCGTCATCGCCGGCTGCTCCGGCGGTCTGTTCGACAACATCACCGAGGCGGCGGACATCGTCCGCGGCCACTATACCGGCTCCGGCGCCTTCAGCTTCGACGTGTACCCCACCTCCGTGCCCGTGTCTCTGGAGCTGATGAAGGTGGGCTCCACCGCTGACCTGCTGGCCTCCGGCGCCATCATCAAGCCCAGCTTCTGCGGCCCCTGCTTCGGCGCAGGCGACGTGCCCGCCAACAACGGCCTGTCCCTGCGGCACACCACCCGCAACTTCCCCAACCGCGAGGGCTCCAAGCCCGGCGAGGGCCAGTTCGCCGCCGTGTGCCTGATGGACGCCCGGTCCATCGCCGCCACCGCCGCCAACGGCGGACGCATCACCGCCGCCACCGACGTGGAATACACCCCCATTCATCACGAGTACCACTTCGACAAGGAAGTGTATGACAACCGCCTGTACTACGGCTTCGGCAAGGCCGATCCCAGCGTGGAGCTGGTCATGGGCCCCAACATCACCGACTGGCCCAAGATGTACAATCTCACCGAGAACCTGCTGGTGGAGCTGGCCGCCGTGATCCATGATCCCGTCACCACCACCGACGAGCTGATCCCCTCCGGCGAGACCTCCTCCTATCGCTCCAACCCCCTGCGTCTGGCGGAGTTCACCCTGTCCCGCCGGGTGCCGGAGTATGTGCCCCGGGCCAAGGATGTAGCCGCCCGGGAGGCCCAGCGCCGCAGCGGTCAGGTCCCCGCCTCCCTGCTGGAGACTCTGGGCCGCGTGGGCGATGCCCAGGCCCTGGCCCAGACCACCCAGTTCGGCTCCTGCGTGTTTGCCAACAAGCCCGGCGACGGCTCCGCCCGTGAGCAGGCTGCCTCCTGCCAGAAGGTGCTGGGCGGCTTCGCCAACATCTGCTATGAGTACGCCACCAAGCGCTATCGCAGCAACTGCATCAACTGGGGCATCCTGCCCTTTACCATCGACCAGGGCACGCCCTTCGATTATCAGCCCGGCGACTGCGTGTTTGTCTCCGGCATCCGCGCCGCCATCGAGGCCGGACGGGAGGATATCCCCGCCCAGGTCATCTGCCGCGACGGCAGCGTTCACGATCTGCTGCTCCACGTCCGGGGCCTGACCCAGGACGAGAAGGAGATCATCCTGGACGGCTGCCTGATGAACTACTACGCCGCCAGAATGTAAGGCGCTTTCGGACAAAATAAGGAGGAAATACGGCAATGGAAAAAATCAAGATGATTACCCCCCTGGTGGAGATGGATGGCGACGAAATGACCCGCATTCTGTGGGGGATGATCAAGGATCAGCTGATCCTGCCCTTCGTGGACCTGAAGACCGAGTATTATGACCTGGGCCTGCTGCACCGCAACGAGACCCAGGACCAGGTCACCGTGGACGCCGCCAACGCCACCCGCCGCCTGGGCGTGGCCGTGAAGTGCGCCACCATCACCCCCAACAAGCAGCGCATGGAGGAATATCCCCAGCTGACCCAGATGTGGAAAAGCCCCAACGGCACCATCCGCTCCATTCTGGACGGCACCGTGTTCCGGGCCCCCATCCTCATCGACAGCATCCACCCCGTGGTGAAGAACTGGAAAAAGCCCATCACCATCGCCCGTCATGCCTACGGCGACGTGTACAAGAGCGTGGACATGTACACCACCGAGCCCGGCGAGTGCACCATGACCTTCCGGGGCGAGAGCGGTGAGGAAAAGACCCTGCTGGTTCAGAAGGTGGACGGCCCCGCCGTGTGGCAGGGCGCCCACAACAAGGAAAAGAGCATCCGCTCCTTCGCCCGGGCCTGCTTCCAGTATGCCATCGACACCCGCCAGGACCTGTGGTTCTCCACCAAGGACACCATCGCCAAGGTCTACGATGGTGAGTTCAAGAAGGTGTTCGAGGAGGAGTTCGAGAGCTATAAGGCCAAGTTCGACGAGCTGGGCATCACCTATTTCTATACCCTGATCGACGACGCCGTGGCCCGCGTCATCCGCAGCCAGGGCGGCTTCATCTGGGCCTGCAAGAACTACGACGGCGACGTGATGAGCGACATGGTGTCCACCGCCTTCGGCAGCCTGGCCATGATGACCTCCGTGCTGGTCTCCCCCGACGGCACCACCGAGTATGAGGCCGCCCACGGCACCGTCACCAAGCACTATTACAAGCACCTGAAGGGTGAGCAGACCTCCACCAACCCCATGGCCACCATTTTTGCCTGGTCCGGCGCGCTGCGCAAGCGGGGCCAGCTGGACGGCACCCCGGACCTGTCCGCCTTTGCCGACAAGCTGGAGGCCGCCTGCTTTGAGACCTTGGGCGCAGGCATCATGACCAAGGACCTGGTGGGCCTGGTGGACGAGGGCACCCCCGTCACCGCCGTTACCAGCGGCGAATTCATCTCCGCCATCCACGACCGTCTGGCCGCGAAGCTGTAAAGGGGGCAGACATATGAACCTGCTCATCACCGCCACCGCCGGCACCATGGAGTCCAACGACATCATGATCACCCTGGAGCCCGCCCAGTCCGGCGGCATCCAGATCAGCCTCACCAGCAACGTCCTGCAGCAGTTCGGCCGTCAGATCGAGGCCGTCATCCGTGACACGCTGGCTCACTACGGCATTGAGAACGCCGAGGTCACCGCCGTGGACAAGGGTGCTCTGGACTGCACCGTCCGCGCCCGGGTTACCACCGCCATCTTCCGCGCCGCCCAGTCCGACGCCTATGAATGGGAGGTCAAGTAACATGTATGTAAAAGACAGACTGCGCCGCAGTATGATGTTCGTGCCCGGCAACAATCCCGGCATGATCCGCGACGCCCACATCTACGGGGCCGACTCCATCATGTTCGACCTGGAGGACTCCGTGGCCTATACCGAGAAGGACTCCGCCCGTTTTCTGGTGTATAACGCCCTGAAGACCCTGCACTTCGGCACCAAGGAGACCGTGGTGCGCATCAACGACCTGTCCAGCGGCCTGGGCGTCCAGGATCTGGAGGCCGTGGTCCGGGCCGGGGTCCAGGTGGTCCGCCTGCCCAAGACCGACAGCGCCCAGGACGTTATCGACTGCGAGCGGGAGATCCAGCGCATCGAGCGCCAGGCCGGTATTCCCGTGGGCACCACCGGCATGATGGCCGCCATTGAAAGCGCCAACGGCGTGCTCCACGCCGCCGAGATTGCCCACGCCAGCGACCGCCTCATCGGCATCGCCCTGGGTGCCGAGGACTATGTCACCGACCTGAAAACCACCCGCTCCGACGGCATCGAGCTGCTGTTCGCCCGCTGCATGATCCTCAACGCCGCCCGGTCCGCCGGCATTGCCGCCCTGGACACGGTGTATTCCGACGTCAACAATGAGGAGGGCTTCATCGCTGAGGCCACCCTCATCAAAAAGCTGGGCTTCGACGGCAAGTCCGTGATCAATCCCCGCCAGATCGAGCCGCTGCACCATGTGTTCATGCCCAGCGAGAAGGACCTGAACAAGGCCCGGGCCATTATGGACGCCATTGCCGAGGCCAACGCCCGGGGCAGCGGCGTGGCCAGCCTCAAGGGCAAGATGATCGACAAGCCCGTGGTCACCCGGGCCCGCCGCCTGCTGGACCTGTACGAGGCCGGCTGCAAGATCGACGAAGTGGAGGAGATTTGACATGATCGAGCTTGAAAAAATCCCGCATATCGGTGAGATCAGCAACCACGGGCTGTATCACGGTGCCCGCCAGAAGAACACCGCCACATTCCAGGCCCGGTCCACCCGGCAGAACAAGCTGGTGCCCTCCCTGGAGGAGGCCATCCGACGCACCGGCCTTCGGGACGGCATGACCATCAGCTTCCACCACCACTTCCGCAACGGCGACCATATCATCAACACCGTGGTGGATAAGCTGGCGGAAATGGGCTTTAAGAACCTGACCCTGGCCGCCAGCTCCCTGGCCGCCGTCCACGCCCCCCTGATCCGCCATATCCAGAACGGCGTCATCACCCATATCGAAACCTCCGGTATGCGCGGCGAGCTGGCCGAGCAGGTGTCCCGGGGCCTCATCGACTGTCCGGTGGTATTCCGGTCCCATGGCGGCCGGGCCAGCGCCATCCGGTCCGGCGATCTGCACATCGACGTGGCCTTCCTGGGTGCGCCCTCCTGTGACCCCTACGGCAACGCCAACGGCTACAGCCGCGACGGTGAGGATGGCATTGCCTGCGGTTCTCTGGGCTATGCCCGGCCCGACGCCACCTATGCCGACAACGTCATCGTCATTACCAACCACCTGGTGGCATATCCCAACGCCCCCTGGGCCATCCCTGAGTTCGAGGTGGACTATGTGGTCATGACCGACGACATCGGCGACCCCAAGGGCATCATGTCCGGGGCCACCCGCTATACCAAGGACCCCAAGGAGCTGCTGATCGCCAAGACCGCCGCCAACGTCATCGAGGCCGCCGGATATCTGTACGACGGCTTCTCCATGCAGATGGGCTCCGGCGGCGCATCCCTGGCCACCGCCCGCTTCCTGCGCCAGAAGATGATCGACCAGAATATCCACTGCCGCTTCGCCCTGGGCGGCATCACCGGTCAGATCGCCGCCATGCACGAGGAGGGCCTCATCGACCGCATCCTGGACGTGCAGAGCTTTGACCTGGACGCCGCCAAGAGCCTGAAGAACAACCACTTCCACCATCAGATCGGCGCCAGCTACTACGCCAGCCATCTGGTGGCCGCCGCCGTGGACCAGCTGGACTTCGTGATCCTCTCCGCCCTGGAGATCGACACCGACTTCAACGTCAACGTCCTCACCGGCTCCGACGGCGTGATCCGCGGTGCCATCGGCGGCCATCCCGACACGGCGGAGGGTGCCAGCCTTTCTGTGGTGGTGGCTCCCCTGACCCGGGGCCGCATTCCCACCATCGTCAAGCGCGTCAACACCGTGGTCACCCCCGGCGACGTGGTGGACGTGGTGGTCACCGACCAGGGCATTGCCGTGAATCCCCGCCGCCCCGACGTGAAGGAAAAGCTGGAAAAGGCCGGGCTGCATGTGTTCACCATCCAGCAGCTCCAGCAGCGGGCCGAAAAAATCGTGGGTGTGCCCGACCCCATCCGCTATAAGGACCGTATCGTGGGCGTGGTCATGTACCGTGACAACACCATCATCGATGTGGTCCGTCAGATCGACGAGGATGAATGATCTGCGCATCGTAACGGCGCTTCCGCTGTCCCTGCGCCCGGCGTATGAGGCCTTTCTGGCCTCCGCCGGGCTCCGGGACGAGGGGGACGCCGACTGTACGGCCCTGCTGCTCTCCGGCGGCGGGGCCATACTGGCCTGCGGGTCTCTCAGCGGACGGGTCCTCAAGCAGATCGCCGTGGCCCCCCAGGCCGAGGGTGACGGAGCCTGTGCCCAGATCGTCACCGCCCTGCTGCGCCAGTCCGCCCAGCGGGGCGCAGCCCATCCGTTTCTGTACACCAAGCCGAAAAATGCCCGCCTGTTCCGCAGCCTGGGCTTCTTCCCCGTGGCGGAAACGGCGGACATGCTGATGATGGAGCACCGCCGGGGAGGCGTGGAGCGCTATCTTGCCTCCCTCCCGGCGTATGACGGCAAAAGCGGCGCTGTGGTGTGCCACGCCAACCCCTTCACCCGGGGCCACCGGCATCTGGTGGAGTACGCCGCCGCCCGCTGCCCCCATCTGTACGTATTTGTTCTCAGCGAGGAGACTGGTGACTTTCCGGCGGCAGACCGGCTGGAGCTGGTGCGCCGGGGCACGGAGGACCTGCCCAACGTGGACGTGGTCCCCGGCGGAGACTATATCATCTCCCGGGCCACCTTCCCTGCGTATTTTTTACAGGGCGACCCGGAGCAGGCCCGCTGCGACCTGGAGCTGACCCTGTTCGGCAAGCGCATCGCCCCGGCCCTGGGCATCACCCGGCGCTTTGTGGGCCAGGAGCCCTACTCCCCGGTAACGGCCCGGTATAACCGCCGGATGCAGGCCCTGCTGCCCCTGTGGGGCATATCCGTCACTGAAATTCCCCGGCTGGAGGGCATCAGCGCCAGCCGGGTCCGGCAGCTGCTGCGCCAGGGCCGCCTGGACGATATCCAACCTCTGGTACCGGAGACAACCTATGCATACTGTAGAGATCACTTTGGAGCAGGTGCTCCTTGCCCGTGACCGCCGGGTGCAGCGCCAGCAGGCGCTGCACCGGCAGTACGGCGGCACGCTGCTGTCCTTCACCATGAATATCGCCGGTCCCGTCAAGGACACGCCTCTGGTCCGCCTGGCCTTCCGGGCGGGCCTTGCGGCCCTGGACCGGGAC
>OLVO01001296.1_pt1 | contig 26071 bp, 20 predicted proteins | sample 1672571 | NCBI WGS metagenome assembly OLVO01 (sample SAMEA3136700, study PRJEB25190) | human gut metagenome | biome: human gut; feature: human-associated habitat; material: faeces | place: Austria | collected 2013
GCGGTGTACCAGCCATCCGCAAGCTGCGGGAGAGTGATCACGCCGCTGCTGTCCGTGGTATAGGTGCCGATGCGCTCGCCGTTCATCTTAGCGATCTCAAACTGCACACCCTTGATGCGCTTGCCGCTGTCCGCGTCCACCTTGATGATCTGGCCGCCGCCGATAGGCGTGTTGGTAAAGGTCAGCGTCTGCGTGTCGTTGCGGTCTACCTTAACGGTCTGCGAGGTGCTGTCCAGTACATAACCGTCCGGCGCTTTGACCTCCGTTACCACATAAGTATCCGGTTTGAGGTCCACCAGCTTGATCTGGCCGTTGCTATCCGTGGTGTAAATGCCATTAGAAGTGACCGTGCCGCCGTAGTTTCCGACAAACGAACCATCTGAGGTCGTGATCTTGAACTGCGCGCCGGGAAGCGGCTGCTTGGTCACGCTGTCGATCTTGTCGATGATAAGATCGCCGTGTTTGCCGTTGGAAAACTCCACCGTCACCACATCCTGCTCCTTACCGGAGAGATAGACGGTCTGCGGCGTGTCGTCGATCTCATAGCCTGTGGGGGCTTTCGTTTCCTCCACGATATAGGTTCCGGCTTTCAGTCCGGTGATCAAGATAGTGCCGTTGGCCGAGGTGGTGTATTCTCCGATGACCGTGCCGCCGGTGCCGCTGGTGTTGCCGCTGTTGCCGAATGCCATGGACTGAACATTGACGGCGGTGCCCCAGTCGTAGGGGATCTCGTTCATGCGGCGATACACGTTGGCGCGGGGGTTGTCCCAGGAGCGGAACACGGCCTTGATGGCGCCCATCAGCTGCTCCTTGGGGTCGGTGGGGAAATCCACGCCCAGCTTGCTCTTATATTCGGCCTTGAACTGGGAGGCCAGCTCCTTCAGGTCGTTCGCGTCCAGCTCCACGTCCTGGGTCACGCCCTTGCGCTCCTTCATCCGGTCGATGAGGGCTTCAAAATACTTCTTGCCCACTTCCATGACCACGTCGGAGTACATCTGGATGAACCGGCGGTAGCAGTCCCACGCCCAGCGGGGATTGCCGGACTTGGCGGCCATGACGTTCACCACGTCCTCGTTCAGGCCCAGGTTCAGGATGGTATCCATCATGCCGGGCATGGAGGCCCGGGCGCCGGAACGGACGGAAACCAGCAGCGGGTTCTCGTGATCGCCGAACTTCTTGCCGGTAATCTCCTCCAGCTTGTCCACGTAGGACATGATCTCGGCCTTGATATCGTCGTTGATCTGACGGCCGTCTTCATAATATTTGGTACAGGCTTCCGTGGAAATAGTAAACCCCTGGGGGACCGGCAGTCCAATGTTGGTCATTTCGGCCAAATTAGCGCCTTTTCCGCCCAGGAGTTCCCGCATTCCACCGTTTCCTTCGGTGAATAGGTATACATACTTGTGAGACATACTTCCATTACCCCTTTCAGTTCTTTGCGTGTGCCATTTTCAATTTTAATGTTGCATTTTTGAATCCTATTTTGTGTCGCTCACACAGTATAACACGGCTCTTCGCAAAATGCAAACCTTTTTGCAATATTTATGCAGAATTCCAAAAAAAGCCGCTTGGGAATATGCAGTTTGACAGCTTTCCTGCAACACATGGAGGTTTCGTGCCGCAGATGCAAAAAAAGGACACGCTTTCGCGTGTCCTTTGGACGTTTTTGGGTGGTCAAGCGCCGGGGGTGTAGGTGTATTGCAGCACCTCGCCGCTGCTGTCGTTGCAGACGATCTCGGCCGTACCCAGACGGGTCAGATTCTCGTTTTTGGCCGCCGGGGTCTTTTTCAGGCTCCACAACTGTGTCTGGTCAAAGTCCTCCGCGGCGGAGCCGTCGGCGGGGGTGATGGCGTAGTAGGCCACGGTGTAGGTCACCTCTTTGCTCAGGAAGGGCTTCTTCGCGTACTCGATGATGGCCACGCAGGGCTTGTTCTCCCGCGTCCGCCCGGAGATGATATCGTACATCTCCTGATTCTTCTCCACCACTTCCTCAGCGGAGTAGTTCTTCGTCAGGGAGTTGTTTTCATAGTAGTAGCCCAGATATCCCGCCACGCAGCCGCAGCCCAGCGCGAACAGCACCGCCAGTGTTACGATCTGCTTCTTATTGAATTTCAGGGCTTCCTTGGAGTGACCCACGCTGTAGGTCAGGCCGAGGCGGTTGGTGATGGGCAGCATCACGCCCAGAAACAGCGCCAGCAGTACGGACTCAATGGGGAACATGAAAATGTTCTTGATCATGCCGGGGACGACCATGGCGAGTGTGTACTGCTTTCCGTCCATGTAAAGGGCATAGTACCACATCATGATGGGGGTCTGGAGCAGCACATTGATGACCAGACTGACGGTAAACCGGCTGAGCATGACCCGGGTGGTGGTGACCTTTGCCCGGTACAGGAACAGGGCGAAAACCAGGGCGCCGCCGACCTCCGTCAGGATAAAGGGCAGGAAGTACATGCCCTCCGGACGGATGACGTAACCCAGCACGTCCGTGATGCAGGCGGCCAGCATGGCCATCACGGGGCCAAAGACCATAGCGCCCAGCGCATTGACAAAAAACGCGGTATTGATCTTCAGGAAGGGCGTAATGGGGATGGCGACCTGCTTCATAACCAGACGCAGGGCGATCATGAGCGCCGCGAATACCAGCATGTGGGTATCTTTCAGCTCGGCGGCAGCGTCACGCCAGTAGGCTTTGGAAAACGGATGGGAATACAGGGTATTGCTCTTTTGTGATCTGGACATAAAAAGTCCTCCTTTCATGCAGCGATGATCCCATGCTCCCGCATTGACCCTACGGAATCGTGTATGCAAAAACTCCCCTTGCGGCTTTTCGCCGAAAGGGGAGATAGATTGCAGACACATATAACCCGTGGGGAAGGACAACGCTAAAAGCCGCGACCATTCGCCCGACCGAGTATCGTTGCTACATAAAGGAGGTTATCCCATATGCAACAGCGGGTGCGGTGACCCCATCGTGGAACATTCCTTCGTCCGCCGGGCAAACTCCCCGTCCCGATGGCACTTAACGCGAGGTCTCCTACTCTGTTCGCAGACAAATATACACGAAAGGAGCGGAAAAGTAAATAGGTTTTTTACATTTTTTCGGAAATTTCCGCAATTTATTCGGCGTTCGACTTTGCCATAGCCGCCCGCATCAGCACCATCCGGTAAATCTCGCCATAGGACAGGCGCTCCACTTCCTGCGCCGCTACCAGCGGGACTTCTTTCAGCACCAGATCGCCGGACTTTACCGTGAGCGTCCCCAGACGCTGACCCCGGCTTACGGGGGCCGTGACGGTCGGCTCCAGCGTCACCTCGCTGGTAACGCCGCTTTTCTGCGCCTTGTCGATGAGCAGCGCCATGTCCTGTTCCGGCACCGCGCTGACCCCGGCGTCTTTCCCCAGCCGCACCGGGATCTGGTTGTCACAGTCGCTCAAATCCGGGCTGACCACCGCAAAATTGGCGAAGCCGTAGTCCAGCAGGGACTTGCAGGCGGCGTTCCGGGACTGGCTTGTCTCCGCCCCCATGACCACGGCGATCAGTTCCATGCCGTCCCGCATCGCCGACGCCGACAGGCAGTACCCCGCCCCGGAGGTAAAGCCGGTTTTCAGTCCCGTGGCGCCGGAGTAGAAGCGGATGAGCTTGTTGGTGTTGGACAGGCCGAAGGTGCCGTCCCGCACGGTGTCCATCCAGATGGTGGTGTAGTTTTTGATGAGGGGATGGTATTTCAGCAGCTGCCGGGACATGAGGGCGATGTCATAGGCGGAAGTCCGGTGGTTCACGGCGTCCGCCCCGTCGTCCAGACCGGTGCAGTTGACGAAGCTGGTGTCGTTCATCCCCAGCTCCCGCGCCCGCTGGTTCATCATGGCGACGAAGGCGCTTTCGCTTCCCGCGATATGCTCCGCCATGGCGCAGGCACAGTCGTTGGCCGAGGACACCGCGATGGACTTGAGCATGTCGGAAACGGACATGGTCTCCCCTGCCTTCAGGTAGATCTGGCTGCCTCCCTTGGCGGCGGCAGCTTCGGAAGCCGTCACCATATCCGTCAGGGCGATCTTCCCGGAATCCACCGCTTCCATAATCAGCAGCATGGTCATGACCTTGGTCACGCTGGCGGGGGCAAGGCGCTCATGAGAATTGGACTCATACAGAATGGTTCCGGTGGCAACATCCATCAGCACCGCGCTTTTCCCCGCCACATCCAGCTCCACCGCCGACGCCGACAGTGCAATCTGGCACAGCACCAGCACAAGCGCCGCGACACATATCATCCGCTTCATAGTCATCCCTCCAAACGATTCGTAGTACAACCTATGTCCGCGGGGGATGATTATGCCGGATTTCTTCACCGGTTTGTGCTGTTTCCCGGCCGGTATATAACATTTTGTTGTGCAGTCCCATATTACATTTTGTTTTGTATATACTTGATTTCAGGGGAGGTGTACGCCATGTATGAACGCATTCGGAATCTGCGGGAGGATCACGATCTCAAGCAGGAGGACATCGCGCGGCTGCTTCACTGCACGCAGGCCTGCTATTCCAATTACGAGACCGGCAAGCGGGACATCCCAACGGAGGTGCTTCACACGCTGGCAGACTACTACCACGTCAGCATCGACTATCTGCTGGGGCGAACCAGCCGGAAAGAGCCGTACCCTAGATAATAACCGTCCCCGGCAGCGTCAGCCTGCTGGGGACTTTTCCGTATATGCAGCGCCAACGGACATCCTCTGCGGGATATTTTTCGTGTCCCGCCTGCCCACTGCACATTTTTTCGCCGCCGGAATACCATGGAATGAGCGGCAAAGCTCAAAATTCGATATCGGAGGTAACTTCTATGTGCAACAACAACGGTCTGTGCGGCTGCCTGAACAACAACTGGTGGTGGATCGTCATTCTGATCCTCCTGCTGTGCAACTGCGGCGGCTGGAACGGCTGCGAGAACAACAATAACAACGGCTGCGGCTGCGGCTGCTAAACAGAGAACGGGCGCCCTCTCCGGGCGCCCACCCACATGCAAAACGAGGGAGCGGCAGAACCGCTCCCTCATTTTCAGGAAGATTACATATCGAAGGGTTCCATGCTGAGGACGGGGTGACCCACCTCGGACAGGAAGTTCAGCAGCTGCTCGGGATCCTCGGTGCAGATGGTTTCATCGGCGATCATGTCGGTGAAGTTCTCTACGCCGTACATTTCCAGAGCGGTCTTGTCCAGACGCTCACGCATCTGATCCTTCAGGATCTTGGGCAGCCAGACGATACGGCCGGGGCCGCCTTCGGCAGCGATGAACTTGTGGGAAGCAATGAAGTGCTTGCCATGACCCATGAAGCCGGGGGTCTGCACGCCGCCGCCGGTCATGGAAGCCATCTCGGAGAAGGTCATGCCCAGAGGCGTCATGCCCGCATGCTCACGGCAGGTGATGACGACGCCCATGGAAACAGGCTCGACGCCGCAGATACACTCGAAGCAGCCGCAGGAGGTCATGGGATCCTGGAACAGGGAGTACAGGGTGACATGCTCCAGAGCGCCATGGCTGTACTTGTTGACGGCCTCGTCCACGCTGGCGTAGCGGCCCAGCTTCTCGTCGGTGCAGCCTTCCTTGAGGATGGGCTGGCAGGGACCGGCAGGGTCCAGCTCCTTGGTGGCCTTGGCGTCCAGCCAGGAAACGGCACCGCACAGACCCAGACGCTCGGGAGTGACGATGCACACGTGGCTGGGGGAGAATGCCTGACACATGATGCAGGTGTAGTACTGATCCACGGACTCGTCGGTCATGGAGGCCAGACGGGCGTCACGCTTGTCAAACACTTCGTTGGCAGCGGCGCGGAGAGCGGCGTTCTTCTCGGGATTGACCACGATGGTGACCTGGCACTTGTCCACGACAGCCTCGAACTCGCTCTTGACCTTGGCGTACAGCACTTCGCCCAGATGCTTGAACTTGAAGCCGGCCTCAAAGTCGGCCTTGGAAATACGGATACGGATCATGTCGCGCTGGCCGGTGTGCATAACGCCCTCGATGCAGTTGATCCAGGAGTGGATCTTACGCTCCATGACGGACTCGAAGTCGGGCTGCATGGCCTTGCCGGCGACTTCCACGGTGTAGCTCAGGGAGATCTTGGAGCCGACGGGGATCTCGTCGATCTCGGGGCCGTCCACAATGATCTTGTGGTCTTCCACCTCGGAAGCGTCCCGGGTCTGCACCAGCTCGAAGCAGTCCACACGGGAGCCGTCCACTTCCACCTGCATGTCGCCGCGGCGGATGATTTCGCCCTCGAAAGCGGTGGCGAAGGCCACGGGGATGTCGATGTTGGTGATCTTCAGCTTGATGTCGCGAGCCTCCAGAGAGGTGGCGTTCCACTTGGAAGTATCCAGCTGCTGGATCAGGGACTTGGGAACACGGAACATGTTCTCGGTCTCGTTGGAGATAACGGGGAAGCCAAGGCAGATAGCGCCGGCGCCGTAGGAGACGATCTCATCGGACAGGGGCTTGTAAGCGTTGACAAACGCCTTGACGCGGTCCATGGTGTACTTGGCCAGAGAGGCGAAGTCGCCGGGGGTCACGTTGCCGAAGATCAGCGCGGCACGGACGGCCACGGAGACAACGTGGATAACGGACTGCATTTCGTAGCCCAGAGGCACCACGCGGACGTTCTCGCCCAGCTTCATGCCGGCGTCGAAGCAGTGCTTGATGGAGTCGCCGGTGAGGGTGACCAGAATACCCTGCGCCTGATAGGACTTGGCCAGAGCCACAGTCTCGGCGGGGTCTTCCGCGCCGCCGATGATAACGGCAACGCCGGGGATGTCGCCGGTGACCAGCGGCACGCCCAGATTACGGACGAAAGCGTCGGTCAGGTGACCCATTTCCGGCTCGGAATAGGGCTCCGCGCCGTGCAGGTACTTCAGTGCTTCCAGGAACTCGGCGCACAGAGCGGATGCAATGCCGCTTTCAAAGGCGTCGTGGAGGCGGTTGTTGCGGGTCATCTTGGACTTGATGGTGTCCATGGCGGCCTTCATCTCACCCAGAGTGGTGATCTTCACGCCGGTGACGCCGTAGTAACAGGGCAGGCTGTAAGCGGTGCCGGGGAAAGATACAGGCTCGCTTTCGCCGTAAGCAGCGATGGCCTCATCAATGGCGGCTACAGTACGGGCGTAGTTGTAGTCGTTGCCGCCAAAAACTCTTTCAAAAAGTGTCACGGTATTTCCTCCTAATTTAAGATTCATCACGATCCAATATCGCTTTGATTTTCCGAATTTCTTCGATTGCCGCGGGACTGAAATCATAGGGGGATTTCCCCTGCCGGTCGGCGTCTATGATGTCAGGGTTGTAGTGGATGAAGCCCAGCAGGTCTTCCGCCGGAATGGCGGAGCGGATGAATTCCTCGTCGCCGTCGTCCCGGATCTTGTTTGCCACCACCCGAACGCGGGTAATGCCTAAGTCCTTTGCCAGACGCTCGACGTTGTGGTAGGTCTGCACCGATCTCGCGCCGGGCTCGATCACCACGATGAACTGATCCATGTTGGCTGCCGTTCCCCGTCCTAAGTGCTCCAGACCCGCTTCCATATCCATGATGACCACATCGTTCTTCCGATAGGTCAGCGCAGAGAGGATGGCCTTCAGCATCACGTGCTCGGGGCAGACGCAGCCGCTGCCGCCCACATCCACGGTACCCATGACCAGCAGCTTGACGCCGTTGATCTCTTTGGAGAAGGTGTCCGGGATGTCCGCCACATAAGGGTTCAGCTTGAAGAACTTATTGGCGGCATTGGCGCCGGTGCGCTCCTCCACCAGAGTGCGCATTTTGGAGATGGGGACGATGGCGTCCACTTCCTCCTGGCTCAGTCCGAGAGCCAGTCCCAGGTTGGCGTCAGGGTCCACGTCGGCGGCCAAGACGGTGCGTCCTTCGTCGGCGTAGAGCCGCGCCAGCGTGGAGGCCAGCGTGGTCTTTCCCACGCCGCCCTTGCCGGTAATCGCTAGTTTCATTGGAAAAAGACCTCGTAAGTAAAAGTTATCCCGAATTCAAATCGCTTTTTGTTCGGGTGACGCAGGCTCCTTAGATGCCCAGTGCGGCGCGCTTGGCCTCGATGCACTCGATCATCTTGTCGCCCAGCTTCTCAATGTCGGTTTCCACGACGAACTTGGCCTCGACCCAGTCCTTGACGCCATGCTCGCCCTGAAGCAGCGCGGTGACTTCCTCGGAGCCCTTGGTGTAGGGGTCAACGCCCAGGAAGGTCTCGATGCCGGTCGCCACGACGTAGTTGCCGATGGAGACGGCCTTCTCGGACATCCATTCGGGAGCGCAGCCCACGACGGGAACCTGAGAAATGTGGATGCCCCAGTCCTTGGCGATATCGGAAGCCAGGATCATCATACGGGAAATATCCACGCAGGAGCCCATGTGCAGGACAGGCGGGATACCGGCCAGCTCGCAGACGCGCTTCAGACCTGCGCCGCAGTAGTCCTTGGCCTTTTCGGGATCCATCAGGCCGGCCTTGGCGGCAGCCTGGGCGGAGCAGCCGGAGACGATCAGGATGATGTCGTTTTCCAGCAGCTTCTTCATCAGCTCAATGTGAGCGGTGTCGGGACGAACCTTGGGGTTGTTGCAGCCGACCATGGCCACAGCGCCGCGCAGAACGCCGGAATGCACACACTCGATCAGAGGCTTGGTGGTGCCGAACTCGTCCACCTGAGAGTTGGCGACGCCGTCGAGAACCTTCTTGATGGCTTCCACAGAGTAGCCGACACGGGCATTCTGCTTCAGGCTGGGGATGTTGACCAGCTCAGGCTTGCGGTTCTTGAAGTTGTCGATCGCCATCTTGACAATGGCCTTGGCGTTCTCACCGGCGGTCTCGGCATGGAACTGGATGAACTCGGAGTCGGGCATCCGGGCGATGGGAGAGGTGGTGATGAACTTGGTATGGAAGCACTTGCTCAGGGGGCCAAGAGCGGGGAAGATGCACTGCACGTCCACGACAATGGCCTCGCAGGCGCCGGTCAGAACCACGTTCTCCTGGTTCAGGAAGTTACCGGCCATGGGGATGCCGTGACGCATGGTGACTTCGTTGGAGGTGCAGCACACACCGGAAACGGTGATGCCCTTGGCGCCCACGGACTTGGCATAAGCGATCATCTCGGGGTCGTTGGCATAGTAAACGACCATTTCGGACAGGCTGGGATCATGGCCGTGAACAACGATGTTGACATTGTCCTTCTCCATGACGCCGATGTTGGCGGTGGTGTCAATGGGCTTGGGAGTACCGAACATAACGTCGGAGAACTCGGTGCCCATCATGGAGCCGCCCCAGCCGTCGGACAGACCGGCGCGCAGAGCCTGACGGATCAGAGCTTCGGGCAGAGAAGAGCAGCCCATGTGGGTCATGTGCAGCGCGGTGGAGACTTCCCGGTCGATGGCGCGGGGTTCGATACCGGCTTCATGCCACAGCTTCTGGGTGTACTCGGGGGCGCGCTTCAGGAAGCGCTGTACGCCGAAGGGCTTGCCGTACTCCAGCAGGCCGATCTCGGCCATTTCATGGGCCAGATCGTAGATGTCCTTACCTTCGGTCTCTACGCCCCACTCCTTGGCGATGCGGATCAGCTTCTCAGGGTCCTTGACCTGATAGTTGCCGCCTTCCTTGGTCTGGTACAGGGTGTGCATGATCTCGCGGCCATGGTCGGAGTGCGTAGCAGAGCCGCCGGCGGTGAACCGCAGATAGTTACGGCCGACGATACCATGTACGTCGCAGCCGCAGATGCCCCGGGGGGCCTTCTTGGTGATGCGGCACGGGCCCATGGAGCAGATACGGCAGCAAGTGCCGGATTCGCCGAAGCCGCAATGGGGGGTCTGGTTCTTGACCCGCTGCTGCCAGGAGTCAGCGCCAACCTTACTGCCGTTTTCCAGCAGCGAGTTGGTAGCTTGCTCCATCTCCTCAACAGTTGTCAAATAAGCCCAATCCTTCAAAGTGATTTCCTCCTAATCATTTGATTCTTTGAAAAGCCTGTGCGTACCCTACGATAGGTCATAGTGTATCGATACTATTGTACTCATTTAGCGTGCAGTTGTCAATCGTGCAATTTGACACATTTCACGTGTTTTTTTCATCCCCCAGGGGGGGATTTTTGCTATTTCCCTTAAAATTGTGGAGAAAAGGTGCTTTTTGGGAAATTATTCACAAAAATGTAAAAAATTTTTTGCTTGAAAACGACCGTCCATGGCAGAAAGCGGCGGGGAAGCGCCGCCGCTTCCCCGCCGGAATATCCGATTTTTTGCGCACTCATTGAATTGTCAGCTTGTGGCAGTGGCCCTCTCCCAGAACGTGCTCGATGCAGGTCTTGAAGCGCGCAAACCTGTCATTGGGGACAAACGCCAGCGCCGTACCGGCAAAGCCGCCGCCGTGGATACGGACAGCTCCCTCTCCCTCCAGCAGCTGCTGGCACAGAGCGATGGTGAAGGCCATGTCCTGCTTCTGAATGTAGCCCGCCGGGGTCACGTTCTGCAGCAGCGTCCATGACGCCATGCCGGAAGCGTTGACGAGGTGCAGGAACGCGTCAAAGTCGCCGTCCTTCAGCGCGCGCACCTGGGACTTCACCCGGCGGTTCTCGTTGAAGAAGTGGATAGCTCTGAGCACTGCCCGGTCGCCGGTGACCTTGCGGACTTCAGCGATGTGCCTGTAGAACGCCGCCTCGTCCACATCGTGGAGAACCTCCTTACCGAAAAACGCCGCCACCGCCTTCATTTCCACGGGCATGGCCGCGTACTCGTCCGTCAGGTCGGCATGATCCGCACCGGAATCGATGGTGCAGAGGGTATAGCCGCTGTGGGCGAAATCGTAGTCCACCTTTTCCACAATGGGGCTTTTCGGGTCGGCAAAATCGATGTACACCAGTCCGCCCACGCTGGAAGCCATCTGATCCATCAGGCCGGAGGGCTTGCCGTAGTAGACATTTTCGGCGTATTGGCCGATCTGGGCAATTTCAATGGCGGAAACCGCGCCGCCCGCAAACAGGCCGTTCAGGATACGGCCGATCAGCACCTCAAAGGCCGCGGAGCTGGACAGGCCGGAGCCGGGCAGAACGGTAGACCTGACCTTGGCTTCAAAGCCGCTCAGCTTGTACCCCCGCCGGGCAAACGCCGCCGCTACGCCGCGGATCAGCGCCGCCGTGGTGTTCTTCTCGGACTCTCTGGCATCCAGATCGTTCAGGTCGATCTCCACAGGCTTGTAGCCCTCGGAATCCACGCGGATGATGTTCGCGCCGGTCAGGGTGACCTCCGCCGTGGTCTCCATGTCAACTGCTGCAGCCAGCACACAGCCGTGCTGATGGTCGGTGTGGTTGCCGCCGATCTCCGTGCGGCCGGGGGCGGAAAAATGATAGGTGTCAGCCATTTTGAACCTCCGTCAAAAATCGTTTCAGGGCAGCTCTGCCCGATTCGGTACACTTGTAAACGCCCGCGCACTCCAGAACCCGGGCAAACACCTGACCGATCTCATACTGAATGATCGCCTCGGCGTTTTCGGCATTGAATTCCGGATGACGCGCCATGAACGCATCCGCCCAATCGGCGTGCTTGGAAAGCTCCTCGCTTTCGCGGAGGTTTTCCCCCTTCAGCAGGGCTTCGCGCAGATCGGCCATTTCCTTTTTCAGTCTGCCGGGAAGAACGGCAAGACCCATGACCTCGATCAGGCCGATGTTCTCTTTTTTGATGTGGTGGAGTTCCTCGTGGGGGTGGTACAGCCCCATGGGATGCTCCTTCGTCGTCAGGTTGTTCCGCAGGACCAGATCCAGCTCATACCGCCCCTCCCGCATACGGGCGATGGGGGTGATGGTATTGTGGGGCTCGCCGTCGGTCTCCGCGAAAACCGTCGCAGCCGGGTCGCTGTAGGTGCGCCACTTGGCGAGGATCTTGCCCGCCAGATCACAGAGGTGGTCTTTGTTCTGAGAATTCAGGCGAAGCACCGTCATCGGGTATCTCACCACGCAGCAGTCCACGTCGTCAAAGCCGGGAACCTCGAAACCGAACTCCTTCTCCGCCTTTTCCATGGGGAAGGTGTGGTGGCCGCCCTGAAAATGTTCGTGGGACAATATGCTGCCGCCCACAATGGGCAGGTCCGCGTTCGACCCAAGGAAATAGTGGGGGAACTGCTCCACAAAGGAAAACAGCTTATCGAACACTCCCCGGTCAATGACCATGGGCGTGTGCCGGGCGTTCATGACGATGCAGTGCTCATTATAATAAACGTAGGGCGAATACTGGAAGCCCCAGAGCTGGCCGTTCACCATTACCGGCATGACCCGCAGATTCTGCCGCGCCGGGTGGGAAATGGTTCCCGCATAGCCCACGTTTTCGGGGCAGAGCAGACACTTGGGGTAACCGGACGCCTTTTTCAGCTTCGCCGCCGCGATATCCCGGGGGTCTTTCTCGGGCTTGGACAGGTTGATGGATATCTCCAGCTTCCCGTATTTGGTCTCCGCCGTCCAGCGCTCGTCCTTCGCGATGCGGTCGCGGCGGATGTAGTTGCAGTCCTGACTGAGGGTGTAGAAGTAGTCCGTCGCCGCCTTGGGGGACTGGGTATACCGCGACCGGAATTCCCGCACCACCTCCGACGGGCGGGGCGTCAGGAAGCCCATGAGCTTCGTGTCGAACAGGTCGCGTTCGGCGATGGTATCCGCGATCATCCCCTGCTGGGCGGCGTAATCGCACAGCAGATTCAGGCACTCCGGGAAATCAAAGCACTGCTCCTGCTTTTCGTAACTCTCCAACCGCAGTTCAGAAAGAAGGGTATTCCGTGCGAACGTCTCGTCCAGCGGGTGGAGAAGGCCGCAGTTTTTCGCGTAATCCAGCAGCGCATCCAGCGCCGCCCAAACAGTTTCAGTCGTCATAGCCATGGGGATGCTCCTTGTGCCAGTTCCATGCGGAACCAATGATGGTCTCAATATCGTCATATTTCGGCTTCCAGCCAAGCACGGTCTTCGCCTTTTCGCTGGACGCCACCAGCTGCGCCGGGTCGCCCGCGCGGCGGGGGGCCATCTCGCACTTGATGGGCTTGCCCACGACCTTTTCCGCCGTGTCGATGATCTCCTTCACCGTGAAGCCCACGCCGTTGCCCAGATTGAAGACGTTGTTTTCCCCGCCGTTCATCAGGTACTCCGCCGCCAGAATGTGGGCAGAAGCAAGGTCAGTGACGTGGATGTAATCCCGGACGCAGGTGCCGTCCCGGGTGGGATAGTCGTCGCCGTAAATCGACACATGGTCCCGCCGTCCGTTGGGGACCTGCAAAATAATGGGGATCAGGTGGGTCTCCGGGTCATGCGCCTCGCCGATCTTACCGGACATATGCGCGCCGCAGGCGTTGAAGTAGCGCAGCGCCACAAACCGGATGCCGTGGGCAACGGACGCCCAGTAGAACATCCGCTCCATGGAGAGCTTCGTCTCGCCGTAGCAGTTCGTCGGGTGGGTGGGGTCGGTCTCCAGAATCGGCACATGCTCCGGCTCGCCGTAGGTCGCCGCCGTGGAGGAAAAGACGATGTACTTTACCCCATGCTCGATCATGGATTGCAGCATCGTCCGGGTGCCGCCCAGATTGTTATCGTAGTATTTCAGGGGATTGACCATACTCTCGCCCACCTGAGAATTCGCCGCGAAGTGGATGACCGCGTCGATCTTCTCGGAGGAAAACACATGGTCGCAGAATTCCTTACTGCGGATATCGCCCTGATAGAATCTGGCCTTCGGATGCACCGCCTTGCGGAAACCGGTTTCCAGATTATCGGCCACGACCACGTCGTAGCCGTTGTCAATGAGTTCATACACGGTGTGGCTGCCAATGTAGCCCGCGCCGCCAAGTACCAGAATCGTTTTCATTTATACTGCCTCTTTTCTCCACAATAGCGGCAGATGACCCTCATCTGCCGCTATTATAAAACATGGTTTACTTCTTGGCAAGATATTTCCGCATATCCAGCGAGCAGGCCGCCAGAATAATGCCGCCCTTGATGATGTACTGCATGGAGGGGTCGATGCCCAGCATGGACAGTGCCACGAAGATGATACGCAGCACGAACACGCCCAGCACAATGCCGCTGATCTTGCCGGTGCCGCCGACGAAGGAAACACCGCCGATGACGCAGGCCGCGATGGCGTCGCACTCGTAGTTAAGGCCCGCCGACTGGGTGATGGAGCTGATGCGGGCGCCCTCAATGAAGCCCGTAACGCCGTACATCGCACCGGCGAGGGTGTGGACCATTACGGTCGTCCAGAACACGTTGACGCCGGAGACCTTGGCAGCGTCGGCGTTGGAGCCGACGGCGAACATGTTCTTGCCGAAAGCGGTCTTGTTCCAGATGAACCACATCAGCGCCACGAAAATCACGGCGTACAGCACGTACCACGGAATGGAGATCTTCGCACCGGAGCCGGTGGTGAACTGGATCATGGGTGCGGAGACCACGCTCTTATACTCCTGAGACAGGCCGGAAACGGGCTGGCCGTTGTTGCCGTTGAGCATGAAGAAGATCAGGATCAGGCCGTAAGTAATGAGCTGGGTGGCCAGCGTCACGATGAAGGGGTGCAGGCTGAACTTGGCTACGAAGAAGCCGTTCACCATACCGATCAGCGCGCCGATGGCGACGACAATGAGAACCGTCAGCAGAATCCAACCCGGGGTAATGGCCGGGAGGTTGGAGAAAAGCTTCCGGGAGATGGTGCGATCCTGCAGCAGCGCGCCCGCGACAGCTGCGGTCAGGCCGACCACACGTCCGCCGGACAGGTCGGTACCGGTCAGGACGATACAGCCGGCGATGCCCAGCGCCATGGGCAATGACGCCGCCACAAGGGAAACGATGTTCGCGATGGAACCCGCGGACAGGAAGTTCTTATTCTTGATTGCCGTATAGACGATGAAGATCACCATCAGAATATACAGCGCGTTATTCAGAATGCCGTCCGACCAGAACCGGCGGCGATCCGCCTTGTCTAGCCTCTGGTATTCTTCACTCTTTCTCTGAAGCTGTTTGACTGGATTTGCCATACCGCTGCCTCCTTATACATACTTCGCCGCAAGACGCATGATGTCTTCCTGCGTTGCTGTCTTTGCATCGACTTCACCGGCCAGCCGTCCGCCGGACATGACGAGGATCCGGTCGCACACGCCCAGCAGCTCGGGCATTTCGGACGAAACCATGATGACCGTCTTGCCTTTGTTCGCCAGATCGAGGATCAGCTGGTAAATCTCGTATTTCGCGCCGACGTCGATGCCGCGTGTCGGCTCGTCAAGCAGCAGCACGTCCGGCTCGGTGAGCAGCCAGCGGCCGATGATGACCTTCTGCTGGTTGCCGCCGGACAGGCTGCGGATCTTCGTCTCCTGAGAGGGCGTCTTGGTGTGCATGGCGTCGATGGACCACTGGGTGTCCTTCTTCATGGACTTGTCGCTGAGGACAAAGCCCGCCCGCTTGTGCCTGTCCAGACTGGAAATGACGGAATTCTCCCGGATGTCCAGGATTCCGAAAATGCCCGTCGCCCGGCGCTCCTCGGTGAGCAGGGCAAAGTTGTTCTTGATGGACTGCCGGGGATTCAGATTCTTGCACTCCTTGCCGTCCAGCAGAATGCGGCCGCTCTTGCGGGTGGCGACGCCGAACATGGTTTCCAGCGTCTCCGTCCGGCCGCTGCCGTCCAGACCCGCGAGACCCACGATCTCGCCCCGCCGTGCGGTGAAGGAAACGTCCCGCAGGTTATTGTACAGTCCCGTCAGGTGCTCCACTTCCAGATAGACCTCGCCTGGCTTATTGGTCTTCGGGGGGAACTGGTTGCCAAGCTCACGGCCGACCATCAGACGGATGATGTCGTTCATCTCCAGCTCGGATGCCGGACGGGTCGCTACCAGCTGGCCGTCGCGCATGACGGTGATCTCGTCGGAGATGCGCTTGATCTCCGCCATTTTATGGGAAATATAGATGATGCCCATGCCGCGGTCGCGGAGCATGTTGATGATCCTGAACAGATGCTCAACCTCTTCCTCGGTCAGAGAGGACGTGGGTTCATCAAATACGATGACTTTCGAGTGATAGGAGACGGCCTTTGCGATCTCCACCATTTGACGCTGGGAAACCGGCATCGTACCCATGACCCGGTGGGGGTCAACGTCGATGCCGAGCTCTTCAAAAATCGCTTTGGTATCGCGTAGCATCTTGTGCTCGTCCACAATAAAGCCCGCGATCTTGGGATAGCGCCCCAGCCACAGGTTGTCCATGACAGTCCGCTTGAGCGCCTGATTCAGCTCCTGGTGAACCATGGCGACACCGTTGTTCAGCGCCTCCTTGGAGCTGGTGAAATTGACCTCGCGGCCTTCCAGATAAATATGGCCGCTGTCCTTGCTGTAAATGCCGAACAGGCATTTCATCAGCGTGGATTTGCCGGCGCCGTTCTCGCCCATCAGCGCGTGTACGGTACCCGCCTTAACTTCCAGGCTGACATGATCCAGCGCTTTTACGCCGGGAAAGGTTTTTGTGATATCCGTCATCCGGAGCAGTACGGTTTGCTCCACCTGGATTCCCCTCCTTTTTCGCTAGCATGCTTAGCTGTGAAGGGCAGCCGCCGACACAGCAGCGGCTGCCCTTTTTGGGTTTATAACTTACTTGGTGTAGGCAGCGTAGGCGACGAACAGCTTGTTGGCAATGCCGTCGGCGATGGAGTACATCTCGGCGTTGGTGCCGGCGGTGGCGGCGACGGCGTCAGCCATGGCGGTGCCTTCACCGGTAGCCTTGACGACATCGGCGATGGCGACAGCCATGCCCTCGGCATCCTGCTTGACGGTACCGGTCATCTTGCCGGCAGCGATCAGTTCCTTGGCGGCGTCGGTAGCGTCAACACCGAACACGGGGATGGTGGTCGCGCCCTCGGCGCCGGTGTTGTAGCCGGCAGCCTCCAGAGCGGAGATAGCGCCTTCAGCCATGTTATCGTTGTTGCAGATGATCAGCTCGATCATGTTGCCGTTGGCCTCGTTGTACTGGGACAGGTTGGTGTTCATGTAGTCCAGAGCAGCCTGTGCGCTCCATGCGCCGCCCAGATCCACCTGATACTTGGAGGCGTTGGAAGCGTCGAAGTACTCCAGAGCGGGCTTGCCGGCCTCGGTCAGGACAGCGTCGGCATCCTCAACACCGAACTGGGTGCGGTAGATGGCCTCAACGTTGGCCTCGTCGCCCTTGAACATGGCATAGGAGATCTTGCCGTCGCCATTCAGGTCAACAGCATCCCAGTTGGCCAGCAGGTACTCGCCGACCATCTTGCCCTGCAGGTGACCGGCTTCGGGAGCGTCGGTGCCGATGAAGCAGATGTTGGTGTTGGCGTTCAGGACGGTGCCTTCCTCGCCGTCAGCCTCGATGGCGCGGTTGAAGAAGATAACGGGGGTGCCGTTCGCCAGAGAGATGATCTCGTTGGCAACGTCGGGGGAGCCGGAAGTGACCATGTTGACGACCAGCAGGTTGTAGCCGTCGGTGACAGCGGTCTGGATCTGCTCGTTCTGGGTGGTCTGGTTGTTGTTGCCGTCGAAGTTGTTGTAGGTAACGCCCAGGCTGTCCAGCTGTGCGTCCAGAGCGGTGCGGACGCTGGAAATGTAGGTGTCGGCGAAGGTGTAGTAGAACACGCCGACCTTCAGCTCGGAAGCTTCGACCTGAGCCTCGGTCTCGTTCCCTGCGGGGGCGGGGGTGGTAGCGGCGTTAGTGCTGGGGGTGGTGGTCTTGGAGCCGCAGGCGGCCATGGAGATCACCATGACAAGCGCGAGCAGCAGTGCAAGTGCCTTTTTCATTGCTTTTTTCCTCCATAAAATTCATTTTTTGGTTTCGCCGGGTTGGCTTCACCGTGACTATATTGTATCAGATACGGATTTTTTTCACAGTCATTTTTCCTCGCGGATTTTCTCAAAAAATTTTGCCGCCTCCAAAAAACGCGCCGTGTTTTTGTGCAAAAAGCCCTAAGAAACGGTAAAAATTGCAAGTACGCCGATCAACCGAAAGAAAACATGGCCTTCTGGCTCTCCATGGTAAACATATTTTCTTTGGTGACGATGGTGGTCGCGGTGTCGATGAGCGCCGTGGAATCGAATTTTTCCCCCTGCAAAACCTGCCACGCCTTTTCTACGCCCAGATACCCCATGGCGTAGGAATTCTGCACCACCAGGGCGGCCACCGCCCCGGTCTGCAACAGCTCGATGCAGTTGACGTTGCTGTCGAAGGACACGGCGTGTACCTGCCCCGTCAGCCCCAGGGAGTCCACCGCCTGGGCAACGCCCACGGCCAGCGGCTCGTTGAAGCCGATCAGCACGTTGATCTCCGGATGCTCCCGCAGCAGCTTCTCCGCCGCCAGACGGGCTTCCAGGGCATCGGTGGAAACATTGACGGCATAGATACCCTTGACCCGGCTGTCCCCAAGCAGCACCTCCCGGAAGCCCTGCTCCCGCTCCCGGCAGTTCTGGGTCTCGGCGTAGGCGTTGACAATGCCCACAACGATTTTTTCCTGCGCCGTTTTCAGCGCGGCCTCCCCGCTCATGCGCCCGGCCGCCACATTGTCCGTCCCGATGCGCACGGAAACGCCTTTGGAATCCACGTCGCTGTCAATGACCACCACCCGGACGCCTGCGGCCACGGCTTCGTCGATGGCGGCGGCGTTTTCCGTGTAGCTGATGGCGGAGAAGACGATGGCGTCCGCCCCGTCGGCCACGGCCTGCCGGATGTAGTCGTTCTGTACTTCAAAGTCCTCCTCCGTGTCCGGGGCAAGGATGGTCAACTGCACGTTATATTCGGATTTCGCGGCGTTTGCCCCGGAAAAAACCGCTTTCCAGAACTCCGTGGTGGAGGATTTGGCGATCAGATAGATATTGTACGACCCGCCGCTCTGATGCGTACCGGCGCAGCCGGAAAGGCACACCAGCAGCGCCAGGAAAACAGCGATCCACTTAATGCTTTTCATGCTCCACCTCCTCCCGTACCTTCGGCATACGCACCGTTACCTTCGTTCCCTCGTCCGGGACGCTTTCGATGGTGATGCCATAGGCGTCGCCGAACCAGATTTTCAGCCGGTCGTTGACATTCTTGATGCCGATGCCGGACTTTCCGTCGGGCTTCCGGCGGAAAATTTCCTCGATCTGCTCCGGCTCCATGCCCACGCCGTTGTCTTCCACCGTGAAGAGAACATCCTCTCCCTCGGCGCGGACACGGATCTCAATATGTCCCTCGTCCACCAGACCGTTGACGCCGTGGTAGATGGCGTTCTCGATGATGGGCTGGAGGGTGATCTTGTTGCAGAGATACTCCGTGCAGTCTTCCTCCACGTCGAAGTGGTAGGAAAACTGCTCCTTGTAGCGCACGCTCTGGATTTGCAGATAGCTCTGGGCGTGCTGCACCTCGCTGCGGATGGGGATCAGCTCGTGGCCCTTGCTGATGCTGATGCGGAACAGCCGCGCCAGCGCGTTGACCATCACCACGGCCTCCGCGTTCTTCCCCTGCTCGCACATCCACGAAATGGAATCCAGCGTATTGTAGAGGAAGTGGGGGTTGATCTGCGCCTGTAAGGCTTTCAGCTCCGTCTTGCGCAGGTTGACCTCCTCACTGCGCACCGTGGCCATGAGCTTCTGAATCTTTTTGACCATGTGGTCAAAGGACGCCGACAGGTTCTCCACCTCCCGGACGCCGGCGACGGGTTCATAGGAAAAGCCCTCGCCGGTTTTTTCAAAGCTCTGCATGGCGACGATCAGATCGTGAATGGGACTGGACAGCACCCGGGAAAGCATCAGGCTCAGCAGCACCGCCGCAGCCAGAATAAACAGTGCGCCGATGAAGGTAATGCGCATGATCTCCCGCAGGGCGTCGGTAATCAGCTCCTGAAACGAGCTGACGCCTACGACCCGCCAGATGCCGTTTTCCAGCGTCTGGACGGTGTAGATGGTGCTCCCCTCCACATGCGTCCCGTCGGGGAGGGAGGCGGTCAGGTCGGTATTCTCGCTTTTCAGATCGGAATAAATCAGCTGCTGCTGGGGATGGTAAACCAGGTTCCCCTCCGTGTCCTCAAGGAAGCAGTAGCCCCGCTGGCCGATGCCCACGCCGCTGATATAGGTGGAAATATTGGAGCAGCTCACGTCCACGGCGATGTACCGCTCCCCCTCCCGGGTAAGGGACGGGCGGATGATGGTCACGACCCATGGGTAATCCTCCGCGAAAATCGACATGACGTGGGGCGCGGATATATAGCCGCCCTCATAAAGTTCCCACTTGTCCGGGTCAAAGGAAAGGTTTTGCAGAATATCCTCCCGCAGACGGCGGCCAAGGCTGTAGCAGTTGCGCATTTCCCCCTCCGCGTCGTAGGTGGTGACGGCCACCACGTCGGCGCGGATTTCCAGAAACGCCTCGAACCGGGCTTCCCGTTCCTCCGCGGGCAGCTCCAAGTAGCCGGTCAGCAGCGTTACCGCGTCGTTCATGTCCTCCAGGTATTCGTTCATGGTGCTGCCGGCCTGGGCGATGGCCTGACGGCTGGTGGTCTCGGCGTTGCGCAGCAGCGTCTGACGGTAGGTCTGCATAAAGACCAGATTGGCGCACAGCAGCACGCTCACCGCAACCGCCGTGAGCGTGAGCACCATGATAAGATTCATGCTGAGACCCTTTTTCTTCATGCGTCGGCCTCTTTCTGTTCCTGACGCATCCGCGCTGGGGATTTTCCGTAGTATTTTTTGAAGCAGTAGCCGAAATAGCTCTGGTCGGCGTAGCCGCAGCGGCGGGACACCTCGGCAATGCGGCTGCTGCCGCCCCACAGCAGCTTCAGCGCTACGTCCATCCGCTTCTGGATCAGCAGGTTCATGAAGGTGTCGCCGTAAAATTTCTTGATGTTCGCACCTAAGTAGTTCGCGCTGATGTGCAGCCGCTCGCTGACGGATTGCAGCGACAGCTCCTCGTCCATGTATTCCTTCTCGATGATCTTCAGCGCCCGGGCGCAGAGCATGGCCATGTCGTCCCAGCCCCCGGCGGCGTACAGTCCGCCGCCTCTGCGGGCGATTTTCAGGGCTTCCATGGCTTCTAAGTAAGCGGTGTGTCCATCGCCGAGAGAGGCGTACTCCTTGCTTAAGCCCGCCAGCACTTCCCCGCCCCATGCCCGGCGGGTAGCCTGCCGCAGCTCGTCCAATGACGCATACAGTCGCCCGAACCCGTTGCCGGAGGCCAGCAGAAGCACCGTCCGGTCGCCGCTGGAAAATCCGCAGCAGGAAAACGCCCGGGAGAAAATCCGCTCCGCCATGGGCAGCAGTTCCGGATGCGCCCCGTCGGGCAGGCTGAACGCCGCCACCACGATATGCTCGTCCCCCCGGATTTCCATTCCGGCGCTTCGCAGGGATTCCGCCGCGGCCGGCGGCTCCGGGCGGGCGTACTCGTCCAAAAGCATCGTGGCCGTGACCATCCGCAGCGCTTCCGCGCCGCCCTGAGGCCGGGTCAGGCTGGCAAGGCGTTTTTCGATCTTGTCGTGAATCTTCCGCAGTTCTTCCGTCAGCTCCGCCATGCTGATGGGCTTGAGAAGGTAGGCCACGATCTCGTCCTCGATGCCGGCCTTGGCGTACTCAAAATCGTCGTAACCGCTTAGGAAAGCCACTTGCAGCAGCGGCTGGACGGCCTTCGCCTGTCTGGTGAGAGCCGTCCCGGAAATAAACGGCATCCGGATATCCGTCAGCAGGAAATCCGGCTGAAGCGCTTCCACCAGCTGCAGCGCGTCCAGCCCGTTCCCGGCGCGTCCCACAAGGCGGAAGCCCAGGGACTCCCAGTCGATCAGCTGGCAGACGGCGCCCAGCAGCTCCGGCTCATCGTCCGCCACCAGAACGGTCAACACCTGATGCTTTTCCATGCTCAGCCCTCCATTCGCATTGTTGATTTGATTATAAAAGATTTCCCGAAAAAACACAAGCCCGGAATGTTACATTTTCACATTCCGGGCTTGCCCCTTGATTTGATTTTTGGTTATTTTACAAGTGCATCAATATTCGCTGTCGTGATCTTCTGCCACGGAACGGTCAGGGGTTCCTTATTGGTGAATATCCCCGCTTCCCATTTCTCATAGTCCGCCCTGTTCATGAACCGCCGCTCTCCGTTTTCCGTTATCAGGTAGACATAGCCGTCATGCTCGGTGTCAATGTCATCCGGGTAGGGCGTTTCCGTATAGGAATCGTAGTCGGTGATATCCTTGCACCATGCGTCCACATAGAAGGCGTCTTTATAGCTATCCTCCGCTTCGTCATAATACGCAATGGCGTAAGGCCAGAGGACATCCCCCGCATACCCCTGATTGTGGGACGCCTCCACCTTGAGCATACCGGGATAATGGGTCACTCCCACATAACTGTAGGACTCAATCCGCACGCCGTCGGTTTGGGGGTCATAGCCATAGATGATCTCACACATTCCCGCCATGTAGGTGTTGGATACGGAAACCAGCAGTTCTTCCTCCCCGTCTCCGTCCACATCCGTAACGGCAAATTGTTCGTCTTCAATCGTACCCGGTTCCCACACTTCAATATTCCCCGAGTCGGGCAGTTCCGGCCAGCGCAGATCGTCATGGACAGTCCGGAGCGCCCGCTGGAACGCGCTGCGGGCAGCATCGTTCCGGTCAGGGACGGCGGTTTCCGGCTGGGTGGGCTCTGCCGTTGTCTCCACGGGGATACGTTTCGACGGAGCGAAGTACTGTGCCATGGTGGGCTTCGGTGCGGTTGTCCTGCTGCAAGCGGAAAGAAGCAGCAGCAGCACCGCCAGCATGAGACATAGTTTCTTTTTCATCGGTCTTCCCTTTCTTTAGTTCAGCACAATGGGCGCTTCCTCCACGACCTCTTCCGTCAGGCAGTCATGCTCCCGCATCCACTCCAGCGTATGCGCGGAGTCGGCAAAGACGGACAGGTACGCGCCGGTGGCATACACATCGTTCTCCCCCCAGAGGGATATTGTCAGGGACTTTGTCTTGTAATATTCCTCGTTATACTTGTCGTAGTCCCAGAAATATCCCAGATGGTAAGCACTTCTCTGGGTCATGGTGCGCTCGTCGCAGTCGGCCTTGACGGCGGCCAGCAGAGACTCCACCAGCTCCGGCGTGATCTGGTATTCATGCAGAGTCATGTCTCCGATGTTCATGGAGGTGATATCCTCCGGGTTAAAGCCATCCTGATAGCCGTACCGTGCCTGCTTCCATACCTGTTCCCAGCGGCTTGCGTACTCTTTTACGATCTTGCCCTCGTCCAGATTTGCCCAGATGTTGTAGTTACGGGTCATGGTGCATCCGTTTTTCAGCTTATAATAAATGGTGATGTCATCTGTGGTCAGCATCGGCCCGTCCGCGTTGTAGCCGCCCTCGCCGTAGACGAAGCCGCCCTCCGGCATGACCGGGTGCTTTTCCTTTTCCTCCCGGTGCAGGATGTAGGCCAGAGGATAGTCGCCGTAGCTCTCGATGCGGTCTTCCAGCGCCATAGCGTGGAGGGTGGTGATTCTCCGGATGTCTTCCTCGCTTGTCAGCTCCAGGCCGTCAAAATTCAGGGTCACGGAGCTGACGTCCTCCACGTCCGGGATCCGATCCTCAATGCCCAGCACGTCAAAGCGGGTAGCGACCAGGCTCACGGCGACCATGGCGGTCAGAAGCCCCAGCCCGATCCAGCTGCGCAGCTGGAACACCCGTGTGGTGCGCTTCAGAAGCATTTTTGCGCCGAACCAACCGGCGGCGCCGCCGCAGAACAGAAGCAGATACATCATGGACATGCCGGCGCCAATTTTGGATGCAAAGAAGGATTCCACGCCCATAACGACCAGCGTACCGGCCACCACGGCGCAGACCAGCTGAAACAGCGGCTGCAAAACGGGGAACGCAATGGCATCCCCGGCGCATTCCAGATTCCGCTTCCGGTACAGGAGCAGTCCCACGATGGCAAAGACGATGCCCACCGCCGCGTAGATCAGCAGGGACGTGAATTTCCCCTGATCGACGCTGAACGCCGCCACCATTTCACTTTCCCGGCCGTAGAACCGCAGCGACAGCTGGTGGAAATCCTCCACCGCCACATAAGCGCCGCTGGTCATATCCGCCACGGGCGTCAGCAGGCTGACCCACCTGTCCGGCGTGACCACGCCGAAGAGCATGGGCGTGTAAAGGGTATTGATAATATAGTAGAGGATAAACGCGCCGCCGTTCAGCACCGCGTACACAACTGCCATGGCAAAGCGGTTACCGGTGCAGAACACGCTGAAAATCGCCACACCGAAGAAGGTGATGAATTGCAGGTTGGTGCCGACGTACCATAAAAGCGCGATCTGCCACGCGTTTTCCACAATGGTGGCGTTCAGCAGCGGCACGGACAGCAGCGCCATCACCGCCGTGGGAATCATGGAGAACAGCAGTCCGGAGACCACGTTGGTCAGAAACAGCGTCTCCCGGCGCATGGGCATGGCGTGCAGAGCGTTGCACATCCGGGAATTGTACAGGTCGCCGAACAGCAGCATGGCGACGAGCGGCGCAAAAAGCAGGTTCACCAGCCCCATGAGCTGAAGGTTCCCGGCTATCTGGGAAGCAAACCAGAACGCCCGTCCCATTTCCTCATTGATCTGATACAGCATCATCATGCCCAGAATCAGGCACAGGGTGTACACCGCCATCACCGGGGCGAACCGGGTCAGGTTCTTTTTGAACACGGTTTTATTAAAGAAGGATGTCTTTGATTTCATAGTCCACGCCTCCCAGCTCGTAAATGAAGATTTCCTCCAGGGACAAGGGCAGCACATCAAAATACGCGGGCTTGCACGCCGCGATTTTCGCGCCGACCTCCTCGGCCTCGCCCCGGACGATCAGGGTCTTTAAGCGTCCGGAAACGGTCGCGTTGAGAATGTCCAGCTCCTGAGGCGCATCGCCCACCAGCTGCAATTTCACGGTGCTGCCCTGCATGTCCGCAAGGCTCTTTTCCAGCAGCATTTTGCCCCGGTTCATGATGCCCACGTAGTCGCACACGTCCTCCAACTCCCGCAGGTTGTGAGACGAGATCAGCACCGTGGTGCCGTGCCCCGCCACATCGGAGAGAATCAGACCCATGACCTGCCGCCGCATCACCGGATCCAGGCCGTCCACCGGCTCGTCCAGGATCAGCGTCTTCGGGCGGGTGCAGACGGTCAGATGAAACGCCGCCTGCTTCTGCATACCCTTGGAAAACCGGCGGATGGGCGTCCGCTTGGGAAGCTGAAACACGTCGTACAGCTTGTCAAACAGGGCATCGTCAAAGGTGGGGTAAATGCCCCGGTAGAACCTGCGCATATCCTCCAGCGTCGCGGAGGGGTAGTAGAAAATTTCGTCGGGGATATAGCCGATGGCCGCCTTCACGGCGGGATTCTCGTAGATCGGCTGCTCATCCATGGTGACGCTGCCGCTGTCCGGGCGGTAGACGCCGGTGAGGTGCCGGATGGCAGTGGACTTGCCCGCGCCGTTGGGGCCGACAAGGCCGTAGACCCGCCCGCTCGGGACGGTCAGGGTCAGGTCGTCCAGTGCCTTAAAATTGCCGAAGGTCTTGGTCACATTCTTCATTTCAAGCATGTCTATGGTCTCCCTTCTCGATTCTGGCCACCAGCTCGCCGTGGCTCGCGCCCATGGTCAGCAGCGCCGCGGCGGCTTCGTCGAAGCTCAGCAGCAGCCGTTTTTTCTCCCGTTCTCTGATTTCCCCGTCGCCGCAGACGAAGCATCCCTTTCCCGGCACGGTGGCGATCCACCCCTCCGCTTCCAGCCGCCGGTAAGCGCGCTGGATGGTATTGGGGTTAATGGCAAGCTGAGCGGCCAGATCCCGGACGCTGGGCAGCTTCTCTCCCGGCCGCAGCACGCCGCCAGTGATCTGCTCCCGGAATCCGTCCACGATCTGCGCATAGATCGGCCGGGAGTCCCGGTAATCCAAGTGTACCATGGTATTCCTCCTTAACTGTATTAGTTGTACTAGTACGGTTAGGATAACGCAGGATACAGGATTTGTCAATACGAGGGGAGATTAAGAGTTTATTAAATAACGAGCCGTTCAGGGACAGCAAAACCCCGGCAGGCCGTCT
>OLVO01001323.1_pt1 | contig 25609 bp, 21 predicted proteins | sample 1672571 | NCBI WGS metagenome assembly OLVO01 (sample SAMEA3136700, study PRJEB25190) | human gut metagenome | biome: human gut; feature: human-associated habitat; material: faeces | place: Austria | collected 2013
AGCCTTGCGGACAGGAATGCTTCAATGTCAAAAGCATTCTTGTCATCCGCGTCGGTCTGTGCTAAGACGCGGTAGATGGGGCCTGCCGCTAAAAAATTGCACTTTTCGCGCAGCTGTGTGTAGCATTGCTGCCGCACCCAGCCGACGGGGCGCTTCGTGGCGGGGGTGTTCAGGGTGTCCAGCGTGGCCTCCACGGCGATGTCACAGGCCAGCCCCCACAGGTCGGGGTCGCGCCTGTCCCGCAGCCAGAGATGCCGGAAGATGCAGTGGAACAGGCTGTGCAGGTAGGCCCGGAGCAGGTACCGCCGGTTCCTGCGGTAGGTGTCCAGCAGCCATGCGGTGGGGTAGTAGAGTGCCCCGCCGTCGGTGGCAAAGCTGCCGCCGCTTTCCCGCGGGGCCGCGGGCAGCGCACCGAGCGCTGCCGTTAAGTAGCGCTGGTCAAGGTACAGCTCCCCCCGCAGCTGCTCCATGACCCGGCGGGCCATCGTCTGTTCCCATTCCGATTGGGTTTGGATGTGTTTGGCTATAGTGGACACCTTCTTCCGTGACTGTATGTAGGGGCCGGGCATACCCGGCCCGCGGGCTTACGTGGCTGCCCGGCAACGGGCTGAACCCCTCCGGCCTGCTTCGCGGCCACCTCCCCTGATGGGGAGGCTTTCCTCGCGGGCTTTGACGGGCCTTGCGTTGCCACCCGCTTATGGTCTACAAATCGTCAAAATCATACGTTTTTTTCGCTCGCTTGGCCCTGCCTAACAGCACCGCCGCCCCGGCGCTCCACCCGACGTGGGCGCAATAGACCGCGGCATCTGCTGTCGGCAGGCTCAGCCCCACCAGCAGCCGCAGAGCGGCCTCGTCCCGGTCATCAATAGCACGCCGGAACGCTGCCTCCGGGTGGGCGGTCAGGTAGTCGTAGGCGGCGTGAATGCGGTTTTGCAGCATCAAACTGGGGTGTCCGTCCGGATACACCTGACAGCCCAGCACCACCACGGTGCAGGGCGTATCGCCCGTGGGCCGGTGCGCGGCGCTCTGCGCCATTTTGCCCAACGTCACCAGCACCGCCGTAAGGCAGACCGCCGCCGCGCAGGCGATGACCCGCCGCAGCCATTTGGGGCGCAGCAGACGCCGGAAAAAGTCCGGCCACAGCAAAACAACCGCCGCGCCCGTCAGCACCGCCGCCGGCCACAGCATACCGAAATGGAGGATCCCGGCGCACAGCGGCAGCAGGAAAAACAGTGCCAGCGCGAGGCACAGTCCGGCGGCGGCACGGGAAAGCGTGCGCTTCACGTCAGCTCTCCCGGATGTGGCTGGCGATGCGCTGCATGATCATGTCGAGGGCGACTAAGTTGTGGCCGCCTTCAAGCACAATGATATCGGCATACTTGCGGCTCGGCTCGACGAACTGCTCGTGCATGGGCTTGACCGTCGTGAGGTACTGTGTGATGACGCTTTCAAGCGTGCGGCCGCGGTCGCGCACGTCGCGCAGGGCGCGGCGCAGAATGCGCACGTCCGCGTCGGTCTCGACAAAAATCTTGATGTCAAGCATCTCACGCAGCGTGGGATCCTGAAAGATGAGAATGCCCTCGACGATGACGACCTTGCTCGGCAGAATGAGTTCGGTTTCCTCGGTGCGCTGATGGTCGGCGTAGGAGTAAACGGGGCAATGAATGGCCTTGCCGGATTTGAGCTCCTTGAGCTGTTTGACCATCAGATCCGTTTCGAAAGCGTCGGGGTGGTCGTAGTTCTGCTTGCAGCGTTCTTCGAAGGGAAGATCCTGGTGCTTATAATAGCTGTCGTGATGGACGACGCTGATATCGTCACCGAAATGCTGCTTCAAATGCTCGGTGAGAGTCGTTTTGCCGGAGCCGGTGCCGCCCGCAATGCCAATGAAGATGGTGTTCATCGCCGCTTCCTCCGTGAATTGTATTTTATAGGTCAATTATAGGGAGACTTTGGCGGAATTGCAAGGCTGCGCTGCGGAAAGCGACAATTTTTTGCGCATTGCAGTTGACGCGGAAGAAAAAAGCAAGTATTATGTAAAGGAGTACAGCGTGCTTGCGCTGTGCGGCAGATACTTGATTTTTGACAAAAAGAAAGGAGCGTCGGCATGGATCTTCTCAAATGCCCGCGCTGCGGTGAAGAATATTCTCCCAGCTATCGCAGGTGCCCGTTCTGCGAGGAGGGCGACCACCCCCGTAAGGTCAAGCACAACTCCGGCAAGCACAATTCCGGCAAGCACAATTCCGGCAAACAGAATGGCGGCCGGCGTGTTTCGGATAAAAAGCAGACCCACTCCGCCCGCGGCGCGATGGCGGCGGTGCTGGTCGTGGTGCTGCTGCTTTTGAGCTGGTCGCTCTTCGGCGAAAAGATCGTCGCAAAGATCAACCCCGATGACGCTGACCCGTTACCCGGCGTGCAGGACGACAGCAACAAGCCGGTCGACGGCGAAACGGACGCAGACGGCGAGGCCGATCCGAGTATCGGCGAGGAGCCGAACGTGGGCGATGTGACGGGCGGCGAAACGACCGACCCCGGCACGACGGCTCCGGTCACTCCGACGGTGGACGCCTCGGCGCTGAGCATCAAGACCAACGTCGGTACGACGCTTTCCAAGGACGCGAACGGCACCTTCGACTGTACGATCAAGCCGAGCGAATCCATTCGTCTGAGCGTTTCCGGAACGGACGCAGCCACTACCTGGGCGGTGGCGGACGCGAGCGTTCTGTCCATCTCGGCAGACGGTACGATCTCGCCCATCAAGACGGGCATTACGACCGTGACGGCCTCGGTCGGCGGTGCGGTGCTGTCGATCATCGTGCGCATCAAATAAAATACGCGGTAAAAGAGCGGCCTTTCGGCCGTTCTTTTTTTGCGCAAAAGGAGAGGCCCTCCTTGCAAGGCACTCCTGCCTGTGCTACAATTACCTTGAAGAAGTGTTTTCAGGAGCAATTGATTATGACGACCCGTGAATTTCAAAAAAAGCAGCCGCTTTCCATTCTTTTTGCCTACTTCAAGCCGCACCGCGGCCTGTTTGCCTTAGACCTTGTCTGCGCGACGATCGTCGCGCTCATTGACCTTGCCTTCCCGATGGTCACGCGCAAGTCGATGTACGATCTGCTGCCCCAGCAGCAGTACCGCGCGTTTTTTGTCGTCATGGGCGTGATGATGGCAGCGTTTATCGTGCGCGCGCTTTTGTACTATGTGATCGCCTACTGGGGGCACACGTTCGGTATCCGCGTAGAGGCGGATATTCGCCGCGACCTCTTCATTCACGTGCAGGAGCTGGACGTCAGCTTTTTTGACCATAACCGCACGGGTCAGCTCATGAGCCGGCTGACGAGCGACCTCTTCGAGATCACGGAGCTTGCCCACCACGGGCCGGAGGACCTGCTCATCTCGACGCTGACGATCATCGGCGCGCTTGTTATCATGTTCTCCATCGAGTGGCGGCTTGCCCTTGTGGTGGCGTGCATTCTGCCGGTGTTTATCGCCGTTATCATGTCGCGCCGCAGCAAGATGGGCGCGGCTTCGCGCAACGAAAAGCAGAAGACCGCCGCCATCAATGTCGGCATCGAATCGTCGCTCTCCGGCATTCGCACGGCGCGTGCTTTTGCCAACGAGGACGAGGAGATCGACAAATTCAACACCGCGAACGAGGAATTCAAGGTCTCCAAGCGCGCCTTCCACCATGAGATGGGCGTATTCAACGCGACGATGGAATTTTTCATGACGCTGCTCTCCGCCGCCGTCATCACGGTGGGCGGCTACCTCATCATGCGCGGCGAGATCAACTACATTGACCTCATCACCTTTTCGCTCTACATCACCGCTTTTATCAGCCCCGTGCGCAAGCTCGCCAATTTTTCCGAGATCTTTGCGCGCGGCTTTGCCGGTCTCGAGCGCTTCACCGCGCTTATGCGCGTGGAGCCTGCGCTGAAGGACGCGCCGGACGCGAAGGAGCTTACGAACTGCCGCGGCGAGATCGACGTTGACCATGTGAGCTTTTCCTATGAGGGAACAGCGGGAGAGGGTGTGCTGCATGACGTGAGCGTCCATGTTACGCCCGGCGAGATGCTTGCCATCGTGGGGCCCTCCGGCGGCGGCAAGTCGACGCTCTGCCAGCTCATTCCTCGCTTTTACGAGGTCAGCGGCGGTGCGATCCGCATCGACGGGGAGGACGTGCGCGCCCTCACGCAGACCTCGCTCCACCGCGCCATCGGCGTTGTGCAGCAGGACGTGTTTCTCTTTGCAGACACCGTGCGCGAAAATATCCGCTACGGCCGCCCGGACGCGACGGACGAGGAGATCGTCGAGGCGGCGAAGCGTGCGGAGATCTACGACGACATCATGGCCATGCCGCACGGCTTCGACACCTACGTCGGCGAGCGAGGCACGATGCTCTCCGGCGGGCAGAAGCAGCGCGTGTCCATCGCGCGGATCTTCCTCAAAAACCCACCCATTCTCATTCTGGACGAAGCCACGAGCGCGCTCGACAGCGTGACGGAGGTGAAGATCCAGCATGCTTTTGACGAGCTTTCGCGCGGGCGCACAACGCTTGTGATCGCGCACCGGCTCTCCACCATTCGCTCGGCAGACCGTATCCTCGTCATCGAGGACGGGCGCATCGCCGAGCAGGGGAGCCACGACGCACTTCTCGAAAAAAACGGCGAGTACGCTTCCCTTTGGCGCACGCAGAACGGAGCATGCTGATGGATCGGAGACAGCTTTTGGATCGCGCCGCACAAAGCGGCGAGGAGCGCGTGCTGCTGGCGCATATCCTCGATAAATGCGAGCAGAGCCGGCAGCGCAATATTCCCGCGGCGACAGATTTTTTAAGCCCCGCCGAGCAGCGCGCGGCGCAGGAGCTGCTGCACGCCGCCGCCATTCACGAAGGCTACGCCTTTCGCGGCGGTTATGAGCGCGCGGAGCGGAAAATGCTCTTTTTCCTGCCCGACTGGCAGGAGGAAGCGGACGAGAGCGAATCCATGACGGCGCTGCGCTGTACCTACCGCAAAGAGGACACGCTGACGCACCGGGACTTTCTCGGCTCACTCATGGCGCAAGGCATCACGAGGGAAAAGCTTGGCGACATTCTGGTGTCGGAAGGCTCGTGCGACCTGATCGTTTCGCGCGACATTGCGCCCTATCTGCTGCAAAATGTGACGAGCGCGGGGCGGGTGAAGCTCTCGGTCAGCGAGATCGGACTTTCTGACTTGAATATCCCTGAGCTCAAGGTCAAGGAGATCCGCGACACGGTCTCGACGCTGCGGCTCGACGCGGTGGCGGCGAGCGGCTTTTCAATGAGCCGCGGCAAGGCGCAGGAGCTTATCTCCTCCGGGCGCGTACAGCTCAACCACCGCGAAACGCTCAAGGCGGACGCGCCCGTTGCGCAGGGAGATGTGGTCTCCGCGCGCGGGCTTGGAAAATTCGAGGTCGCCGAGGTCGGGGGTCTCAGCAAAAAGGGAAGAACGGCGATGTTGCTGCGCCGATACTTGTAAGGAGAAGAATGCAATGACGATGGAAGAAAAGATTGCGCGCATCAACGCGCTGGCGCGCAAGGCCAAGGCCGAGGGACTGACCGACGATGAGCGCGAGGAGCAGGCACAGCTGCGCCGCGACTACATCGACTCGGTGAAGGCAAACCTCAAGTCGCAGCTCGACTCACTGTATGTGCTCGATGAAAAGAGCGGCAAAAAGACGAACATCATCGACTTTGAACGCGAGCGCGCCGCAAGAGCGGGCGAAAAAAAGGAGAAACAGTAAATGAGTAAGGAATTTGAGTACGACCCCGAGAGCGGCTCGTTTCGCTTTGACGAGGGAGGCAAAACGCCAAAGAAAAAAGATGGCGGCGACATTGGCAGCTGGATCATCATTGCGGCGCTCTTTGCCTTCGGCCTGTGGCCGATTGGCCTGATCGCGCTCATTTCCAAGCTTTCCGACCGGCCGAAGAAGGTGAGCGCACCGCGCAGCGGCATGCGCACGAGCACCAGTCCGAACGCGAACGTTACGGCGCGCAGTACGAACAAGGTAGAAAAGACCGTTGTGCAGACGGCGAAGAAGATGAACCGCGCGCCGAAGACTTCCGACAAGACCGCGCGCATCCTCTTGATCATCGGCGCGGCCATCACCTGTATTTTCGGCATCAGTCTTGTGGCCATGCTGGGTGAGGTCATCGCCTACGGCTGGTATTCCTACATGATGGAAGACCTCTTCCCCATGTGCGGCTTCTTTGCCGGCGGCGTTGCCATGCTTGTCGCCGGGCAGCGGATGAAGCGCCGCAGCGCGCGTGTCGCGCGCTACCTTGCCGTGATGGGCAAGCGCAGCCACATTGCTGTGGACGAACTCTGCGCCGTGACGGGCAAGAGCCGCAAAAAGGTCGAAAGCGATCTTGACTTCATGGTGGAAAAGGGGCTGCTCGGCGCGGGCGCTTATCTGGACAGCGGGCGAGGAGTGTTCTTCCGCAACGCCAACGCCTTTGCCGACTATGCGAACGAAACGGCGAAGAAGGCAAACGTCACACCCAAGGAAGCGAACGAGGGCTACGCGGGCGCGCTGCGCGCCATCCGCTCGGCGAACGACCGCATCGCCGACCCCGTGCTGAGTGAAAAGATCGACCATCTTGAGACTGTCGCAGGCAAGATCTTCCGCGAGGTGGAGCAGCACCCGGAAAAGCAGCAGCAGGCCGCGACTTTCCTCAACTACTATCTGCCCACCACGCTCAAGCTGCTCGACAGCTACGCCAAGTTTGAAGAGGCGGGCATCGAGGGAGAAAATCTTTCCCGTGCGCAGGAGCGCATCGAAGAGACGATGGACGCCCTCATCAAGGGCTTTGACAAGCAGCTCGACGACCTTTACCGCAGCGAGGCGATGGATATTGACAGCGACATTCGCGTGATGGAGAACATGCTCCGCCGCGATACGGCGAGCGTGGAGGAGGATTTCGGCCTCGGCGGCGCCGCTGCGCAGCGCGCGCCGGACGAGGAATAAGGCGCATGCGGTGTGATGCAGTCTCATATGCTCTATGATGAGAAAGGACAAGAGGTATGAAGCAAACCGGCAGACGATTTGACGCTGCTGCCTTTTACGGCGGCACGAACAGCGAGGCCTACCGCTATCTCGGCGCGCACCGCACGCGGCGGGCGGGAAAAGACGGCTACGTGTTCCGCGTGTGGGCGCCGAACGCCGCGTATGTGTCCGTCGTGGGAGATTTCTGCGCATGGAACGGATACGACCACCCGATGACGCGCAACGCCGACGGCTTTTGGGAATGCTTTGTCGCGGGACTGAAGCGTTATGACACGTATAAGTTCGCCGTCACCTCGCAGAGGGGCGACACGGTGCTCAAGACCGACCCCTACGCCTTCCACGCCGAGACCCGCCCTGGCACAGCCGGCAAGCTCTACGATCTTGGCGGGTACCGTTGGGGCGATGACGAATGGTGCAGAAACCGCGCGAAAGCGCCCATCGACCGCTCTCCGCTCAATATTTACGAGGTCCATCTCGGCTCATGGCGGCGGCGCGAAAACGGTGATTTTTACGATTACCGCACGCTTGCCCATGAGCTGGCGGACTATGTTCTGGATCTTGGCTACAACTGCGTGGAGCTCATGCCCGTGACGGAGTATCCGCTCGACGATTCCTGGGGCTACCAGTGTACCGGCTATTTTGCCGCGACATCGCGCTACGGAACGCCTAAGGATTTTATGTACTTTGTCGACCACCTGCACCGCAAGGGGATCTCCGTCCTCCTTGACTGGGTGCCCGCGCACTTCTGCAAGGACGAGCACGGCCTCATCGACTTCGACGGTACGTCCTGCTACGAATACGCAGACCCCAATAAGCGTGAGCACGAGGGGTGGGGGACACACGTTTTCGACTATGGTCGCGGCGAGGTGAGGAGCTTTCTGCTCTCTTCTGCCGCGTTCTGGCTGCGGGAATTCCATCTCGACGGCCTGCGCGTGGACGCAGTCGCGTCCATGCTGTACCTTGACTATGGGCGCGAAAACGGCCGCTGGACGCCGAACAAAGATGGCGGACACGAGAATTTAGAAGCCATCGACTTTTTGCGCGCGCTCAATGAAACGGCGTTTTCTGTCGATCCGAATGTACTGATGGTCGCAGAGGAGTCGACCGCGTGGCCGCTCGTCACGCGCCCGGCAAAGGACGGCGGCCTCGGCTTCAACCTCAAGTGGAATATGGGCTGGATGAACGACATGTGCCACTACCTGAAGCTCGACCCGTGGTTCCGTCAGTTCCACCACAAGGACATCACCTTTTCGCTGATGTACGCCTTCTCGGAGAATTTCGTCCTGCCGATCTCGCACGACGAGGTCGTGCACATGAAGGGTTCGCTTCGCGGCAAGATGCCCGGCGACGACTGGCAGCAGCTCGCGGGCGTGCGCGCATTCACAGCGTACCTTCTTGCCCACCCGGGCAAAAAGCTTACCTTCATGGGAGCGGAGCTTGGGCAGTGGCACGAGTGGGACTTTGCTTCCCAGCTTGACTGGTATTTACTCGAGAATCAAGAAAATCAGCAGACCCAGCGGTTTTTCAAGGACATCAACCGCTTTTATCTATCGCAGAGCCCCCTCTGGTCGATCGACTTTTCGTGGGAAGGCTTTGAATGGCTCGTTGCCGACGACAACTGCAACAATGTGGTCGTCTTTGTCCGGCGCGACCGGGAGGGGCGCGAGCTGATCGCCGCTGTCAACTTCTCGCCCGTCGGTCAGGCGGAGTACCGCTTTGGCGTGCCGCCGAAAAAAACCTACCGGGAGGTATTCACCACCGATCTTGCCGCCTACGGCGGCACAGGGGACTGGTGCAACGAAGAGCCGATCGAAACGGAGGGCATTCCGTCGCACGGAAAGCCCTGCTCGCTGTGCGTGAAGATCCCGCCGCTCGGCGCGGCGTTCTTCTCGGGCGAGGGCGAGTGGCATGAGGAGAAGAGCGAGGAGCCGACCGGAGAGACTCTGGCCGAGCAGTGACAAGGAGGAGAGAACAAGCGTGAAAAAAGAATGTATCGCCATGCTGCTTGCCGGCGGGCAGGGCAGCCGGCTCTATGTGCTCACGGAAAATATGGCGAAGCCCGCCGTACCGTTCGGCGGCAAGTTCCGCATCATTGATTTTCCGCTCTCGAACTGCGCCAACGCGGGCATCGACACCGTGGGCGTACTGACGCAGTACCGCCCGCTGGAGCTCAACCGCTACATCGGCTCCGGTCAGCCGTGGGATCTTGACCGCGCAGACGGCGGCGTACATATCCTGCCGCCGTATCAGAGCGCGAACGGCGCTTCGTGGTACAAGGGCACGGCCAACGCCATCTTTCAGAACATCGGCTTTGTCGATATGTACGACCCCGAGTATGTGCTTATCCTCTCGGGCGACCATATTTACAAGATGAACTATGCCAAGATGCTCGACCAGCACAAAAAGACAGGGGCGGATTGCACCATCTCCGTAATGGAGGTACCTTGGGAAGATGCACCGCGCTTCGGCATCATGAATGTGGACGGGACGGACACGGTCACGGAATTTGAAGAAAAGCCCGCACAGCCAAAGAGCAACCTTGCTTCGATGGGCATTTATATTTTCACATGGAAAAAGCTGCGCGCCTACCTCATCGAGGACGAGGGCGACGAGACGAGCAGCAATGACTTTGGTAAGAACATCATTCCAAAAATGCTGCAAAACGGCGAAAAGATGTCCGCCTACCGCTTTTCCGGTTACTGGAAGGACGTCGGCACGCTCGATTCGCTCTGGGATGCGAACATGGACATGCTCGCCACCGGCAGCGGACTTGACTTGCTCGAAAAGGACTGGCCGATCTACGGCCGCTCCACCTCCGCGCCGCCGGCGTATCTCGGCAAAAGGGCGCATGTGGAGCATAGTGTCATTGCCCGCGGCTGCACGGTAGAGGGCGAGGCGGAGAACTCCGTCCTCTCTGAGCGCTGCACGGTGGAGGAGGGCGCGAGCGTGCAGTATTCTATCTTGATGCCCGGCGCGGTCGTCAGAAAGGGGGCGCGCGTCTCCTATGCCATCATCGGCGAGAACGGCGTGGTCGGCGAGCGCGCGCTGGTCGGCGAGCCGCCGGAGGCGGTCGCACCCGAAAACTGGGGCATCACAGTGCTTGGCCCCGGCGCGGCGGTGGCAGAGGACTATGTGCTGCCCGCCAACCGGATGCGCAGCGTGGACGGAAAGGAGACGGTACGATGAACGGATTACACGGTATCATCTTTGCCTATGCGAAAACACCCGGCCTTCGTGAGCTGACGGAGGAACGCATGCCCGGCTCCGTGCCGTTCGGCGGGCGCTGCCGCGCGGTAGACTTTATGCTCTCCAACATGGCGGGCGCGGGCATTACAGACGTTGGCGTCGTGCTGCACGGCAACTACCAGAGTCTGCTTGACCACATCGGCAACGGCAAGACCTGGGACATGGCGCGCAAGAACGGCGGACTCAAGCTGCTGCCGCCCTTTGCCGACGCGCGCAAGTTCGGCGTGGAGGAATTCCGCGGCAAGATGGAGGCGCTCTCGGGCGTGCGGTCGTACCTGCACGAGATCCGGCAGAAGTACGTCGTCCTGTCCGACAGCGACCTTATCATCAATCTGCCGCTGCAGAAGGTGCTGGACGCGCACATCGAAAGCGGCGCGGATATCACCTGCGTCTGCACCGAGAGCGGCCAGTTTGTGGAAAACGCCACGTATTTCACCGTCAACGAAGCGGGCCGCATCACCGAGACGCGCTGCGCGCCGCACAAGGCGAGCGGCTGCCGCAGCCTGGAGATCTACCTTCTGAGCCGCGATCTGCTCATTTCCCTTGTGGACGAGTGCGCTGCGCAGGATAAATACAGCTTCCGCAGCGACGTGCTCTGCGCCATGGGCGACAAGCTCGACCTGCGCGCTTTCCTGTGGGACGGCTTTGCCGCGCAGCTGCGCACGGTGCAGGAATACTACGAGCGCAGCATGCAGCTTTTAAACCCGGCCGTGCGCGCCGAGCTTTTCTGCGCCGAGCGTCCGATCCTTGCCAAGGAGGACGATGAGGCCGCGTCCTATATTGCGCCCGATTCGCACTGTGTCGATTCTCTCATCGCCGACGGCTGCCAGATCGAGGGCAGCGTGGAGGGCAGCATTCTCTTCCCCGGCGTGAAGGTCGGCAAGGGGAGCAGCGTGAAAAACTGCATTCTTTTCAAAAACACCGTGGTGGAGGACGGCGTAACGCTCAGGTGCGTTATCGCCGACAAGGACGTGCGTGTGCGCGGCGGCGGTACGCTCATCGGACACGAAAGCTACCCGCTTGTTGTGAGCAAGGGGAGCGTCATCTGATGAAGAATAACCGGGAGAAAGGAGCTTTCGTATGAACATTCTGTATGTGACGAGCGAGGCGGTGCCGTTTTGCAAAACGGGCGGCCTTGCCGATGTGGCGGGGAGCCTTCCGCAGGCGCTCGCCGCGAACGGCGACCGCGTGAGCGTCATTCTGCCGCTTTACGAGCGCGTGAAGAACCGGTGGGGCGATCAGCTCCATTTTGAAAGGTGGACATTCGTACGCCTTGCGTGGCGCAGCGTTTACTGCGGCCTTTTTTCCCTTGAGCGTGACGGCGTCACGTGGTATTTTGTCGATAACGAGGCATATTTCCGCCGCAGCGAGCTTTACGGCTACTATGACGACGGCGAACGCTTTGCCTTCTTCTCCCGCGCGGTGACGGAGCTTTTGAAGTCTCTGCCGCAAAGGCCCGACGTCGTCCACTGCAACGACTGGCAGAGCGCGCTTGTGCCGATCTACATCAGGGACGAGGCCGTGCGCGATAACTTCTATAAAGGAATCCGCACCGTGATCACGGTGCATAATATCGAGTATCAGGGGCGCTACGGCCGCGAAACGCTTGAGGATCTGTTCGGTCTCGATCGCGGTTGGTTCGACGGCGGAACGATCGAATTCAGCGGCGATGTGAACCTTTTGAAGGGGGCAATCGTTACGGCTGACGCCGTGACCGCCGTGAGCCCGACCTACGCCCAGGAACTCAAATACGCCTACTTCGCCCACGGGCTTGAAAACGTGATGAACATGAACGCGCGCAAGCTCCACGGTGTGCTCAACGGTATCGATATGCAGCGCTACGATCCCGCGCATGACAAAAATCTTGCCGCATCTTACTCGCCCGGCGATCTTGCGGGAAAGCAGGCGGACAAGGCGGCGCTGCAGCGCATGCTCGGCTTGCAGGAGAGAGCGGATACACCGGTCCTTGCCATGGTCTCGCGCCTTGTTTCGCACAAGGGACTTGACCTTGTGTGCGAAACGCTCGATTCTTTCATGCAAAAGGACGTGCAGCTCGTCGTGCTCGGCAAGGGCGATGCAAAGTATGAGACATTTTTCAACTATGCCTGCCAACGCTACGGCGGGCGCATGGCCGTCCACCTTGGTTACTCCGAAGAGCTTGCCATGCAGATCTACGCGGGCGCGGATCTTTTCCTGATGCCCTCGAAGAGCGAGCCGTGCGGCCTTTCCCAGATGATCGCCATGCGCTACGGCGCAGTGCCCATCGTGCGCGAGACCGGCGGATTAAAGGACACCGTCCACGCCTATGAGGCATGGAACGGGCAGGGCAACGGCTTCACCTTTGCAAACTACAATGCGGGCGATATGTGCTATGTGATCTGCGAGGCCATTGACCTCTATCACAACAACAAGGACGCCTATGCGGCGCTGCAAAAGCGCGGTATGACCGCCGATTTCAGCTGGACGCGCTCGGCGCAGGAATACCGCCGTATTTACGAATCTATCTGTCGATAACAAAAAAGGAACGGATCTATGACTATTGACTCTGTGAAGAACATGAAAGAAGCGCTGTGCGAAAAGCTGAAGGTCAGCTTTGGCAGCACAGTGGAAGAGGCGAGCGACGCGCAGATGATGCGCGCGAGCGCCCTTGTCCTGCGCGATGTGATGGCTGAGCGCAGCGTGGACAGCATGCGCGAGAATCGCGCGGAACGTCGCCGGCAGGTACACTACCTGTCGATGGAATTTCTGATGGGCCGCAGCCTGATGAAAAACGCCTTTAACCTTGGCGTCGGCGAGATATTGACGGAGGCGCTCAACGAGCTGGGCTTTCGTGCAGCGGACGTCTTTGAATGTGAGCCGGACGCGGGTCTCGGCAACGGCGGCCTCGGCCGTCTCGCCGCGTGCTATCTTGATTCCATGACGACGCTCGACATTCCTGCCGCGGGTTACTCCATCTGCTATGAGCTCGGCATTTTCCGCCAGCGCATCGTCGACGGCCAGCAGGTCGAGCTGCCGGACAACTGGAAGGATCTCGGCGGGGCGTGGCTGCTGCCGAAGCCGCAGGAGACCGAAACCGTGCGCTTTGGCGGTACGATCCGCCAGTTCTGGGACGGCGGGCGGCTGCACGTCGTGCCAGAGGGTGCGACTGAGGTGCTTGCCATTCCCTGTGACATGGAGATCGCGGGCTATGGAACGAATCACGTGAATACGCTGCGCCTCTGGGACGCAAAGTCTCCCGTGCCGCTCGATATGTCGCTCTTTTCCAGGGGCGAGTACCTGCGCGCGCAGGAGCAGCACGCCATGGCGGAGACCATCGCCAAGGTGCTCTACCCCGAGGACAACCACCCAGAGGGCAAGAGCCTGCGCTTAAAGCAGCAGTACTTCTTCGTTTCGGCCACGGTGCAGTCCATCGTGCGCAAGCACATCGAGGTCTACGGTACGGCGGAGAACTTCCACGAAAAGAATGTGATCCAGATCAACGACACGCACCCTGCGCTTGTGATTCCCGAGCTGATGCGCATTCTGATGGACGATGCGGGCCTCGACTGGGATACGGCATGGCACATCACCACCCATTCCGTCGCCTATACGAACCACACGGTGCTTGCCGAAGCGCTTGAGCGCTGGCCGCAGGAGCTGATGCAGTCGCTGCTGCCTCGCATCTGGCTGATCCTCACGGAGATCGCGCGCCGCTATCAGGAAAAGATCGAAAACTACTACCACGACCCCGCCAAAACGAGCGAGCTTGCCATCATCTGGGACGGTCAGGTGCGTATGGCGAACCTCTGCATCGCCGGCGGCATGGCCGTGAACGGTGTGAGCGCCCTGCATTCCGACATTCTGCGCAATGATGTCTTTAAGTATCAGTGCGCCATGGAGCCGGAAAAGTTCAAGAACGTGACAAACGGCATCGACCACCGCCGCTGGCTCGCGCAAATCAATCCGCGGCTCGACGAGCTGGTGCGCGCGCTTGCGGGCGGAGATGAGTATCTGCTGCACCCCGAGGCGCTCAAAAAGCTTGAATCCTACGCGAACGACACCGCCGTGCTCGACCGCCTCGGCGAGATCAAGCGTGCCAACAAATTGGACTTTGCCGCCTACGTCAAAAAGACGCAGGGCGTTGTGCTCAATACCGACGCGATCTTTGATGTGCAGGTCAAGCGCCTGCATGAGTATAAGCGTCAGCTTTTGAACGCGATGCACATTCTCTACCTCTATCAGCAGCTGCAAAACGACCCCGGCCGCGCCATGCAGCCGCGCGTGTTCCTCTTCGGCGCGAAGGCCGCGCCCGGCTACGCCGTCGCCAAGCGCATCATTCGCCTCATCAACTCCATGGCGGCCGAGATCAATGCGGACCCCATCTGCCGCGACAAGCTGCAAGTGGTATTCCTTGAAAACTACCGCGTGTCGCTCGCCGAGCATCTGATGCCCGCAAGCGAGGTGAGCCAGCAGATCTCCACCGCTGGCAAGGAAGCCAGCGGCACGGGCAACATGAAGTTCATGATGAACGGCGCGCTGACCGTCGGCACGCTTGACGGCGCAAATGTCGAGATGCACGAGGTGCTCGGCGATGAGAACATGTTCCTCTTCGGCCTGCACGCCGACGAGGTCGTGCGCTTGAAGCGCGAGGGCTACACCCCGCAGAAGCTCTATGCACGCGACGAAAATCTGCGCTGCGTGATCGACAAGCTCAAGCAGGGCTTTTCCGATGGCAACACCTACGAGGATCTTGCCTCGCGCCTGCTGCTGAACGACGAGTATATGCTCTTGCAGGACTTCGCGTCCTATTGCGCCGCCGAGCAGCGCATGGCGGAGACCTATGCAAGGAGCGAGGACTGGAACCGCAAGTCGCTTCTCAACATCGCGCGCAGCGGCATCTTTGCTGCCGACCGCGCCGTCGCGCAGTACGCCGACACGATCTGGCACGTAGAACACAAGTGAAATATTTCAAAAAAGGGACAGCGAAGCTGTCCCTTTTTTGCGTCAGGCGGTGCTTTTCCCCAGTATTGACAGCTATGATATAATCGTGCATGACTGAAAATATGAGAAAACAGAGGAAAACGCTATGGAATTCACACAGGGCGTGCGCTTTGATTCGCTCGGCCTCACGGAAGAGGTACAGCGCGCGCTGAAAAAGAAGAATATCGAGGAGAGCACCCCCGTGCAGGCGGGCTGCATTCCGCCGATGCGCGAATGGAAGGACGTCATTGCCAAGGCGCCCACCGGAACGGGCAAGACCTTCGCCTTCGGCATTCCTATCATTGAGCATATCGAACCGGGCAGTGAGGAGACCGAAGCGGTCATTTTAGCGCCCACGCGCGAACTTGCCATGCAGATCACAAACGAGCTGCGCGACCTGTGCGTATATCTTCCGGGCGTGCGCATCGTGTGTCTCTACGGCGGCGCGCCCATCGGCAAGCAGATCGACGCGCTCAAAAAGCGTCCGCAGATCGTTGTCGCCACCCCCGGCCGCCTGAGCGACCACATGAAGCGCCGCACCGTCAAGCTCGACAATGTCAAGACCGTTGTGTTCGACGAGGCCGACCGCATGCTCGACATGGGCTTTATCCACGATGTGACGCGCATTCTCGACAAGCTCAAGAGCCGCCGCAACCTCGGCATGTTCTCCGCGACCATCTCGCGCGAGGTCATGGACATCAGCTGGATGTATCAGCGCGACCCCGAGGAGATCACCGTGCAGGCGAAAGAAGAGAACAAGCCCGACATTGCGCAGTATCGCATCGACGTGGACCAGAACGACAAGGCGCACGTCATGGCGCAGATCATTCGCGCCGAGGGGCACGAGCGCGTGATGGCCTTTTGCAACACCAAGGGCATGGCAGAGCGGCTCAAGGCGTTTTTGATGATGGAAGGACTCGATGTCGACTGCATTCACGGTGATATTCCGCAGAAAAAGCGCGAGGCCGTCATGGCGCGCTTCCGCCGCGGCGAGCTGCCGGTCTTTGTTGCGACCGATGTGGCCGCGCGCGGCATCGACGTGGACGATGTGGACGCGGTATTCAACTATGATGTGCCGCTCGAAAACGAATATTACGTGCACCGCATCGGCCGCACGGGGCGCGCCAAGCGGCGCGGCGTCGCCTATACGCTTGTATCGGACTATCCTTCCGGCATGCGCCTGGACGCGATCGCCAAGTATACCGGCGGCGAGGTGAAAAAGGCGCACCTGGACGAAAACGGAAAGCTGGTCGAAGGCTGACGGAGGATCTTTCCACTGCATGGGAGCAGAACAAAAAGGAGCATTTCTTTTTTAAGAGATGCTCCTTTTTGCATAGGCCAGCGGCGATAATTTGGTAACAAATTGTAACTTTCCGCGCTCCTGCCTTTACAAGAGCAGAAAATTTCGCTATAATGAAGCGCATGTTACGATACTGGAGCGGCGGCTTACCGCGCTTTTGCTAATAGGAGAGACTATGAAAACGATAAAACGGATCGCAGCGCTTCTGCTTGGCACAACGCTGCTGCTTGGGCTGTTGTCCGGCTGCGGCAATAAAAAACAGGGGAATGAAAAGCTCGTTCTCAACGTGGGCGTCTGCGGCGCGATCGACTCGCTCGATCCCGCAATGAACACCGATACGGACGCCGACAGCATTTTTCATGCCCTGTACGAAAACCTGATGCGCGAGAGCGACGACGGCAGCGGCGAGGTGATGCTCACCAACGGTATGGCGAAGGAATATACCGAGGAAACGAACTATGACGGCACCGTGACCTACCGCTTCACGCTGCGCTCTACCGCGCGCTGGTCGGACGGGGAGAAGGTGACGGCGGACGATTTTGTCTACGCCTGGCAGCGCCTGGCCGACCCTGCGACCAATTCTCCGAACCATTCGCTGATGAGCGTGGTGGCAGGCTACGACGAGGTGCGCGAAACCGGCAACAAGGCAAAGCTTCAGGTCTCTGCCAAGGATAAATCCACCTTTGTCGTTACACTGAGCGCGCCTTGCGCGTACTTTATCGAGGGCATCTGCACGGCGGTCGCCACGATGCCGCTGCGCCGCGATTTGACGGAAGACGGCGCCGGCTTTGATATGCCGAATGTTGTGAGCAACGGCGCATATCATGTGAGCGCGTGGTCCAAGAGCAGCAAGCTGACGGCGGTGCGCAACGAGGAGTATTACGAAGCGCGTCTGGTTGGCCCAGATGAGCTTGGCTTTGTTTTTGCTTCCGGCTCGGAAGAGGCGTGGAAGCTTTACGAGGCGGGTGACATTGACTATATCGCCCACCTGCCCGACAGTGTGATCGCCGAACTTTCACAAGATGAAAACTGGAAGCCGACGGCGGTGTATGCAACGGCGTGCGTGCTTTATAACCACGAGAGCGACCTCTTCTCAAACGAACATACCCGCGAGGCATTCGATCTTGCCATCGACCGTGCGGCCGCTGCGGCAGCAGGCGGCGCGGAAAATACGCCTGCCACGGGGCTTGTTCCCTACGGCATTTCAGATTCCGGTGAAACGGACGATGACTTCCGCACGACCGGCGGCGTGCTTCGCAGCATTGACGAGGAAGACGTGAACGCGCGGCAGGCGAAAGCGCGTGAGGAGCTGAGCTACGCGGGCTATTACAGCACGAGCATGTTCCCGCCGATCGAGCTTTTGTATGTCACCGGTACGGAAAATGACGCCGTGGCTGCGGCGCTGCAGAACATGTGGAGTACGACGCTCGGCGTGACGGTGATGCTGCGCGGCGTGACGCAGGCGGAATACAATGCGCGCATGGAAGCGAAAAATTATGAGCTTGCGCTGCAAAAGATCACCGCACTCTATGATGATGCGATGGGCTTTCTTGACCGCTGGTGCAGCGAGAGCGAGCAGAACCTGATCAACTATGAAAACGGCACTTACGATGTGTTGATCGGTGTAGCAGCGGCATCGGAAAACCTTGTGGCGCGCACAGCGTTTCTTCACGATGCGGAGATGATGCTCTTCGACGATATGGCGCTCTCGCCGGTGTATTTTGACGGCACGGCGCACCTGCTGCGCGATACGCTGCGCGGCGTATACACCGATGGATTTGGCAACAGCTATTTCACCGGTGTGCGCGTGAATACGGGCTGAACCGGAGCAAACGAAACCAAACGACAGCTTTTTCTCAAAAAGCTGTCGCTTTTTCTGTATTTGACAGAAAACTTGCAGAAAGTGCTTGCATTTCGTGCACGAACATACTACAATACAAACCTTGGGCGGATTGATCGCCCACCATTATTTGTTATGAGGGTGTAACTATGACTGCCATCTTGAATCTGGCTTTTGCGCTGCTCGCAGGGCTTTTGATGACGCGTATTTTCAGCCGCTGGCACCTGCCTGATGTTACGGCATTTCTTGTGACGGGTGTTCTGATCGGGCCGTTCGTGCTCGGCCGCCTCGGCATTCCCGGCCTTGGCTTTGCAGGTTACGATCAGGTCGAGGCGCTGAGCATGATCTCCGATGTGGCGATGGGCTTTATCGCGTTTTCCATCGGCAATGAGTTCCGCCTCAGCCAGCTGAAAAAGACCGGCAAGCAGGCAATGGTCATCGGCGTTCTGCAGGCACTTGCCGCGCTGGCCTTTGTCGATATTGCACTTGTTGTGTTCCACTTCCTGCGCCCTGATGTGCTCTCTGTTCCCGCAGCGATCACCCTCGGCGCCATCGCCACGGCTACCGCACCGGCGACCACGCTGATGGTCGTGCGCCAGTACAAGGCCAAGGGTGAGCTCACTGACCTGCTGCTGCCGATCGTCGCGCTCGACGATGCGGTGGGTCTCATCGCGTTCGCTGTGTCCTTCGGCATTGCCCGCGCGATGGACAGCGCGCAGTTCAGCGTTGCGAGCATCCTGCTCTCTCCACTCATCGAGATCGTCGGCTCGCTGCTGCTCGGCGCGATCGCGGGCTTTGTCCTCACGAAGCTTGAGACGATGTTCCGCTCGAACTCCAACCGTCTCTCGCTGAGCATTGCATTCATTTTCCTGATGGTCGGCCTCTCCGCGGTAGAGTTTACCGTTGCAGGCGTGGAGTGCGGCTTCTCTCCGCTGCTCGTGTGCATGATGCTCGGCACGGTGTTCTGCAACATCTGCCCGCTGTCCGATGATCTCATGGAGCGTGCGGACAGATGGAGCACGCCGATGCTCGCGGTGTTCTTTGTCATCAGCGGCGCAAACCTGCGCCTGAGCGTCTTTTCTCAAGGCGTGCTCGTGTTCATCGGCGTTGTGTACATCATCGCACGCTCGGCCGGCAAGTATTGCGGCGCGCGCTGGTCGGCCAAGGCGGTGGGCTGTGACCACACGGTGCAGAAGTACCTTGGCATCATGCTGCTGCCGCAGGAGGGTGTGGCGCTCGGTATGTGCGTGAGCGCGCAGGCGCTCGGTGCGGACGGCGAGCTGATCCGCAACATCATTCTCTTCTCCGTGCTCATCTACGAGCTGGTCGGCCCGGTGGCAACGAAGGAATCCCTCAAGGCGGCTGGCGCGATCACCGAAAAGCCCAAGGAGGTGCTCGAGCGCCGCGAGCGCAAGCTTGCCGAGGCGGAACCCAAGGAGCTTCTCGAGCGGCACAAGGAGCGCGCGAACAAAAAGTGAATCCGCTGAAAGGAGGTGGCCTTGACCATCTCCTTTTTTTGCACCGGGCGGGAACTTTTTATGAATTTCTGCGTCTAAACGGGAAAGCCACTTGACATAACTTGTGAAAATTATGTACAATAAAAAGGAACAAACCGATAAGGGGGTATCATTTATGGAAGGACGTCGGGTCAGCCGCCGCAAGCCGCGGCGCAATCCGCTTTACACGCTTTTTATGGGGCTTCTGGCGCTTTCGCTGGTGCTCTTCATCACGGTGATCGTTCTGTCCTTCAAGCTCAAGGGCGCGCGCCGCGACCTTGCCGATGCACAGACAAAGATCGAGCAGCTGCGCGGCGGCTCGCAGACGGGCGAGGACAATCAGCTTGCCAACGGTGAGGACGGCCTGCTGGACGGCGATGCCGGTGAAACCGGCGGCACGCAGGGCAATGACAGCACGAACAGCGAAAAGATCGATTGGCTCGACCTCACGGGTCACACGGAAGTTGCGGTCAAGCCAAATTCGGTTTACGATAAGTATTACATCTACTACACCACAGGCGGCGTGAATCTGCGCAGCGGCCCCGGTACGAGCTATGACAAGATCACGACCGTTTCCCTCGGCACCGAGGTGCAGGCGGCTGCCAAGCAGGACGGCTGGACGTTCGTCTCCGTAGGCGGACAGTTCGGTTGGATCAACTCGGATTACCTTGTCACCACGCGCCCCGCATCATAACAGCATTCGTAAAAAAGGAGCAAGCCTTTTGGCTTGCTCCTTTTTCTGCTTTATTTGCCGCAGCCGCCCTTATCCTTCAGCGAGCATGCGCCCTTGAAGCCGCAGGCGTTGCAGTGGTTATTCGGGTCGGAAACGATGCTGCCGCTCAAAAAACGCAGCGCGGCCTCGTCCGCTTCGCCGACATAGCCGGGAAAAAGCATCAGACCCGCCGTGCCAACGGCGATGCGCTCATTTTCGTCGATCGTGCCGCAGAGCAGCGCGTCGATGCCGTAGCGCTCCAAAAGGTCGATGGCGGCCTTCGTGCTGCGCTCTTCCATCGGCACGAGAAACTGCCGCACGATGCGGCCGTGGTCGTCCTCATAGAAGCGGAAGCCCTCTGCATCGCCCAGCGGCGACGCGACGGTTTCTCCCGCAACGGGAATTGCAATGCGCATAACGCAATCTCCTCTCTTATGACTCGATGCCCTTGCCGTCGTTCCACTTCCACGCGCGCACTTCGGGCAGGTCGATGCCGTTGTCCTTGATATACTGGCGGTGCTCGACAAGCTTGTCGTTCATTTTTTGGACGAGGTAGGCGCCGCGGTTGCCGAGCTGCGGCAGACGGCGCACCGTGTCGATGACAAGATCGAAGCGGTCGATGTCGTTGAGCACGCGCATGTCAAACGGGGTCGTGATCGTACCCTCTTCCTTGTAGCCGCGCACATGCAGGTTGCGGTTATGGCGGCGGTAGGTCAGCTCGTGGATCAGCGTAGGATAGCCGTGATAGGCGAAGATGATGGGCTTATCCCTGGTGAAGAGCGTGTCGTACTCCTCGTCCGTCAGACCGTGCGGGTGCTCGGTGTGAGGCTGGAGTTTCATGAGGTCAACTACGTTCACCACGCGGATCTTGAGCTCCGGCAGCTCGCGGCGCAGGATCGTTACGGCGGCGAGCGTTTCAAGCGTCGGCGTGTCGCCGCAGCAGGCCATCACGATGTCCGGCTCCTGCCCCTGGTCGTTCGACGCCCACTCCCAGATGCCGATGCCCTGCGTGCAGTGCTTCACGGCCTGTTCCATCGTGAGCCACTGCGGGCGCGGGTGCTTGCTCGCCACGATGACATTTACATAGTTGCGGCTCTTGATGCAGTGGTCGAAGCAGGAGAGCAGGCAGTTGGCATCGGGCGGCAGATACATGCGCACCACATCGGCCTTCTTGTTCGCCACGTGGTCGAGAAAGCCCGGATCCTGGTGCGTGAAGCCGTTGTGATCCTGCTGCCAGACATTCGAGGCGAGGATATAGTTGAGCGATGCAATATCCTGCCGCCAAGGCAGCTCATTGCACATCTTGAGCCACTTGGCGTGCTGGGAGAACATTGAGTCCACAATGCGGATAAACGCCTCGTAGCTGTCGAAAAAGCCATGGCGGCCGGTGAGCAGATATCCTTCGAGGAAACCTTCGCAGAAATGCTCGGAGAGCATGGAGTCCATCACGCGGCCGTCGGGGTCGAGGTGGTCGTCGATGCCCTCGATCTGCTCGTCGAGGAAGCGGCGGCCGGTGACCTCAAAGACGGCCTGCAAGCGGTTGGAAGCCGTTTCGTCGGGCGCAAAAATGCGGAAGTTGCGCGCGTCCATGTTCAGCTTCATCACATCGCGGACATAGGTGCCGAGGACGTACATATCCTGTGCCTCTACCGCACCGGGAGAGGGAATATTGACCGCGTAATCGCGGAAGTCCGGCGTGCGCAGGTCGCGCAGCAGGAGACCGCCGTTCGCGTGCGGGTTCGCACCCATGCGGCGCGCGCCTGTGGGCGGGAAGGACGCGACCAGCTCCACCGGCGTGCCGTCCTGATGGAAGAGCTCTTCGGGCTTGTACGAGCGCAGCCAGCTCTCGAGCAGCGGCAGATGCGCCTTTTCCTCCGCACCCATGGAAATGGGCACCTGATGGGCGCGCCAGCAGCCTTCGACCGGCAGACCGTCGACTTCCTTCGGCCCCGTCCAGCCCTTGGGCGTGCGCAGTACGAGCATTGGCCAGTGCGGGCGGCTTGCCTTGCCGCTCTTGCGCGCGGTGCGCTGAATGCGGTGGATCTCACGGATCGCCCAGTCGAGCGCAGCGGCCATCTGCTGGTGCATCAGCTCAGGCTCGCTGCCTTCCACGAAACGCGGTTCCCAGCCGCAGCCGCGGAAGAAGCATTCAATCTCTTCGTGGCTCATGCGGGAGAAGATGGTGGGGTTGGCGATCTTGAAGCCATTTAAGTGCAAGATCGGCAGTACCGCACCGTCGGTGATCGGGTTCATGAATTTGTTGCCGTGCCACGAGGTCGCCAGCGGCCCGGTTTCGGCCTCGCCGTCGCCGACGACGCAGGCTGCAATGAGATCGGGGTTATCCGCCACGGCGCCGAAGGCGTGGGCAAGGGAATAGCCCAATTCGCCGCCCTCGTGGATGGAGCCGGGAGTCTCGGGCGCCACATGGCTGGGAATGCCGCCGGGGAAGGAGAAGCGCTTGAAGAGCCTTTGCATGCCATCCTTGTCGCGCGTGATGTTGGGGTAGACTTCCGTGTAGCTGCCGTCCAGCCAGTCCTGCGCAACCATGGCGTTTCCGCCGTGGCCGGGGCCGGAGAGATAGATCATGTCAAGGTCGTCGCGCTTGATGACGCGATCCAGGTGCGTGTAGATGAAGTTCTGTCCCGGGCAGGTGCCCCAGTGGCCGACGATGGTCTGCTTCAGGTCGCTTTCACGCAGCGGGCGCTCCAGAAGCGGGTTGTCGAGAAGATAGAGCTGGCAGGCGGTCAGATAGTTTGCTGCGCGCCAGAAAGCGTCGATCTGCTTGAGTTCCTGCGGTGACAGCGGCGGCTTTTTGGAAAGCCGCGCAGTATTTTTACGTGCGGGCATGAAAAAGTTCCTCCTTTTTCTGTAGTTGGTTTTAGTATAGCGCTTGAATGCCAAAAATCAATAGAGTGAGGAAAAAATTCACAATTTACGGAAGAAAAATAAAATAAATGCGGCGTTATTTTGCACAATCGAGATGTTTTGCGCAAAATGCAGGGGAGTCTGCGCGGCATATTGCCGCGCTTTGCGCTGCGCATAGGGACTTCCCGTCTGCCCATAAAATGAAGAAAAGAGGAGGAGTTTTTATGCTTTCGATCGCACTTTATCTGCTGTCGCACGCCATGCTGCTCTCACTTCACCTGTCTGGCGGCTCGTTCCCGCGCCCGCTTTCCGCGCAGGAGGAGAAGAAATATGTTGAGCAGATGCTTGCGGGCGATCTGGAGGCGCGCAATATGCTCGTTGAGCACAACCTGCGCCTCGTCGCCCACATTGCCAAGAAGTACTACACGCAGTCTGACGAGCAGGACGACCTGATCTCGATCGGCACCATCGGGCTTATCAAGGGGGTTTCCAGCTATCGCCCGGAAAAGGGAACTCGCCTTGCGACTTATGCTGCCAAATGCGTGGAGAATACTATCCTAACATAGCGGAACTATCGGAGGATGAAGTAGCAAAACAGGCACCTTTTGGTGCAAAATGGCGCCTGCTGGCGCAAGTGGAAGTCCGCTGCTACATTCTGATTTCCAATATATCAGGTTCAGTAAAAGTAGCCCCGCTACAAATTCTTCAATTTCCGGTGATACTGCCGCACAAGTTTCAGGATGCAGAAAAGTTCAATCTGCAGTTCTCGGACTTCTCCGAAATCACTGAAACAGCGGACAAGCTCCGCTGGCTTCGATACCAGAAAGGCTTGCGGCAGAGAGATGTAGCTGACTACGCCGGTATATACCGAAGTACTTATATTCATTATGAAGAATATGGAAAGGACTTTTACTCTCCGAAGCACATGGAGAGAATTGCGCAGCTTTTCGAGGTTCCAGTCGAAAGACTTCTGGATGACTACAATCTCTTTTTGAGAAACGGCCAGGGTAAGCAGATCAAGGCAATTCGGATGAAACTTGGCCTAACGCAAAGAGAGTATGCTGATAAGCTAGGCATCAGCCTTTGCAACCTCAAACAATGGGAGCAGAACAGAAAACAACTTTTCAAATCCACTTGGGAGAAGTACTTCAAATAGAGGGTAAATGCTCTTAACTGCGATGAGAATGTACTGCGTGACTGTCGTATACAGAATAACCGAGCAGACTGGTCTTGATAATCAGTCTGCTCGGTTTTCTATTAGGTCAGCGTTCATGAGAACCCTGTGGATTTATTATGCTTGTTCTTTCAAATGCTTCACTACTGCATCTACCAGCTCTAACTTTTGCTCCGTGGAACAGGGCAACTTCAAGATGTTCTTCAGTGCCTGCTCTGCATGAAATTTTGCAAGTTCATGGGCAAGTTCCTTTTGTGCTTGCTCTGACTTGGGATAGATTATAAATACTTCCATTGTTGCCCTCCTTTCCAGAGCGTTTGATGCTTAACTCTATGTGCGTTTTCCATTGCATATGCCGTGTCTGAATATTCCCAGACTTCGAATTCAGCATGTAGACCTCCTTCTACATAAACTAAAGAGCTCTTCAGAATAAATGTAGAAAAAGAGGGTCTTTTGACCACCCTAACGGGATAAAAATCTTCCAACGATTGACTATGCAGGAAGATAGGAAGAAAAAGAAACAGCCCTGCTGCAGTTTACTCTGCAACAGGGCTGCTCTCTTTTAATAATCTCTGCGTCTTTGCAATGACTGACCAAATATCCTTTTCAAATTGGATACTCCCATGAAATAACGGAGCCAAAAAGAAAAGGGCCTCCTTTATGTTCCTCAAATCCACATAATCGGTTCGGTTGTCTTGGAGGTGTTGATGCGTTTCATAATATCGAACCCGCACACTTTCAGATACGGAATCTGCAACAAAGTAGGTGGCGATAAGGCCGTCAATAAGTGCTACCTCATCCATCGTAAAGAACATATAATTTCTCCCATCGTGAACAATATCAGCATATAGTACCACACAGCGCTCTCAAGTACAAGATAATTCCTGTTCCGCAAAGCAGCCATGGAGCGTTTCATATTCTGCCAGCAGCTCCGATCCAGCGGCACGATGAATGCAGCCGTCCACACCGCCGCCACCCAGCAGCGACTCGTTGG